>Ga0210095_1000033_pt1 | contig 59885 bp, 58 predicted proteins | sample China_Galinas_PW_FD_184861 | JGI IMG/M metagenome (GOLD analysis project Ga0210095, IMG submission 184861) | Wetland microbial communities from San Francisco Bay, California, USA, that impact long-term carbon sequestration - China_Galinas_PWA_D1... | ecosystem: Environmental > Aquatic > Marine >...
CTCGGCGCTCGACTACCTGATCGAGACCGCGGTCGCCGCCCACGACCATGCGCCGGCCCCCTCGCTGGTTCCGCCGTAAGTCACGCAGGGATCCGGTTCACGAGGGCGACACCCCGTGAACGCCTACCCGATCTATGCGCGGGTCTTCTTCCCCGAGGACGCCGGGCTGGACGGTGTCGTGATCACCCTGGCGGTCTTCGCGATCGCGTACCTCGCGCGGCCGGTTGGGGCCGTGGCATCCGGACATTTCGGCGACCGGATCGGGCGGCGCGGCGCGCTGCTCGTCTCGGCCTCGATCATCAGCGTTGCCCTGCTGCTCAATGGCCTGCTGCCGAGCGAGGCGAGCATCGGCGTCTTCGCGCCGATCGCGCTCTTCCTGCTGCGCGTCGCGATGGGCTTCGCGGTCGGTGGCGAGTATTCCGGCATATCGCCACCGCCGTCTACGTCCTGGTCACGCCGCTCTCCGGCTGGTGGGCCGACGCCGCTGGCCGGCGGCTGACGCTAGCGATCACCGCCCTGGCGCTGACGGCGGTGTCGGCGCCGCTGTTCGCGCTGCTCGGCGGCGCCCCCGGGGGCGCGCAGCTCGCGGTGACCGTGACACTTGCCGTCGCGATCGCCGCCTGGGTCGCGATCGCCTCCTCGGCGATCCCGGAGCAGTTCGGCGCCGAGGACCGCTTTAGCGGTCTCGCCGTCGGCTACAACATCGCCACGGCGATCTTCGGCGGTCTATCTCCGCTGCTCGCGACGCTGCTCGTGCGGGCGACCGGCTGGGACTTCGCCCCGGGCCTGATGCTCGCCCTCGTTGCGCTCGCCGTCCTGCCGGTGATCCGCCGCCTGCCGGAGACGGCCCGGCGACCGCTGCGCGGCCGATAGTCAGGCGCCTCACTAGCGTCGGCCGGTTCGCGTCAGGAGCACCGTCAACGCGATCAGGATCGGGCCGAGGGGGGTTGAGCCGACCACGTACTCGGCGGCGGCGCCTTCCGGGCTCGCCCAGACGAAATGGGCCATCGCGAAGCAACCCGCCGCAACCGCCAGGCGGATCAGCGCCTTGACCGCGACGTTCCTGAGCCTGCTGAGTTCGGCGCCCGACTCGATCACGTCGGTCGCCGCCTCCTCGCGCCGAAACAGCGTCGAGCCCCGCCCGTCTCTTCCGTCCGAACCAGGCGGCAGACCAGCGCTCCGGTCGCTGGGTCGCGATGGATAGATCACGAATTCGGTGGCGGGGTGGTGCGAGCGGAAAGGGCACGTCGAGCAACGAGCGCCGGCGGGGTCGCATCCGCCGGATCGGCGCCGAGGGCAACCGGAACCGTGGTCTCCGGCTGGCATATCGAACAGGTCAGGTGACGAGCGGCCAGCCCTCTACTGGATACACGATACTCGACGTAAATTGATCTATATGCAGCTCAGCCAGAGTCGGCATGTCGTCTCCCTTGGTCCACACGGCGCCTTTGTATCTAGAATAGCATCGCGACTCGGAGTGAGCCAATCTCGCGTCTCAACAGCTCGGTCTGCACGAACTTTGCCACTCTTGCCTTCCGGGAATCGTTAGATTGCCGCAAATGACCAAAAACTCAACCGAAACGAAGGGCATTCCGGCGGCAGGTCATGAGAACGAGCGACGCGCTCCTCCGATCGAACTGGGCCAGACGGATCGCGAAATCCTGAAGAGGCTCGAAGAAGACGGCCGCGAGAGCGTCAGCAAGATCGCCGCGGAGCTGCGGATCAGCGCCAGCCTCGTCCGTCGGCGGATTGCCTTCCTCAAAGAGACGGGCGTCATCAGCAAGTTCACTGTCGTCGTCGACCACTGGAAGATCGGCCGCCGGATCGAGGCCTACCTGCTGCTGCGAATCGACATCAAGGGGGACCTGAAAGCCCTGCGCCGCAAGGTGCGCGAGCTCGAGCGGGTGCGAGAGGTCGCGACGCTCGCGGGCGACGAGGACATGCTCGTTCGGCTCCGGGTCAGCGACCCCGCCGAACTCACCGACACCGTGCTCGAGATCCGTCAGATGGAAGGGGTGACGAAGACCAAGACGCTCGTTTCCCTGGGACGCGAGCGCCATCTGTCGGAGGGCTCGGAGGATGACGACGACGACTCGGGCGCCGCCGGCGTGGCCATTTCGGGTTGACGCCCCCGCGGCACGGCGTCAAGTCGTTTGCGCGGGGTCGCCCCAGAGGGCGGCGCGATCGACACCGGCGAGCGAGGTGTTGCCGGTCAGCGCCAGCGCCACGTCGAGGTCGGCGCGCAGCACGTCGAGCACGTGGGCGACGCCGGCCTGGCCGCGGGCAGCCACCGCCCAGGCCCAGGCGCGGCCGATCAGGACTGCGCTCGCGCCGAGGGCGACCATCTTGAAGGCGTCGAGGCCGGTGCGGATGCCGCCGTCGACCAGCACCTCGGCCCGCCCGGCGACCGCGTCGGCCACCGCGGGGAGCGCGCGGACGGTAGAGGGGACGGCGTCGAGCTGGCGGCCGCCGTGATTGGAGACGACCACGCCGTCGACGCCGACCTCGACCGCGCGGAGGGCGTCCGCCGGGTCGAGCACGCCCTTGACCAGCAGCCGGCCATCCCAGTTCTCGCGCACCCAGGCGATGTCCTCCCAGGTGACGCTCGGGTCGAACTGGGCGTCGACCCACTCGCGGAAGGCCGCCGGGGTGCGCGCCCCCGGCACCGCCTGCTCGAGGTTGCCGAAGGTGAGCGGTTTGCCGCCGATCGCGACGCGGCGAATCCAGCCCGGGTGGCCGAGCACGTCGAGGGCGCGGCCGGCCCGCGCCCGCAGGGGCAGGCCCTCGCCGACCACGGCGTTGCGGGTGTCGCGGTGGCGCGCGCCGACCACCGCGAGGTCGACGGTCAGCACGAGCACCTCGCAGCCGGCCGCCCGCGCCCGCGCCATCAGCTGCTCGGTGTAGCTGCGGTCGCGCATCACATAGAGCTGGAACCAGGGCGGCCGCGAGGTTGCGCCGGCGACCTCCTCGACCGGGCAGATCGAGACCGTCGACTCGACGAAGGGCGCCCCGGCCGCCTCGGCGGCGCGCGCGGCCTGCGCCTCGGCGCGCGGGGCGAGCATCCCCGCCAGGCCGACCGGCCCGAGGACGACCGGCAGGGCGAGCCGCTCGCCCAGCAGCTCGACCCCGGGGTCGCGCTCGGAGACATCGCGCATCACGACCTGCCGCAGCAGCAGCCGCTCGAGGTCGGCCGTGTTGGCGCGCATCGTGCGCTCCTCGTAGGCGCCACCGTCGACGTAGTCGAAGAGCTGGCGGGGCAGCCGCCGCCGGGCGAGCTCGCGGTAGTCGAGCACCGTGGCGGGCGCGAGCCCCAGCGGTCGGTCGGCGCGGAACCGCGTCATCCGTCCAACCCTAGTGTGGTCGAGGTTCGTGCCGCATAGCGGTTCGAAGCTCTACCGCGCGCCCCGGGCCGGGCCGGGCCGGGGCGCGCTCAGGCCCCCTCGCGCACCCCGCCCATCTCGGTGAACACGGCGGTCGGGCCGCCGTCGGAGCGCTGCTCGTCGGCGATCACGTGGGAGACGGCGTTGATCAGCGCCAGGTGGGTGAAGGCCTGCGGGAAGTTGCCGAGGTGGCGGCCGCTGTCGGCCTCGAGCTCCTCGGCGAAGAGGTCGATCCAGCCGGCCGCCTCGAGCAGCCGCTCGCAGAGCGCCCGCGCCCGCTCGCGCTCGCCGATCTCCGACAGCGCCGAGACGAGCCAGAAGGAGCAGATCAGGAAGGTGCCCTCCTCGCCGCTCAGCCCGTCGTCGGTCTCCTCGACGCGGTAGCGGAGCACCAGCCCGTGCCGGGTCAGCTGCGCGTCGATCGCGTCGACCGTGGCGCGGACGCGCGGGTCGTCCGGCGGCAGGAAGCGCAGCAGCGGGATCAGCAGGGTCGAGGCGTCGAGCGCGTCGGTGTCGTAGTGCTGGCGGAAGATCCCGTCGCGCACGCCGCGCTCGAGGATCTCCTCGCGGATCGCCTTCGCGGTCGCCTCCCACTCCGCGGCCAGCTCGTCTTTGCCGACCCTGCGCGCGAGGCGCACGCCGCGGTCGACCGCGACCCAGATCATCAGCTTCGAGGAGACGTAGTGCTGCGGCGCCCCGCGCGACTCCCAGATCCCCTGGTCCGGGTGGGGCCAGGCGTCGATCGCGGCTTCCACCTGGCGGCGGATCAGCTCCCGGTCGGCGGGGGCGGCGCCGCGCAGCGCCTTCTCGTGCAGGTAGATCGAGTCGAGCAGGGCCCCCCAGACGTCGTTCTGGCGCTGGTCGAAGGCGCCGTTGCCGATCCGCACCGGGCTGGCGCCGCCGTAGCCTTCGAGGTGGTCGAGCGTGCTCTCGTCCAGCTGCTTCTCGCCGCCGATCCCGTACATGATCTGCAGCTGCGAACCCTCGCGGCAGATCTCGACCACGAAGCGCATGAAGTCGCGCGCCTCCTGGTCGAAGCCGAGCGTGTGCAGCGCCCAGAGGCTGAAGGTCGAGTCGCGGATCCAGCAGAAGCGGTAGTCCCAGTTGCGTTCGCCGCCCGGCGCCTCGGGCAGCGAGGTCGTCGGCGCGGCGAGGATCGCGCCGCTCGGCGCGTAGGTGAGCCCCTTCAGCACCAGCGCCGAGCGCTGCAGGTGGATACGCCAGGGGTGGTCGGGGAAGTCGCCGTCGCGCAGCCATTTGCGCCAGAAGTCTTCGGTCGAGTCGAGCCGCTCGAGCGCCTCCGGCGCGCTGCGCGGCCCGCCGAGGTCGTTCTCGCCCCAGGTCAGCGCGCAGAAGGCGCTCTCGCCCTCGCGCAGCCGCGCCGTGCCGCGCGCCGCCCCGCAGTCGAGCACGAGCTCCATGTCGCTGGTCAGCTCGAGCTCGATCCCGTCGCCGCCGGCGCGCGCTCCGCCCAGCTCGCCGCCGCTCCAGCTCGCCGCCTCGGCGCCGTAGGCGAAGCGCGGCAGGCACTCCATCTCCATCTCGACCTCGCCGTCGATGCAGGTCATCGTGCGCAGCAGCGAGTGGTCGGACTCGTGCTCGGTGCGCGGCCGCGAGCCCGGCCCTTCCTGCTCGACCCAGTCGCCGATCGTCAGCGCGTCGTGGACGACCGCCCAGCCGCTGTCGGTCACCCAGGTCGTCTCGATCACCAGCGTTCCCGGCTCGTAGCGGCGGCTGATCGGCACGATCACGCCGCGCGGGCGCAGCCGGAAGTGGCCGGCGCCCCGGTCGAGCAGCGCCGCGAAGGCGCTGGGCGAGTCGAAGCGCGGCAGGCAGAGCCACTCGACCGCGCCGTCGTAGGAGACGAGGGCGCCGGTGTGGCAGTCGGAGAGGAAGCCGTAGCTGCCGATCGGCGGAAAGCGGTTCTGACCCGGGCTCAAGGGGCTGCCAAGCTACCAGCGTGGTCAGCGTCCCAATCGCGCACGTCGCGGGCGCCTTCGCGCCGCTCGAGGTCTTCCCGATAACGATCGCCGGCGTCCTCTACTGGCGGCGGGTGCTGACGCTCTCCTGGGACGGTCGCAGGGTGCCGCTGTGGCGCCAGCTGTGCTTCGGCGCCGCGCTGCTGGTCGTCTCGGTCGCGCTGTTCAGCCCGATCGGCCACATCTCCGACGAGCTGGTGGTCGGGCATATGGTCGAGCACCTGCTGATCGGCGATATCGCGGCGCTGCTGATCGTCCTCGGCCTGACCAAGTCGATCCTGCAGCCGGTCCTCGCGGTCCGCGCCGTCAAGCGCCTGGAGATCCTCGCCCACCCGCTCGTCGCCTTCCCGCTCTGGGCGGTCAACTTCTATGTCTGGCACATCCCGCCGATCTACCAGGACGCCTACGGGGCGGCGCCCGTGCACGCCCTGGAGCACACGAGCTTCCTCTTCTTCGGTTGCCTGATGTGGATGCCGGTCTTCGGCCCGCTGCCGAAGCCCGAGTGGTTCGGCGCCGGCTGGAAGGTCGCCTATGTGATCGCCGTTCGCTTCACCAGCGCGATCCTCGGCAACGTGCTGATGTGGTCGGGCTCGGTGCTCTACCCGATCTACGGACCGGGCGAGCGCTACTGGCACATCTCGGCGCTCGCCGACCAGAGCACGGCCGGCGTCGTGATGATGATCGAGGGCACCTTCCTGGCGCTCGGCGTGCTCGCCTGGGTGTTCTTCGAGGTGGCGCGCGAAGGGACCGAAAAGCAGAACCTGCTCGACCTCGCCCGCGAGCGCGGCGTCGACCTCGACGAGCGCCGCGCCGGCCGCGCCGTCGCCGCCGGCCACGGCGCCTTGCTGGAGGAACGGCTGACCGCCGCGGGGCGCGATGAATAGGGGACGAGCCTGGCTCGTGACCGGGCCGCTGGGGCGGGGGCTCGCCTTCGCGGTCGACTTCGGCGTCGCCGTGCGGCGCGGGTTGCTGCGGCGCAGGTGACTTTGGGCGTGCTCCAGCACGTAGAAAGTCCACAGCGGCGGGCGCGATAGGGTCCCGCGCTCTCCATGCCCCTGGCCGAGCCCAAGATCTCAGAGCTGCCCGACTCGCGCGTCAGCGTCGAGGTCGAGGTTCCCGCCGAGGACGTCAAGCGCGCCGTCGACCGCGCCGCGCGCGGCCTGGCGCGGGAGATGCGCATGCCGGGCTTCCGCAAGGGCAAGGCGCCGCCGTCGCTGGTGATCCAGCGGCTCGGCTTCGCCGCCGTGCTCGAGGAGGCGATCCGCGAGGCGCTGCCGGAGTGGTACGAACGGGCCCTGCTCGGCTCGGGCATCGCGCCGGTCGGCGATCCGAGCGTCGAGGTCGTCTCTACCCCGGAGGGGCCGGACGAGCCGCTCGCCTTCAAGTTCGAGATCGGCGTTCGGCCGAGCGCCGAGCTGGGCGAGTACAGGGGCCTCGAGGTGCCGAAGGAGGAGTCCGAGCCGCCGGCGGAGATGGTCGACCGCGAGATCGAGCGGATGCGCGAGGCCTTTGCCCGCCTGGAGCCGGTCGAGCGCGCCGCCGCCGAGGGCGACGTGCTGCTGATCGACTTCGAGGGGCTCGTCGACGGCAGGGCCTTCGAGGGCGGCCAGGCGAGCGACCAGATGCTCGAGCTGGGCGGCGGCCAGCTGATCCCCGGCTTCGAGGAGCAGCTGAGCGGCGCCGAGGCGGGGCAGACCCGCGAGGTCGAGGTCAGCTTCCCCGAGGACTACCAGGCCGAGCAGCTGGCCGGCGAAGACGCCGTCTTCACGGTCGAGGTGAAGGAGGTGCGGGAGAAGGTGCTGCCCGAGCTCGACGACGAGTTCGCCTCCGAAGCCTCGGAGTTCGACACGCTGGCGGAGCTGCGCGAGGACATCGCCAAGCGGCTCGCCGAGGCCGTCGGCGAGCGCGCCGAGCAGGACTTCCGCGTCGCAGCGGTCGACGCCGCGGCGGCGCAGGCGACGGTCGAGCTGCCCGAGCAGCTGGCGACGGCGCGCGCCGGAGAGCGCTGGGAGCGGGTCGAGCGCCAGCTCGCCGGCCAGGGGATGAGCCCCGACGCCTACCTGCAGATGCAGGGCAAGACGCGCGAGCAGCTGATCGAGGACACCAAGCCCGAGGCGGAAGCCGAGCTGAAGCGCGAGGCGGTGCTCGCGGCGATCGCCGAGGCCGAGGCGATCGAGGTCTCCGAGGAGGAGATGGTCGAGGCGCTCGAGCACCCCGCCGAGCACGAGCGCACGAGCCCGGAGAAGCTTCTGAAGCGGCTGCGCGAGAGCGGTCGCGACGCGATGATCCGCGACGACATCCGCTTTCGCAAGGCGATCGACCTGATCGCCGAGTCGGCCGTGCCGATCCCCCCCGAGCAGGCGGAGGCGCGGGAGCAGATCTGGACCCCGGAGAAGGAGCGCGAGGAGAAGGGCGAGCTCTGGACCCCGGGGGACGAGTGAGCGCGGCGCGCCGGGTGGCTTCTATAGAGTGGCGGGCGTGAGCGCGGCAGCGACCGAACGTCCATATCTGATTCCCCGTGAGGGAGCAACGCGGGAGGCGATGTGATGAGCCCACTGGTCCCGATGGTGGTCGAGCAGACCTCGCGCGGCGAGCGCTCGTTCGACATCTACTCGCGCCTGCTGAACGAGCGGATCATCTTCCTCGGCACGCAGGTCAACCAGGAAATCGCCAACCTGATCGTGGCGCAGCTGCTGCACCTCGAGTCCGAGGATCCGGACAAGGACATCAGCATCTACATCAACTCGCCCGGCGGCGACGTCTACGCCGGCCTGGCGATCTACGACACGATGCAGTTCATCAAGCCCGACGTGCAGACGATCTGCGTCGGCATCGCGATGAGCATGGGCGCCCTGCTGCTCGCCGGCGGGGCCGCGGGCAAGCGGATGGCGCTGCCCAACTCGAAGATCCTCATCCACCAGGTCTCGGCCGGCTTCCAGGGCCAGGCGGCGGACATCGAGATCCACGCGAAAGAGATCATCGACACGCGCCGGCGACTCGACGAGATCATCGCCAAGCACACCGGCCAGCCGTTCGACAAAGTCACGAACGACACCGATCGCGACTACTTCATGACCGCGGAGGAGGCGAGGGAGTACAGCATCGTCGACCGGGTCATCGAACACCACTGAGACGTCTTCGGCGGGCGCGCAAGGCTTCGCCCGCTTGCAGGGACCGCGCCCGTGCCGAAGTAGACGACGGCAGCGACAGGGCCGGGTTGCGTCCCCCTCTAAGCTGTGGACGCGACGCCGGTAGGCGACTACCGACCCCGCAAGGAGGGGATTTCCCGCTTTGGCACGTCCCACCGATTCCAACGAGCAACTCCTCTGCAGCTTCTGCGGCAAGTCGCAGCGCCAGGTCAAGAAGCTGATCGCCGGGCCGGGCGTCTATATCTGCGACGAGTGCATCGACCTCTGCAACGAGATCATCGACGAGGAGCTGTCGCCCCCCGGCTCCGAGGGCGTCGAGCTCGAGAACCTGCCCAAACCGCGCGAGATCAACCAGATCCTCGAGGAGTACGTGGTCGGCCAGGACGCCGCCAAGCGCGCCCTCTCGGTCGCCGTCTACAACCACTACAAGCGGGTGCAGATGGCGGCCGGCGGCGAGGACCCCGAGGTCGAGCTGCAGAAGTCGAACATCCTCCTGCTCGGCCCGACCGGCTGCGGCAAGACGCTGCTCGCGCAGACGCTCGCCCGCATCCTCAACGTGCCCTTCGCGATCGCCGACGCGACGGCGCTGACCGAGGCGGGCTATGTCGGCGAGGACGTGGAGAACATCCTGCTGAAGCTGATCCAGGCGGCCGACTACGACGTGAAGAAGGCCGAAACGGGGATCATCTACATCGACGAGATCGACAAGATCGCGCGCAAAGCCGACAACCCGTCGATCACCCGCGACGTCTCCGGCGAAGGCGTGCAGCAGGCGCTGCTCAAGATCCTCGAGGGCACGACGGCCTCGGTGCCGCCGCAGGGCGGCCGCAAGCATCCCCACCAGGAGTTCCTGACGATCGACACGACCAACGTCCTCTTCGTCTGCGGCGGCTCCTTCGCCGAGCTCGACGAGGTGATCGAGAACCGTGTCGGCGATCGTGGCATCGGCTTCGGCGCGGAGATCTCCTCGCGCGAGCAGAAGGACAAGGGGGAGTGGTTCGAGCAGGTGCTGCCGGAGGACCTGATCGAGTACGGCCTGATCCCGGAGTTCATCGGCCGCCTGCCGGTCGTCGCCGCGATCCACCAGCTGACCCGCGACGACCTGATCACGATCCTGACCGAACCGAAGCACGCTCTGACCCGCCAGTTCCAGCGCTTCTTCGAGTTCGACGACATCGAGCTGGTCTTCTCCGAGGACAGCCTCGAGGCGATCGCGGAGAAGGCGCTGGAGCGCGAAACCGGCGCCCGCGGGCTGCGCTCGATCCTCGAGGAGACGTTGCTCGACGTGCAGTTCGAGCTGCCCTCGCGCCGCGACGTGACCAAGTGCGTGGTCACCAGGGAGACGATCGCGCAGGGGCGCCGTCCGACCCTGGTCACCGAGGCGGCGCACCAGGACATCGGCGAGTCGAACGACGATCTGGGTGAGGAATCGGCGTAGAGGGCAGGGGACCCCCGACCCCCCCTGCCACACCTCGGCTATCTAGACTCGGCGCGTGGACGACGCCCGGCGGAAAAAGCTCGAGGAGCAGACCCGCTACGAGCCCGCGGAGGTAGAGGCGCGGATCTTTGCCGAGTGGATTGACGGGGGGTATTTCCACCCGCAGGCCGAGGGGTCGGCGGAGGAGAACTTCTCGGTTGCGATCCCGCCGCCGAACGTGACCGGGGCGCTGCACATGGGCCACGCGCTGAACGGCTCGATGCAGGACGCGCTCGTGCGGATGAACCGGATGCGCGGGCGCAACACGCTGTGGACGCTCGGCGCCGACCACGCCGGCATCGCCACGCAGGCGGTGGTCGAGAAGGTGCTCGCCGCCGAGGGGACCTCGCGGCAGGAGCTCGGGCGCGAGGCCTTCGTCGAGCGCGTCTGGGAGTGGAAAGAGGAGTACGGCTCGCGGATCGTCGAGCAGTACAAGCGGCTCGGCGCCTCCTGCGACTACGAGAACGAGCGCTTCACCCTCGACGAGGGCTACGTGCGCGCCGTCTACCGCGTCTTCAAGCGGCTCTACGACGAGGGCTACATCTACCGCGACCACTACATGGTCAACTGGGACCCCGGCTCGCACTCGGCGATCTCCGACCTCGAGGTCGAGAACCGCGAGGTCGAGGACACCCTCTACTCGATCGACTACCCGGTCGAGGACTCAGACCGCGTGCTCACGGTCGCCACCGTGCGGCCGGAGACGATGCTCGCCGACACCGCCGTCGCGGTCAACCCGGACGACGAGCGCTACGCCGACCTGGTCGGCCGGCACTGCGTCCTGCCGCTGGTCGGCCGGCGGCTGCCGATCGTCGCCGACGAGCACGTCGACCCCGAGTTCGGCACCGGGGCGCTGAAGATCACCCCGGGGCACGACCCGAACGACTTCGAGATCGGCCGCAGGCACGGGCTCGAGGAGATCGGCGTCATCGGGCCCGACGGGCGGATGAGCGCGGACGCCGGGGAGCGTTTCGCCGGGCTCCACGCGGCCGAGGCGCAGGAGGCGGTCGTCGTGGCGCTGCGCGAGGAGGGGCGGTTGCGCGGCGAAGAGCCCTACGTGCACTCGGTCCCCTTCTCGGAGCGCTCCGGCGCGCGGATCGAGCCGTTGGTCTCGCTGCAGTGGTTCTGCCGCATGGACCAGCTGGCGGCGCCGGCGATCGAGGCGGTCGAGCGCGACGAGGTGCGGATAACGCCGCCGCAGTGGAAGCGCGTCTACCTCGACTGGATGCGCGAGATCCGCCCCTGGTGCGTCTCGCGCCAGCTCTGGTGGGGGCACCGGCTGCCGGTCTGGTACTGCGACGCCTGCGAGGAGACCTACGTCGCCGAGCGGCCGCCCGAGCGCTGTGGCGCCTGCGACGGGCCGCTGCGCCAGGAGGAGGACGTGCTCGACACCTGGTTCAGCTCGGCGCTCTGGCCCTTCGCGACGCTCGGCTGGCCCGACGAGACCCCCGAGCTGCGGGCCTTCTACCCGACCAGCTTCCTCACCACGGCGCGCGAGATCCTCTTCCTCTGGGTGGCGCGGATGATCATGACCGGGATCGAGTTCGCCGGCGAGGTCCCGTTCCGCGACGTCTACGTCCACTCGGTGATCCAGGCGCGCGACGGGCGGCGGATGTCGAAGAGCCTCGGCACCGGCGTCGACCCGCTGGAGGAAATCGACGAGCACGGCGCCGACGCGCTGCGCTTCGGCCTGCTGGCGATGTCCTCGACCCAGGACGTGCGCTTCTCCGACGCCAAGGTGCAGCAGGGGGCCGACCTCGCGAACAAGCTCTGGAACGCCAGCCGGCTGATCCTGCTCGGCGTCGCCGCGGTCGGGGCGGCGCCGCGGCCGCGCACGGTCGAGGACCGCTGGCTGCTCTCGCGGCTCGAGGCGACGATCGCCTCGGTAACCGCGAAGCTGGAGGCCTACGACTTCGCCCACGCCGCCGCGGAGGCGTACTCGTTCTTCTGGTCCGAGCTCTGCGACTGGTACCTGGAGATCGTCAAGCCGCGGCTGTACGAGGAAGAGGAGGACGTCTCGGCGACGCTGCTCTGGGCGCTGGAGCGGGTGCTGGCGCTGCTGCACCCGATCATGCCCTTCGTCAGCGAGGAGATCTGGTCCTACCACCCGTCGCGCCGGGGCCATCTGGCGGTGCATCCGTTCCCCGAGCCGGACGAGTCGCTGCGCGACCCCGAGGCCGAGGCCGAGGTGCGCGCGGGGATCGAGCTGACGCGGCGGCTGCGCGCCTGGCGCGACCTGGTCGAGGCGCCGGCCGCGACGGTGCTGCCGGCGCGCGCCGAGGGGGTCGAGCCGCAGGAGTTCGTCGGCCGCCTCGCCCGCTTCGCCTTCGAGCAGGACGGCGGCGACCCGGTGGCCGCGGTTGGCCCGGTGAAGATCCTCGCCTCGGCTGAGATCGACGCCGAGGCGATCGCCGCGCGGCTCGAGGCGCGGCGCGAGGAGCTGCGCTCCGAGGTGAAGCGAGCGGAGGGCAAACTCGGCAACGAGAAGTTCGTCGCGCGGGCGCCGGCCGAGGTCGTCGAGGAGGAGCGGCAGAAGCTCGAGCGCTACCGCGGCGAGCTCGAGGAGCTGTCGGAATAGAGCCGCGCGACCCGGAGGCCTACCTCGACTCGCTCGAGCCGATCGGCTGGAAGCTGGGCCTGGAGCGGATGCACCGGCTGAGCACCCTGCTCGGCTTGCCGCAGCACCGCTTCGCCTCGATCCACGTCGTCGGCACCAACGGCAAGTCCTCGGTGACGCGGATGGTCGCGGCGCTGCTCGAGGCGCACGGCGTCTCCACCGGCGCCTGCGTCTCGCCGCACACGGCGCGCTGGTCCGAACGTGTCCTCGTGCGCGGCGAGGAGATCGCCGCCGCCGAGTTCGCCGCCGCGGTCGGGCGCGCCGCGGAGGCTGCCGAGGCCGTCAACCGCGGGCTCGAGCAGGGCGAGGCGGTGACCCAGTTCGAGCTGGCGACCGCGGCCGCATTCGTCGTCTTCGCAAACGCCCGCTTGAAGGCGGCGGTGGTCGAGGCCGGGCTGGGAGGGAGGCTCGACGCGACCAACACGATCCCCTCCAAGGTCACGGTCCTCGCTTCGGTCGGGCTCGACCACACCGAGTGGCTGGGGGAGACGGAGGAGCAGATCGCCGCCGAGAAGCTCGCCGTGCTGCGCGACCAGACGACGCTCGTGCTCGGCCGGGTCAGCCCCGCGGTGGCGGAGCTCGCCGCGGCCGCCGCGCGCGAGCGCGGCGCCCGCCTGGTGAGCGTCCCGGCGAGCGCTCCGTTGACCACCTGTACGGGGGTCAACGGAGCACAGCTGCGCCTGCGGGCTCTCGGACCCTTCCAGCGCCGCAACTTCGCCCTCGCCTGCGCCGCCGCCGAGGCCTTCCTCGGCGGGCTCGACCCCGAGCGCGTCAGGGCGGTCGCCGCCGAGGTCGAGGTCCCTGGCCGCCTCGAGCGCGTCTCGGCCGACCCGCCGGTCTTTCTCGACGCCGCCCACAACCCCGACGGCGCCAGGGCGCTCGCCGAGGCGCTGCCCGAAGCCGCCGCCGGCCGTCCCGTCGTCGCCGTCCTCGCGATCCTCGCCGACAAGGACGCCCGCGCGATGACCGCCGCCCTAGCCCCAGCCCTAACCGCAGCCGTCTGCACCCACCTCCCCGGGGCCGACGGGCCGAAAAGTGGACCCCGGGTCCACTTTTCGGCCCGTCGGCGGGCGGTTGGGGCCGGTGCGCTGGCCTCGCTGTGCGAGGAGGCCGGGGTGGAGGCGGAGGCCGTGGACGACTTCGGGGCGGCGGTGGCGCGGGGGCTGGAGCTGGCGCGCGAGCGTGGGGGGGTGCTGCTGGTCGCCGGGTCCCACTACGCCTTGGAGCCGGCGCGGGCGGCGTTAGAGGTCTGAAGTGGGTGTTTCACGCACACGGATGACGCCGCATGCCGGCGCTGGATCACCACCCACGGTCTCGCGGGTAGTAACCACTACCCGCTTCGCCCGCGTGCGGCGCCCAGCTTGGCCTGCGACGCCCCCGCGCACGCGCCTAACCCACATCAGACCTCTAGGATTGGCTTGCGGATGAGCTCGAAAAGCGCTGGCTCCGAACTGCTCTCGATGATGGCGCTGGTCGCTGCGGTGGTGGCCGCCGTAATCCTGATCTTCTTCGGCCTCGGTTATCTGTTCGGCAACCTGTTCCTCTGACGACAGGGTTGGAGGCAGGGGCGGCGAAGTAGACTCACCGCGCGTTCCCCAAGGGGACTGCGGGCAAAGCCATGGCTATCGCGACCTTCGGCATCAGCAACAACGGCCTCAACCTGGTCGTCAACCTGCTCATCCTGATGCTGGTCGTCGTCTGGCTCGCCCTGATCGTCTTCACCTACCTCGACGCCAAGCGCAGGATCAAGGACCCGTTCCTGGTCGGCTGCGCGACTCTGGCCTCGTTCATCCCCTACATCGGCACGGCGGTTTACGCGATCGTGCGGCCGCCGGAGTTCCTCGAAGACGCGCACGAACGCGAGCTCGAGATCAGGGCCGCCGAGTTGCGGGTGCGCCAGCTGACAGAGCGCGCCTGCCCGAAGTGCGGCTTCCCGGCGGAGAACGACTACCTGCGCTGCCCGGAGTGCCAGGCGCGGCTCAAGCGGCCCTGCCCGAACTGCGAGAAGCCGGTCGACCCGGGCTGGGCGCTCTGCCCCTACTGCGAGACGGCGCTGGGGCAGCGCGAGCGCCCGCGGCGCAAAGCGCGCCCGGAGGGGCGCAAATCGCAGCGCGAGGAGCGGCCGAAAGGGGAGCGGAGCCGCAGCGAGGGGCCGCCCTCGAAAGAGTCTTCAAAAGCAAAACGACAGCAAAGGAGCCCCAGCCGTGAGCCGGACCCTGATCCTCGTCAAGCCTGACGCCTTCGAGCGCGCCCTCAGCGGCGAGGTGATCGCCCGGTTCGAGCGCAAGGGCCTGCGGATCGTGGCGATGAAGACGATGACGGCGGTCGAGGAGATCGCCCACGCCCACTACGCCGAGCACACCGAGAAGCCGTTCTTCGGCGAGCTGGTCGAGTTCATCACCGGCGGCACCTTGGTCGCGATGGTGCTCGAGGGGACCGAAGCCGTCGCCGCCGCCCGCCAGGTGATCGGCGCGACCAACCCGGTCGAGGCGGCGCCCGGCTCGATCCGCGGCGACTATGCGCTCGAGGTCACCTTCAACATGGTCCACGGCTCGGATTCCGACGAGTCGGCCGAGCGCGAGATCGGGATCTGGTTTCCCGAGTTGAGTTGACAGCTCTTTGGCTCACGGGACGGACCGTCGCGGCCGGCGGGTCCTGTCGCGGTTCTGGTGCCACCGCCCCTGCGGTAGCTGAAGCTTCCTCGGGGCGGTCCCCCAGAACCACGCCACCCGCCGGAGAGACGTGAGCAGCTCCACGAGAAGCTCCCCAAGCGTCCTTCTGGCATCCGGGTCGCCGCAGAGGTGCGAGATCCTGCGGAAGCTCGGCGTGGGGTTCGAGGTCGTGGTGCCTGGAGTGGAGGAGCTGATCGGCGGAGACCCTGAGCTCGAGGTGGTGGAGAACGCTCGCAGTAAGGCCCGTGCGGTTGCCGACGCATCTCGCGCGGGTGGCGGGGCAGGGGGGACCACGCCCGAGGAAGCTTCAGCTACCGCAGGGCGTGGTGGGTCCCCTGCCCCGACAGGACCCGCGCGCCAGGTGATCGCGTGCGACACCGATGTGGTGCTGGACGGGAGGGCTCTCGGCAAGCCCGCAGACGAGCGTGAAGCGCGCGAATACCTCGATCGGATGAGTGGTCGGGCTCACACCGTGATCAGCGGGCTCGTCGTGCTCGTCGACGGCGAGGAGCGGTCGGGGCTGGAACGCACGACCGTCGTCTTCAAGCGGCTGACCGATTCCGAGAAGCAGCGCTACGTGGATTTCGGCGAGTGGCGGGGGCGCTCCGGGGGGTACGCGATCCAGGCTCTCGGGTCGACGCTGGTCGAGCGGGTCGAGGGGAGCGTCTCGAACGTGGTCGGGCTGCCGGTCGGCCTGCTGGTCGATCTGGTCCCCGGGTTGCTTGCCTAGCAGCGGGGAAAAGCCGGCGACGCGCATCTGGGATGATGCCGCGGTCATTTCCTCCAATTTGCGCATATGGGCATCCTCAGCTACCTGACCGGCCTCGGCGGCCGCGACATGGCCGTCGACCTCGGCACCGCGAATACGCTGGTGTACGTACGCGGTCGCGGCATCGTGCTCTCGGAGCCGTCGGTCGTCGCGATCGACTCGCGCAACGGGCACGTGCAGGCGGTCGGCGTGGAGGCGAAGCGGATGCTCGGCCGCACGCCGGGCACGATCACCGCGATCCGGCCGCTCAAGGACGGCGTGATCGCCGATTTCGACGTGACCGAAGAGATGCTGCGCCACTTCATCAAACGGGTTCACTCCAACCGCTTCGCCCACCCGCGCGTCGTCGTCTGCGTGCCCTCCGGGGTGACCGGGGTCGAGAAGCGCGCGGTCGAGGAGGCCTGCCTGTCGGCCGGCGCCCGCAAGGCCTACCTGATCGAGGAGCCGATGGCGGCGGCGATCGGCGCCGGCCTGCCGGTCGCCGAGCCGACCGGATCGCTGATCGTCGACGTCGGCGGCGGCACCACCGAGGTCGCCGTGATCTCGCTCGGCGGGATCGTCGTCTCGCAGTCGATCCGGGTCGGCGGCGACGAGCTCGACGAGGCGATCGTCCACCACTGCAAACAGCACTACAAACTGGCGATCGGCACGCAGACCGCGGAGGAGGTCAAGCTCGAGGCGGGCTCCGCCTCGCCGCTGCCCGAGGAGGTCGAGGTCGAGATCCGCGGCCGCGACCTGGTCTCCGGGCTGCCGAAGACGATCACGCTCGGCTCGGCCGAGGTGCGCGACGCGCTCGACGAAACGATCAGCCACATCGTCGAAGCGGTCAAGGACACGCTCGACCGCACCCCGCCGGAGCTCGCCGGGGACATCATGGACCGAGGCATTACCCTTGCCGGTGGAGGCGCGCTGCTGCAAGGCCTCGAACAGCGCCTCCGCGACGAGTGCCAGATGCCCTGTCAGCTGGCAGAGTCGCCGTTGACGTGCGTGGCGGTCGGCTCCGGCATATCGCTGGAGGAGTTCGAGACGATCCACCGGGCGAGCAAGATGAGCTCCGGAACCCCGCGCGTCGCTTAGCTCCCGTTCACATACTTCGCAAGGCTTAGGCTTTCCACGTGTACCGCAAGCAAGTACGCCGCCGTAGGGCGGTGCTCGCACTCCTGATAATCGGTTCCTTCCTGCTGCTCACCGTCACCTACGGGCAGAGCTCGGGCAGTGTGCAGAGCGGCGTCAGCGCCGCCTTCGGCCCGTTGCAGACTGTCGCCGACCGGGCGCTGAAGCCGGCCCGCGACGCGATCTCCTGGTTCGACGAGACGTTCGCCGCGCGGGGCGAAAACAGCCGCCTCACCGAAGAGCTGGCGGGCGCCCGCAAGCAGGCCGTCGCGGGCCAGGAGGCGCTCGCGGAGAACGCCCAGCTGCGCAAGCTGGTCGGGCTCGACCGCGACCCGCCGCTGGCCGAATCCGCCTATGAGCCTGTGACCGCCCGGGTGATCGGCCGTTCGCCGACCGTATGGAACTCGAGCGTGACGCTCGACGTCGGCTCCTCCGACGGCGTGAAGGTCGACGACCCGGTGATCAGCGGCGACGGCCTGGTCGGCAAGGTCGCCTCGACCCAGGGCGGCTCCTCGCAGGTGACGCTGATCACCGACCACGCCAGCGCCGTCTCGGCCAAGGTGCTGCCGGGGGGCGTGCAGGGCGTCGTCCGGCCGAACGTCGGCGACTCCGAAGACCTGATCCTCGACTTCATCGACTCGACCAAACGCGTGCACGGCGGCCAGGCGGTCGTCACCTCGGGCTGGCGCGCCCAGGGGCTCGCCTCGCTGTTCCCGCCCGGCCTGCCGGTCGGCGAAGTGACCAGCGCCCCGATCGTCGAGCAGGAGGCGAGCCAGCAGGTCCACCTGCGACCCTACGCCGACATCGCCAACCTCGACCTCGTCCAGGTGCTGACCGGCCACAAGCGATGATCGTCACGCCGAAGATCTTCGCCCGCCTCGCGCTCGTCGCGGTTCTCGCCGTGCTCCTGCAGCTCTCCTTCTTCTCGCGCGTCGATCTGCTGCACACCAGCGCCGACATCCTCCCGATCGTCGTCGTCTCGCTCGGCCTGCTCGGCGGCAGCATGACCGGCGCCGTCGCCGGCTTCTCGATCGGCTTCCTCGTCGACTGCCTGCTCGTAGCGCCGCTCGGCGGGACCTCGCTGGTGCTGCTCGGGGTCGGCTACCTCGCCGGCCTATTCCGCGAGCGCTTCGACATCCACAGCGCCCTGCTGCCGCCGCTGATCTGCATGGGCGCGACGCTGCTCGCCGAGCTCGGCTACGCGGTGGTGCAGGCGATGCTCGGCGTCGACGCCCCGGTCAGCGGGCTGATCGTCCGCGACATGGCGCTGAAGAGCATCTACGCCTTCTTCTGGGCCTGGCCGATCTACTTCGGCTTGCGCCGCCTGCTGCGGCCGGCGCTGGTTGACGAGACCCGGGTGACGCGGCGCCGCCAGCCGACCGTGCTCGGCGCGAGGAGGGCCTGATGTACCGGCGCTCGGATGAGCTCGGCCCCGAGATGAGCAACCGCTTGGCGCTGCGCATCGCCGTCTTCGGCGGCTTCGCCCTGGCGATCTTCGCGATGCTCTTCTTCCGCCTCTGGTTCCTGCAGGCGCTGAACGGCGACAAGTACCTCGCCGAAGCGAACAACAACCGCACCCGCGAGTACCGGGTCACCGCCCCGCGCGGCGAGGTCCTCGACCGCAGCGGCCGCATCGTCGTCGCCAACCGCACCAGCCTCGCTCTGCAGGTCAACCCGCGCAAGCTGCCGCCCGGCGAGCGCCCGCGGCGCCGCGAGCTGGCACGGCTCGCCGGGCTGATCCACAGCACGCCGCAGGAGCTGCGCAGGACCCTGCACGAACAGCTGCTGCGGGCGCCGAGCGCGCCGGTGACCGTGCGCCGGGACGTCGGCGACTACCTGGTCTACTACCTGCAGGAGAACCAGAGCCGCTTCCCGGGGGTCGCCGTGCAGCGGGTCTTCGTGCGCCGCTACCCGCGCGGCACGTTCGCCGCGCACATCCTCGGCAGCGTCAACGAGATCAACGAAGAACAGCTGAAGGAGCCGCGCTACAGGGGCCTGCAGCCGGGCGACGAGATCGGCCAGGAAGGCGTCGAGGACACCTACGACCGCTACCTGCGCGGCCGGCCCGGGATCAAGAAGATCCAGGTCGACGCCTTCGGCCAGCCGACCCGCAGGGGCCAGCTCGTCTCCAAGCCGCCGGTTCCCGGCGACAACCTGAAGCTCTCGATCGACTCGGCGGTGCAGGAAGCCGGCGAAGCGGCGCTCGCCGCTCGCGGCCTGCCGGGCGGTTTCGTGACGATGGACGTGCACAGCGGGGAAATCCTCGGCCTCGGCTCCTCCCCGACCTTCTACCCCTCGGTTTTCACCAAGACGCTGACCCAGGCCCAGGTCGACGCGCTGTACCGCGACCCGGTGGCGGCGCCGATCACCGACCGGGCGATCGCCGGGCTCTACCCGACCGGCTCGACCTTCAAGCTGATCACCGCCCTGGCGGCGCTGGAAAGCGGCGTGATCACGCCGAGCTCGGTGATCGAAGACGGCGGCTCGTTCACGGTCGGCGGCCAGAGCTTCCAGAACGCCGGCGGCGCCTCCTACGGCGCGCTGACGCTGGTGCCGGCGCTACAGGTGTCCTCCGACGTCTTCTTCTACAACCTCGGCTTCGACATGTGGGACACCGGTCAGCTGCAGCGCTGGGCGCACAGGCTGGGGATCGGGCGGCCGACCGGGATCGACATCCCCGGCGCCGAAACGGGCCTGCTGCCGACGAAGAAGTGGCGCGACGAGCTCGCCGCCGAAGGGCTGGCCGAAGAACGGCCCTGGTCGGCCGGCGACAACATCCAGCTGGCGACCGGCCAGGGCGACCTGCAGACCAACCCGCTGCAGATGGCGATCGCCTACGCGACCCTGGCCAACGGTGGCGCCGTGGTCACGCCGCACGTCGGGCTCGAGGTCACCGACGCGGCCGGCCGGGTGTTGAAGGAATTCGCCCCAAAGCCGCGTCGCCACGTGAAGTTCAAAGAAGAGAGCCGCGACGTGATCCTCGAAGGGCTGCACCTCGCGGCGCAGGCGCCGGGCGGCACCTCCTACCAAGTCTTCGGCGGCTTTCCGGTGCCGGTGGCGGGCAAGACCGGCACCGCCCAGCGGGTGGGCCACGAAGACCAGTCCTGGTACGTGATCCTCGCCCCGTATCCCAATCCGCGTATCGTGACGGCGGTGACGATCGAGGAAGGCGGCTTCGGAGCCGAATCGGCGGCCCCGGCCGCGCTGCAGATCCTGGAAGCCTATTTCGGCAAGCACAGCAACGGCGAAAGCGGCCCCAACGGGGGCAGTCCCGGCTGATGTACGCGACGCGGACCAGACGGGCGAGGCCCGAGCCCTTCGCATTGCGCCCCGGCATCGCCGAGCGCCTCGGCCTGCCCTACATGGACGCCACGCTGGGGCTCGCCGCCGCCGGCCTGGCGTTCTTCAGCGCCTTCGTGCTCGGCCAGGCGACCCGGCACGACATCCCCGGCGACCCGAGCTACTACCTCGACCGGCAGGCGATCTACGCGGCGCTCGGGCTCGTCGGGATGTACGTGCTGGCGCGGATCGACTACTCGCGCTTCCGCGAGCTGCGGGTCGGCATCTACACCTTCCTCTGCGTCAGCGTCGCCCTCGTCTTCGTCTTCGGCTTCGCCGCGCGCGGCTCGCGGCGCGCCTTCGAACTCCCCTTCTTCAGTTTCCAGCCATCGGAGCTGGGCAAGCTCCTGCTCGTTCTGGCGCTTGCCGGGTTCGTCATCGATGGCGCCCGGCGGGGCTCGCCGCGGCAGCGCACTGTGCGCTACCTGGCACTCGGCCTCGCCCCGGCTGCGCTCGTCTTCTTGCAGCCGGACCTCGGCACCTCACTGGTGTACGTGGCAATCACCCTCGCCGTGATGTACGTGGGGGGCGTCCGCCGGACGCACTTCGCGTTGATCGGCGCGGCCCTCGCCGCCCTGGTGGCGCTCGTGATCGTGGTCGCTCCCGCAATCGGGACGCCCGTGTTGAAGGAATACCAGCAGCAAAGGCTGACTTCCTTCCTCCATCCGAGCGCCGACCCGAGCGACGCGGGCTACCAGCAGAACCAGGCCAAGATCGCGATCGGATCGGGTGGAACCACCGGCCGTGGCGATCGGGCCACCCAGACGCGGCTCGACTTCGTCCCCGAGCGGCACACCGACTTCATCTTCGCGGTGATCGGTGAGCGCTACGGATTCGCCGGCGCCGCGTTCGTCCTATCCCTATACGCCCTGCTGATTTGGCGGGCGCTGCGGATCGTGACGCTCTCGAAGAACTCGTACGGGACCCTGGTGGCAGGCGGCATCGCCGCCATGCTGCTCTTCCAGGTCTTCGTCAACGTGGGGATGAACCTCGGGATCATGCCGATCACCGGGATTCCCCTGCCGCTGATGAGCTACGGGGGGTCGTCTGTCTTGGCGACCCTGCTCGCCGTGGGAGTGCTGCAGAGCGTCCACATGCAAGCGCGCCTCAGCCAGAGAGGCAGGTTCGCCTGGTGACCCGTGGAAACGGACACCGGCATGCGTACCTACCTGAACTGAGCTAAACAAAATGAAGAAAACCATCCTGGTGTCCGCCGATCGCGGCGAGACCCGAGTAGCCGTCCTCGAGTCGAAGACCAAAGACAGCAAACGCAACGTCGCGGAGCTCTACATCGAGCGCCGCGGCCGGCGCTCGATCGTCGGCAACATCTACAAGGGCAAGGTCGACAACGTCCTCGCCGGCATGGAGGCCGCCTTCGTCGACATCGGCCTCGAGCGCAACGGCTTCCTGCACGTCGACGAGATCGTGATGCCGAACGGCAAGCAGGCGCCGCGCCGCGGGCGCGGCGGAGGCGGGCCGAAAATCACCGACATGATCAAGCCGGGGCAGGAGATCCTCGTGCAGGTCGTCAAGGACCCGCTGAAGTCGAAGGGCGCCCGCCTCTCGATGAACCTCTCGATCGCGGGTCGCTACCTGGTCTACGCGCCGCAGGGCTCGGGGGTCGGGGTGAGCCGGCGGCTGAGCAACTCCGAGCGCGACCGGCTGCGCAAGATGGCCGACCGCACCTACGAGGGCAAGGCGGGGCTGATCGTGCGCACCGCCGCCCACGGGGCGAAAAAGGCCGACTTCGTGCGCGAGACCGGCTACCTGGAAAAGCTCTACGAGGTGGTCGAGCGGCGCAGCGAGAAGATCAAGGCGCCCGGCCTCGTCTTCCAGGAGCAGGACCTGCCGGTGCGGGTGCTGCGCGACGTCTTCCTCAGCGAGTTCGAGCGCGCGGTGATCGACTCGCCGAAGCAGCTGGAGCGGGTGACCGGCTTCTTCCAGCGCACCGCCCCCGAGCTGGTCGAGAAAGTCGAGCTGTACAGGGGCAAGAAGCCGCTGCTGGAGAAATGGCAGATCGACAAGGAGATCGAATCGACCCTCTCGCGCCGCGTCGACCTGCCCTCGGGCGGCTACCTGATCATCGACTACACCGAGGCGCTGACCGTGATCGACGTCAACAGCGGCTCCTTCACCGGCCGCGGCAAGGGCGGCCTCGAGGAGACGATCACCAAGGTCAACACCGAGGCGGCCGAGGAGGTCGTGCGGCAGCTGCGCCTGCGCGACATCGGCGGCATCATCGTGATCGACTTCATCGACATGGCGCGGGCGAAGAACCGCGACAAAGTCGTGAAGACGCTGAAGAAGTCGCTCGACGCCGACAAGTCGAAGAGCTACGTGGTCGAGGTCTCGCCGCTCGGGCTGGTCGAGATGACGCGGCAGAACATCACCGACGGCGTGCGCGAGATCCTCACCGGTCCCTGTCCCACCTGCGACGGCGAGGGCGTCGTGCTCTCGGCCGAGACGGTCGCCCTGGAGGGGCTGCGCCAGATGCGCGAGATGGCGGCCGACCACCCGGAGGCGGAGGCCTTCCTGCTGCGGGTCAACCCGCAGGTCGCGGCCGAACTGATCGAGCCCGACAGCGGCCTCGCGGAGCTGGAGGAGGAAACCGGCAGGCAGTTCCACTTCGAGGGCGGCGACGCGCTGGCGATCGACACCTTCACGATGGTCGAAGCCGGCAGCCTCGAGCAGATCGAGGAGCTGGCGCTGCCGTTCAAGGTCGGCGAGGAGGTCGTGGTGACGATCGAGGAGCCGCACATGTACAAGGCCGACGACGCGGTCGCGAGGATCGACTCCTACGTCGTCGCCGTGACCGGCGGCGGCCGCCACGTCGGCGAGCGCAAGATGGTGCGGATCGAGCGGGTCGAGCGGGCGGCGGCAGTCGCCTCGCTGCTCGGCGATCCGCCCGGGAGCAACGGCGCGGAGGCAGACGCTCTAGAATCCGCCGCCGCGAAATGAGCACCTACGCGGTCATAGAGAGCGGCGGCAAGCAGTACAAGGTCGAGAAGGGCAGCGAGCTGCTCGTCGACCGGCTCGACGCCAAGCAGGGCGACAAGGTCGCCCTGCGGCCCGTGCTCTTCCGCGACCAGCAGGTCGTCGCGGCGCCGAAGGAGCTGGAGCAGGTGAAGGTCGAGGCGAAGGTCGCCGAGCACCTGCGCGGCCCAAAGGTCAAGGTCTTCAAATACAAGGCGAAGAAGGGGTACCGGCGCCGCGCCGGGCACCGTTCGGAGCTGACCCGGCTCGAGGTGACCGAGCTGAAACTCGGCAACGCGGCGAAAGCGAAGGCGGAGCCGGAAGAGAAGAAGGCCGCCGCCAAGCCGAAAGCGGAGAAAAAATCCGCCGCCAAGAAACCAGCCGCGAAACCGAAAGCCAAAGGCAAAGCCAAAACGGCTGCTAAAAAGGACGACGATGGCGCATAAGAAAGGGCTCGGCTCGAGCCGCAACGGCCGCGAATCGAACCCGAAGATGCTCGGGGTGAAGGTCTTCGCCGGCCAGCAGGTCTCCGGCGGCGAGATCATCGTGCGCCAGCGCGGCACCCGCTTCTGGCCCGGCGAGGGCGTCGGTCTCGGCCGCGACCACACGATCTTCGCCACGCAGGCGGGGACGGTGCAGTTCAAGCCGTCGCGCAAGGGCCGCACGATCAGCGTTCTGGCCGACTCGTAGGACCACGCGGGTCACTCCCGCCGGAACCCGCATTGCCACGCCAGAAAGGGCTCTCGCGAAGGAGTGCTCACAAGTTCCCGCGGGAGTGACCCGCGTGGTCCTAAGCTCCCCCGGATGGATGATCGCGCGAAGATCTGGGTCGAAGGCGGGGCCGGCGGTAATGGGTGCGTGAGCTTTCGTCGGGAGGCGCATGTGCCGCGGGGCGGACCCGATGGTGGAGATGGCGGGCATGGGGGGGATGTGGTGCTGGTCTGCGATGCGTCGCGGCGCGATCTGGGGGCGTTGCGGGGGTCGAAGCACTTTCGGGCGCGGCGGGGGAGGCACGGCGAAGGCGCCAACAAGCACGGGGCGCGGGGGGAGGACCTGACGATCCCGGTGCCCGCGGGGACGCAGGCGGAGGCGGTCGACGGGAGCCGGGTGGATCTGGTCGAGGTCGGGCAGCGGGCGGTGGTCGCGCAGGGCGGGCGCGGGGGCCACGGGAACAAGCGGTTTGCCACCTCGACCCGGCAGGCGCCGCGCTTCGCCGAGCAGGGGACGGCCGGTGAGCAGGGCTGGATCGAGGTGCGGCTGAAGCTGCTCGCCGACGTCGGCCTGGTCGGCCTGCCGAACGCCGGCAAGTCCTCGCTGCTCGGGCGGCTGACGCGGGCGGCGCCGAAGGTCGGCGGCTACCCGTTCACGACCGTCTCGCCGGTGCTGGGGACGATCGAGGGCGAGGACCGGCAGGCTGTCGTCGCCGACATCCCGGGGCTGATCGAAGGGGCCGCCGAGGGGGCGGGGCTCGGGCACCAGTTCCTCGCCCACGTCGAGCGCTGCTCGATGCTCGTCCACCTGGTCGACCTGGCGCCGCCGGAGGGCGAGCCGGAGGCCGGCTACGAGGCGGTGCGCGAGGAGCTGACCGCCTACGGCGCGGGGCTCGAGCGCCTGCCCGAGCTCGTCGTGCTCTCGAAGCGCGACCTGCTGCCGGCGGAGGAGGTCGAGCGGGCTGTGGAAGAGTGGCGGCGCCGCCTCGGCGACCGCGCGGTCGCGGTGCTGGCGGTCTCCGCCGCCACCGGGGAAGGGCTCGACGCGCTGCGCGGCGCGATCCTCGCCAACCTGCCCGAAGGGGCCCCGGCGCGGCCGGAGCGCCCCGACCTCGGCCCGGCGGAGTTCGAGGCCGAGCACCGCGTCTACCGCCCGGCCGGCGAGGGCGGCTACCAGGTCGAGCGCGAGGGGGACGGCGCCTACCGCGTTCTCGGCCGCGGCGTCGAGCTGCTCTTCGAGCGCCACGACCTGAAGAACGAGGAGGCGCTCGCCTACCTCGAGCGGCGGCTGGGGGAGATCGGCGTGATCGCGGCGCTCGAGCGGGCGGGTTTCCGGCCCGGCGACGACGTGCGGGTCGGTGAGCACGAGTTCGAGTTGTGGCCGTAGCCGGGAGGAGGGGGCGGGGCGCCCCCTCCTTGTCTGCCGACCGTACACTTCGCGGCCATGACTCTGGTGGTAAAGCTCGGTTCCTCGATCGTCGCCGCGGATGACGGCGAGCTGCGCGCTGACGTGCTCGATTCCGTCTGCGCGCAGGTGGCGGAGCTGGAGCAGGGAGGGGAGCGGATCGTGATGGTTACCTCGGGGGCGATCGCGCGGGGGGTGCGGCTGATCGAGCTGGACAGGCGGCCGGCGGCGATGGACGCCTTGCAGGCGGCCTCGGCGATCGGCCAGGGGGATCTCTTCCGCGCCTACCAGTCACGGCTGGAGCGGAGCGGGACGCGGGCCGCCCAGGTGCTGCTCACCGCCGCCGACATCGCCGCCCGCAGCAACTACCTGAACGCGCGGCAGACGCTGCGGCGGCTGATCGAGTGGGGGGTGGTGCCGGTGGTCAACGAGAACGACACCACCGCCACCGACGAGATCACCTTCGGCGACAACGACTTCCTCGCCGCCCAGGTCTCGATCCTGCTCGACGCCCGCCTGCTGGTGCTGCTCTCCGACGTCGATGGGTTGCACCGCAGCGACCCGCGCGCCGATGCCGACGCCGAGCTGATCGACGTCGTCGAGGACTTCGGCCTGCTTGCAGACATGGAGATCGGCGACCGCACCTCGGCCTTCGGCTCGGGCGGCATGCGCAGCAAGGTCGCAGCCGCGGAGATGGCGGCGGAGTCCGGCATCCCGGCGACGATCTGCAACGGGACGGTAGAGGGAATCCTCTCGAGGGCAGCAAGGGATGGCGGTGTCGGTACGCGCTTCAAAGCCCAGCACGGGCGAACTTCCAGCTTCAAGCTGTGGCTGAAATACGCCAAGGAGGCGACTGGCTCAATCGTCGTCGATAGAGGTGCGATGGAGCAACTTCGCAATGGGGGCGCCAGCTTGCTCGCCGTGGGGGTCCTCGATTCGATTGGCTCCTTCGAGCCCGGTGACGCCGTAGCGGTCGTCTCAGGTGATGAGCACGAAGAGATCGGGAAGGGCATCGTCAACTATTCCGCGATGGAGCTCGAGCGCGTCGCCGGTCTGAAGAGCGACCAGGTGCGAGAGCTACTCCCGCACGCGACGGATGAGGTCATCCACCGGGACCGCTTCGTCCTGTTGTGAGCGCCGGGCGCCCCTCCCAAGACACTCCGGCGAGGCTCCCGCCGAGCGTTTTGGGCGGGGCGCCCGGCGCTCGCGGCTACCCTTTCGGGTCATGGCAGTGACGACCGCATCCGTTGCCGAGAGCTGCGAAGCCGCCCAGCGCGCGGCGCGCGCCCTCGGCTCGGCGCCGACCGAGGCGAAGGACGCCGCGCTGGCGGGGGTCGCGCGGCTGCTCGGCGAGCGGGTCGGCGAGGTGCTGGAGGCGAACGCGGCCGACCTCGCCGACGAGCGCGCCGAGGGGCTGACGAGCGCGCTGCGCGACCGCCTGGCGCTGAGCGAGGAGCGGGTCGCGGCGATGGCCGAGGGCGTGCGGGCCGTGGCGGCGCTCGAGGACCCGGTCGGCGAGCAGCTCGAGCGCAAGACGCTGGCGAGCGGGCTCGACCTGCGCAAGGTCCGGGTGCCGCTGGGGGTCGTCGCGGTCGTCTACGAGGCGCGGCCGAACGTGACGATCGATTGCGCGGCGCTGACGATCAAGAGCGGCAACGCGATCGTCCTGCGCGGCTCCAGCTACGCGGAGCGGACCAACGGGGCGCTGGCGGCGATCGTGCGCGAGGCGCTCGGCGAGGCCGGACTGCCCGCGGACGCGGCGGTGCTGCTCGCCGGCGGCGGCCGCGAGGACCTGGCCGAGCTGGCGACGCGGGAGAGCACGGTCGACCTCCTCATCCCGCGCGGCGGCGAAGGGCTGAAGAGCGCGCTGAAGGACGTGGCGACGGTGCCGGTGATCTACGCCGCCGCCGGCAACTGCCACGTCTACGTGCACGCCGACGCCGAGCTGGAGATGGCGCGGCGGATCGCGGTCAACGCGAAGACGCAGCGTCCGGGCGTCTGCAACGCGGCGGAGACGCTGCTGGTCGACGCGGCCGTCGCCGCCGAGTTCCTGCCCGGCGCGCTTGCCGGGCTGCGCGACGCCGGGGTCGAGCTGGTCGGCGACGAGCGGACGCGGGCGAGCGCCGGCGCGGTCGAGGTCGGCGAGGCCGGCGAGCGGGACTGGGCGAGCGAGTACCTCGACCTGAAGCTGGCGGTCGCGGTGGTCGACTCGCTGGAGGCGGCGATCGAGCACGTCAACGCTTACGGAACGCGCCACTCGGAGGCGATCGTCACGCGCTCGCGGGAGGCCTCGGAGCGCTTCACGGCCGGCGTCGACGCGGCGGTCGTCTACACCAACGCCTCGACCCGCTTCACCGACGGCTTCGAGTTCGGCATGGGGGCGGAGATCGGCAACTCGACCCAGAAGCTGCACGCGCGCGGCCCGATCGGCCTGCGCGAGCTGACCACCTACAAGTACGTCGTCCACGGCGACGGCCAAGTGCGTGAGTAGCCCTTCTACGGCGGAAAGCGCGCGCCCGGCGATCGGCGTCCTCGGCTCGGCCTTCAACCCGCCGCACCTCGGCCACCTGGCGCTAGCCCAGGAGGCGCTTTGGCAGCTCGGGCTGGCCGAGGTAGTGCTGGTGCCGACGGGCGAGGCGCCGCACAAGCGGATCCACGACGACCCCGGCCGCGAGCTGCGGCTGGCGATGACGCGGCTCGCCGCCGCCGACGACCCGCGCTTCACCGTCTCCACGCTGGAGGTCGGGCGCGAGGGGCCGTCCTACACGTATGAGACCTTGGGGCTGCTTGCAGGGGAAAGGGGAGATCCGGATCTGGTGTTCGTGATGGGGGCGGACGCCGCCGTCGGGTTCGAGAGCTGGCGCGAGCCCGGACGCGTGGTCGAGCTGGCGCGGCTGGCGGTCGCGCGCCGCTCTGGTGTCTCCGACGCCGACGTCGCCTCGACGATGCGCGGGCTCGGCGCCGAGGGGCGGGTGACGATGCTCGAGATGCCGCAGTTCGGCGTCTCCTCCTCGGCGGTGCGCGAGCGGGCCGCGGCCGGCCGGCCGCTGCGCTACCTGGTTCCCGAGGCGGTCGCCCGCTTCATCGAGGAGAAGGGGATCTACCGGTGAGCGGGCTCGAGTCCGAGGCGCTTGCGCGGCGGCTGGCCGAGCTGGCCGACTCGAAAGGGGCGACGGAGATCGTCGTGCTCGACATGCGCGGGCTCGCCGCCTACACCGACTTCCTCGCGATCTGCACGGCGCGCAACGAGCGCCAGGCGCGGGCGATCGTCGACGAGGTGAAGACGCGGCTGAAGCGGGAGCACGGCCTGCTGCCGGGCGGCGTCGAGGGGGAGGGGGCGGCCGGCTGGATCGTGCTCGACTACCTCGACGCGGTGCTGCACGTCTTCACCGCCTCCGAGCGGGAGCGGTACGGGCTGGAGGAGCTCTGGCACGAGGCGCCGCGGCCCGATCTCGGCCTGTCACGGGATGCCGTCCGAGGGCGCCTCTACGGTGCCGCGCATGGGTAGCTTCAAGCGGGCCCTGTTCGGTTACCGCCGCGAGGAAGTGGACGCCGCTCTGACGGCCCGCGACGCGGCGATCGAGGCCGTGGAGCGACACGCTTCGGAGGCCGAGGCCGAGCTGGCGTCGCTGTCGGGGATGGTGATCGAGCGCGAGCGCGAGATCCGCGGCCTCGGCGAGCGGTTGCGCGAGGCCGAGCAGCGGCACGAACGCAGCATCGCCTCGCTGCACGCCGTCTCGGAGCGGCTGGAGGAGATCCAGGCGCAGGCGCGCGGCCAGGCGACGCGGATCAGGATGAAGGCGCTGCGCGAGGCGGTCGAGGTCAGCCGCCGCACCCAGGACCTCGCCGAGGCGCAGGCGGGCGACGCCCCGGCCGGCGCGAGCAACGGCACGGCGGCGCAACCGACGGCCGAGCAGGCGCTCGGCCAGCTCTTCGAGGGCCTGATCAAGCTCGAGATCGGCCCGCTCGGCGACTTCTCGCAGCTGGTTGGCTTCGAGGACGCCGTCGGCCGCCTCGGCGCCTCCGACATCTCTGTCGAGCGCTTCTCCGAGGGCCGCGCCACCGTCTCGATGCAGTTCGACGAGCCGGTGGAGCTCCTCCGCGAGCTGGAAGAGTCCGCCCCCTTCGAGTTCAACATCCGCCGCACCGCCGACGAGCGCCTGATCCTCGACGTCGACGAGGACGAAGGCCCCGAGCAGCAGGCGGCTTAGCGCCCACGCGGCGCGCCTCCTCCGAGTCCAATGCAAATGGGCAAACTGCAAGGGTGATGTCGTTGTCGCTCATCTCGCCAGGAACAGGCGTGGACCCGAGGGTTTCATCCGTCGCAACTACTCGGCCGACGAGATCGATGCCTTCGGCATCTACTGCGGCGAGCTCGATCGCTGCTTCCTGATTCCTATCGACAGGATCGCTGGCCAATGGGCGATCCAACTCCGATTGGCTCCGGCGAGAAACGGACAGCGCGCGGCATTACACTTCGCTGACGAGTACGACCTTGGGGCTGTAGCTCAGCTGGCAGAGCGCCGTCGTGGCACGGCGGAGGCCGGGGGTTCGAATCCCCCCAGCTCCACTAATCAGGAGGCGTCATCCGAAACGGCCGTCGAGGAGGTCGGAGCCCACAAGTTCCGCAACCACTTCGGCTACTACATGGAACAGGCCGCTGCGGGATCCGAGATTCTGGTCCGTCGACGGGGGCAAGCCCTACGCTCGTCTCGGTCCTCCCGGCGCCGCTGCGTAGCTACTTGCGATTGGCGCCCGCTTGGTTCACACGGGCGGATTCGAGCGATGCCAGAAACGTCCGCAGGCGCCGTTCGTACCGCCGCGGCCCTACGTTCCAGGACTGGACGTGGCCGGCGTGGGGGACTCGGTAGTAGGTGACCCGGCGGGGGAGCTCGGCGGCGAAGGCGTTGCTGGTGGCTATCGGGACGACCTCGTCGTCGAGTCCGTGGAAGAGCAGGATCGGGAGCTGGAAGGCCTCGGGGTGGGCGACGGCGTCGAGGCTGTGCCAGTCGGCGTCGATGCGGGCGCCGATCGCCCAGATGACGGGCAGGGCGGCGAAGCCGGGGAGGCCCATCCGTTCGGAGTTGAATTCGATCGCGCGCTTCCAGTCGAGCGCCGGGGCGTCGAGAACGAGGCCGGCGACCCTGGGCGCGAGGCGCGACCTCTGCATGAACTGGGCGACGATCGCGCCGCCCATCGAGTAGCCGACGAGGACGAGGCGCCGGGCGCCGCGGGCGAGCGCGTAGCGCGCCGCCGCCTGCAGGTCGCGCCACTCTGTCAGGCCCATGTGGTGGAAGCCGTCGGGGCTCGCCGGCGCGCCCTGGTCCTCGCGGTAGCGGATCAGCATCGTCGGCAGGCCGGCGCGGTGCAGGGCCGGCACGACCCGCAGCCCGTCCTCGGGTGTCGCGTTGATCCCGTGCACGACGATCGCCCAGGTTCGGCTGCGCGCGGGCGCGAGCCAGTCCGGCATCGGCCCGAGCTCGTCCGGGACGGACACGTGTTCGGTTCGCAGTCCGAACGCCTGCCGAGGGTCGCCGCTGTAGACGGCCGATTCGATCCCGACGTCCATTTCCGGCGCCAGGTAGCCGCGCACGTCGCGCAGCCGCCGCGTCACCGCGCCCTCCGCCCCGCCCGCCGTAGAGGCTCTTGCAGGATGACGACCGAAACCTCTACGGCGGTCGCCGACGATCGGCCCGGCGATCGCGTGCCCGCCCGGCCATTCGAGCCCATACACGCCGGGCCGCCCGCTCTCTTCGTTGCGCTCGAGCACGATCCGCCCGGGCGGCAGCGCCAGGACCTCGGTCCGCTTCGCGTAGCTGGAATGGTCCGGCGCCAGCACCGCGTCGGAGAAGTGCCAGCTCACCGCGGCGCCGGCCGCCAGGGCGATGAGCAGCAGCGCGACGCCCGCCCCGGCCGCCCACCGCCGGTTGCGCCGTCCCTGGGTGGCCGCAGGCGCCGGCGCCTGCGGCCCAGACGCTTCGCTGGTCTCCGTCCCGCTCACGAGTGAGCGTCAGCCTACTTCGCTCAAACCCGGGCAGCCGCCTGCCGATGAGTGAGCGATGAGCACAGCGAACGAGCATGTGTTCTCGCACGGCATCGAGGACACGCGCGAGACCTTCGCCGCCTGGAACGACCGGCCGTGGCCCGTCCTGCGCGGCTGGCTGGCGCTCGCCCTGGCGATCGCGCTGGCGCTGCTCGTCGCCGTCTGGTTCGTCGCCGGCGCCCTCACGCCCGACTCCACGCCGATCCACCTGCCGGGCCTGACCGAGCCGCAGGACCCCGGCGATCTGCTGCCGATCCTCTGGCGCAACGCGCTCGTCCTCGCCCTGCACGCGACCGCCTGCATCGCCGGCTTCATCGCCGGCGCCTCGATGCCGATCGCCGCCGCCCAGCGGAGCGGCTTCTCGCGCTGGATCCACGTCAAGGCGGGCGAGTTCGCGATCCTCTTCGTCGCCGCCGTCACCCTCTTCTCGCTCTCCACCCAGGCGCTCTACCTCGGCTTCCAGGGCTCGACGATCGCCTACCAGCTGCAGATCTCGCACCTCACCCTGATCCTCACCGTCCTCCCGCACGCGGTCCCCGAGCTGACCGCCCTCTTCCTGCCGCTCGCGGCCTGGCTGATCGCCAGCCGCCGCGGCGAGTGGAACCAGCTCCTAGCAGCTACCGCCCTCACCGCCGGACTAGCCGTCCCGACCCTCGTCATCGCAGCCACGATCGAGGTCTACGCCTGGCCCCACATTCTCGAAGCCGTTTCCCCAGTCGTCTGACAGTCGTCTGAAGTCACCTCTCGGCCGTCCGATGCACGCGCCTCTCGCGGGGGGTGGCGTCGATTTGGGGGACCACCCCCGAGGACGCTCTAGCGACCGCAGGGGGTGGTGGAACCAAATCGGCGACGGGACCCGCCGCGCCGACACCTCCATAAGATCGCCCAATGGCGGGATACGACCCCAAGTCAATCGAGGCGAAGTGGCAGCAGGTCTGGGCCGAGGAGAGGACCTGGGAGGTCGCCAACCCCGGGCAGCCCGGCTTCGACGGCTCGAAGCCGAAGTCCTACGTGCTGGAGATGCTGCCCTACCCCTCGGGCGAGCCCCATGTCGGCCACCTCAAGTGCTATGCGGTCGGCGACGCGATCGCCCACTTCCGCCGCCGCCACGGCTTCGAGGTGATCCACCCGATGGGCTACGACTCCTTCGGCCTGCCGGCCGAGAACAACGCGATCAAGACCGGCGAGCCGCCGCGCGAGGCGACCCGGCGCTCGATCGACTCCTTCAGCCGCCAGTTCCGCGAGTGGGGGATCTCGATCGACTGGTCGCGCGAGCTCGCCACCCATACCCCCGAGTACTACCGCTGGACGCAGTGGATCTTCCTGCGCCTGCTGGAGCGCGGCCTCGCCTACCGCGAGGAGGCGCCGGTCCAGTGGTGCCCGGTGGACGCCACGGTGCTCGCCAACGAGCAGGTCGTCGACGGCCGCTGCGAGCGCTGCGGCACGCCGGTCGAACAGCGCCGGTTGGAGCAGTGGTTCTTCCGCATCACCGAGTACGCCGACCGGCTGCTCGCCGACTTCGAGCTGCTCGAGTCCTGGCCCGAGCACGTGGTGACGATGCAGCGCAACTGGATCGGCCGCTCCGAGGGCGCCGAGGTGAGCTTCCGCTGCGATGAGCTCGACCTCGACTTCCCCGTCTTCACGACCCGTCCCGACACCCTGTTCGGCGCGACCTTCTTCGTCCTCGCCCCCGAGCACCCCGAGCTCGAGCGGCTGATCGCCGGCACGCCCGCCGAGGCCGAGGTGCGCGAGTACGTCAACCGGGTCGCCCGCGAGTCGGCCGAGGAGCGCGGCGCCGAGGACCGCGAGAAGACCGGCGTGCCGCTCGGGCGCAGCGTCGTCAACCCGGTCAACGGCGAGCGGATCCCGATGTTCGTCGCCGACTACGTGCTGATGGAGTACGGCACCGGGGCGATCATGGCTGTCCCCGGCCACGACGCGCGCGACTACGAATTCGCCCAGCGGTTCGACCTGCCCGTGATGCGGGTGATCGAGGGCGAGGACCCCGAGACCGCCCGCGACCCGCGGGGCCTGCCCTACGAGGGCGACGGCCAGATGACCAACTCCGGCCGCTTCGACGGCAAGCACAACCGCGAGGCCTACGGGGAGATCGTCGCCTGGCTGGCCGAGGAGGGGCGTGGCGAGCCGGCGGTCAACTACCGGCTGCGCGACTGGCTGGTCTCGCGCCAGCGCTACTGGGGCGCGCCGATCCCGGTCGTCTACTGCGATGCCTGCGGGGAGGACGGCGCGCCGGCGATCGTCCCCGTCCCCGACGAGCAGCTGCCGGTCGAGCTGCCGGAGGTCGACGACTACGCGCCGCAGGGGCGCAGCCCGCTCGCCGCGGCCGAGGACTGGGTGGCGACCGGGTGCCCGCGGTGCGGCGGGTCGGCGCGCCGCGAGACCGACACCATGGACACCTTCGTCGACTCCTCCTGGTACTTCGTCCGCTACCTCGACCCGCAGAACGGGGAGGCGGCCTGGGACCGCGCCGCGGCCGACCACTGGCTGCCGGTCGACCAGTACATCGGCGGGGTCGAGCACGCGATCCTGCACCTGATGTACGCGCGCTTCTTCACCAAGGCGCTCGCCGACCTCGGGACGCTCTCGGTGCAGGAGCCGTTCGCCAACCTCTTCACCCAGGGGATGATCACCCGCGACGGCGCGAAGATGTCGAAGTCGCGGGGCAACACGGTCAGCCCGGCCGAGTACGTCGAGCGCTACGGCGCCGACACCGCCCGCACCTACGTCTGCTTCATGGGCCCGCCGGAGCGCGGCGGCGACTGGTCGGACGAGGGCGTCGAGGGCGTGCACCGCTTCCTCTCGCGACTCTGGCGGCTCTGCGAGGAGGTCGAGGGGCGGGACGGCGGCGAGGCGCCGCCCGCGCCGCAGGGCGAGGCGCGCGAGCTGCTCGCCAAGGCCCACTGGGCGATCGACAAGGCCACGCGCGACTTCCAGCGCGGCTTCCAGTTCAACACGGCGATATCCGCGGTGATCGAGCTGGTCAACGAGGCCTACCGGCTGAAGGATGGCCTCTACGGCGACCCGGCCGGCGCCGCCGCCGTGCGCTTCGCCGCCGCCACCGCCGCCTCGCTGATCTTCCCCTTCGCCCCGCACCTCGGCGCCGAGGTCTGGGAGCGGCTCGAAGGGGGGCGAGTCTGGGAGAAGCCCTGGCCCGTCGCAGACCCCGAGCTGCTGGCCAGGGACACCTTCGCCCTGGTCGTGCAGGTCAACGGCAAGCTGCGCGACCGAATCGAGGCGCCGGCCGGGGCCTCCGAAGCGGAGCTGCTGGAGCTCGCCCGCGCGAGCGGGAAGGTCCAGCGCCACCTCGACGGCAAGGAGACCGTCAAGGAGATCGTCGTGCCGGGCAAGCTGGTAAACGTGGTGGTTCGCTGAGTTTTTCCGGCGCAGCGCGATTTTTCTGCTAGAAAGCCGCCGTGCTCGTCAGACGCCTGTCAGAAGCTCCGGCCGAGGAGTGGCACCGGCTGCGCTACCACGCCCTGATGGACGCCGGCCAGCTCGGCGCCCGCAACATGTCGGTGACCTGGCTCGAGACGCCCGCCGGCGCCGAGCAGACGCTGCGCTCCGACGAGGCCGGCGAGCAGGTCTACGTCGTCGTCCGCGGCGCCGGCACGATGTCGGTCGCCGGCGACACCCAGGACGTGGGGGAGGGGGACCTGATCCTCGTCCCGCCGGCCACCGACCACTCGATCGCCAACGCCGGCGACACCGAGCTGGTCTGCGTCTCCGTGCAGTCGCCGCCCGTCGCCGCCGCCGATCTATACAGCGACCAGCTCGCCGAGGTAGCCGGTTACGACGAAGACGAAGATCTCTGAGCCGCGACAGGCGGCGCATCTCGGGGCGCCTCTCGCGACTCAGGCGCATGTGATTCTTTTCATTTTGCGCGCCACGTGTGCGCCGGCGGCGGTCAGGCTGGGCCCATGCCGCAGCTCTCCCGCTCCCAGGTCGTCGTCTACGGCGCCGTCGCGCTCGCCCTGCTGCTGGTCGGCGCCCGGGCGATCCGCGCCGAGGGCGAGGCGGGCACGCCCGATGCGGCGGCCGCATCGACGGGAAGCGGCTCGGGCGAAGTAAGCCTGAGATCGAGCGGCGGCCCGGACGTGGTGGTCGACGTCGCCGGGGCGGTGCGGCGGCCCGGTGTCTACCGGCTGCCCGCCGGCTCGCGGGTGGTCGACGCGATCGCGCGCGCGGGAGGTCCGGCCGGCGACGCCGTGCTGGAAGGGATCAACCGCGCGGCGCGGCTCGCCGACGGCCAGCAGGTGACGGTGCCGGCGCGTGGCGCCGCCGGGGCCGCGGCGGGCGCCGCCGGGGCCGCGGCGGGCGCCGCCGGGTCGGTCGGGGACGGGCCGATCAGCCTCGGCAGCGCGACCGTCGAGCAGCTGGAAACGATCGACGGGATCGGCCCGGTGACGGCGGCGAAGATCGTCGAATACCGCGACCAGCGCGGCGGCCTCTCCTCGGTCGACCAGCTCGACCGGGTGAGCGGCATCGGCCCGGCGACGATGGAGTCGCTGCGCGGCCGCCTGCAGCCGTAGGCCGTGCCGGGCGGGCGCCTGCACCTGCCGCTGCTGCTCGCCGCGGCGGCGGTCGCGCTGGCGCTGGCCCACAGCGGCGAGATCCGCGAGCGCGCCGGGACGGCGCTGGGGCGCGGCATGCCGCAGCGCGAGGCGGCGCTGGCGCGCGGCTTCGTGCTCGGCGAGGACGAGGGGGTGGACGCGGAGACGACGGCGGACTTCCGCCGCTCCGGCCTGGCCCACCTGCTCGCGGTCAGCGGCCAGAACGTCGCCCTGCTGGCGCTGCTCGCGATGCCGCTGCTGGCGGCGCTCGGCATGCCGCTGCGCACGCGCCTGCTCTGGGTGCTCGGGCTGATCGCCGTCTACGTGCCGCTGGCCGGCGCCGGCCCGTCGATCCAGCGGGCCGGGATCATGGGCGGGCTGAGCGTGCTCGCGACGCTCTCCGGCCGCCGCTCCTCGCGCCTCTACGGACTGGCCTTCGCGGCCGCCGTCCTGCTCGCGGTCGAGCCGGGCGTCGCGAGCGACGTCGGCTGGCAGCTCAGCTTCGCCGCGGTGCTCGGCATCCTGCTGCTGGCCGCGCCCCTGCGCCGGGCGATCCTCGACCGGATCGGCGGGCGCGGTTGGCGGCGGGCGCTGGCCGACGGCGCGGCGATGACGGTCGCCGCGACGCTGGCGACGGCGCCGCTGATCGCCTTCCACTTCGAAGAACTCTCGACGACGACCCTGGTCGCCAACCTGCTCGCGCTGCCGGCGGTGGCGCCGGCGATGTGGCTCGGGATGCTCGCCGCGGCCGCCGGTCAGGTGCCGGGCCTGCCGGTCGAGGCCCTCAACGCGCTCGACGCGCCGCTGCTCGCCTACATCGCCCAGGTGGCCGCCTGGTGCGGCCGTCCGAGCTGGGCAGGCCTCCACGTCCGCCTCGGCCTCGGCGGGCTAGCCGCGTCCTACGCGCTCCTCGCTGGCGCCACGATCGCCGCCCAGCGCCTGTCCCGCCATCGCCACCTCCGCCACCTCCGCCGCCCTCCCGGGGCCGATGGGCCGAAAAGTGGACTCGGAGTGCACTTTTCGGCCCGTCGGCGGCGAGGCGCGGCGGCGGTTGCGTGCCTGGTCGTATCGTCGCTGGCGCTGGCGGCGCTCGCCTCCGGGGGTGGGGCGGCCGAGCCGCAGCCCGGCCTCCGCGTCTCGGTGCTCGACGTCGGCCAGGGGGACGCGATCCTCCTGCAGCCCCGCGGGGCGCCCGCGGTGCTGGTCGACGGCGGGCCGCCGGGCGACGGGATCGCGGGCGAGCTGCGCGACGCCGGGGTGGAGGCGCTCGGGGCGGCGATCGTCACCCACGACCAGGCGGACCACGCCGGCGGGATCCGCGACCTGCTGGGCGAGGTGCCGATCGAACGCCTGCTGTTCGCCGTGCTGCGGCGGCAGACGCTCGCCCGGGTCCACGCGGCCGGGATCGCCACCCGGCGACTGGCGCGCGGCAGCGAGCTGCGCGACGGACGGTTGCGGGTCGACGTGCTCTGGCCGCCGCGCGAGCTGCTCGCCGGTCCCCACGCGGGCGAGGACCCGAACCGGCTGGCGATCGTTGCCCTGGCCCGCTGGCGCGGCTTCTCGATCCTGCTCACCGCCGACGCGGAGGCGGAGACGACGCCGCTCGACCCGGGCCCGGTCGACGTGCTGAAGCTGGCCCACCACGGCAGCGACGACGCCGGCCTCGGTCCGCTGCTCGAGCGCACCCGGCCACGGCTGGCGGTGATCTCGGTGGGCGCCGGAAACCCCTTCGGCCACCCGACTGCCGGCACGCTGGCGACGCTCGCCTCGCACGGCGTGCCGGTGCTGCGCACCGACCGCGACGGGACGGTGACGATCGACGTGGGCCGCCGGGGATTCCGGGTCGGCGCCGGCGGCTGAGCGGGCCCCGCGGCCACGGCTTGGAGTGGACGGATCACCGAATCGATATTGGGTCTATCCGGATCGCGGCCTCGCGGCGCCTCGTCGCCTGCCGATGGACGTAGCGGTGCTTAACGAGCACGCACAGCGATCGCCGCGACCGGGCCTCCTCGCGAGGCTGCTGGGCACAGGCATGCTGGAACGGGCGCGGGCGACGTCGCTGGCCCTGCTCGGGGCGACCGCCGCAGTCGGGCTGGCGATCGTCGCGCTCGCCCTCAACCAGAGCTGGCCGCTGCTCGAAGGCAGCTCGATCCCGGCGCCGCCGCGGCAGGCGGTGGGCGGCGCGTCGGTCGTCGCTCTCCCCCCGAAGCCGGCGCCGCGCGCGGCCGCGGGCCGCCGCCGGCCGGACAGCGGCGCCCGCCAGACGGGCGCCGGCGCCCCAGCCCGGCCCCAGGCTCCCCTCACGGGTCGCTCCGGCGGCGAGAAGGCGAGCACGCTCGTCGTCTCCGCCGGCGCCCCGGCGCGGTCGGGCGGGGGCGGCTCGCCGAAGGCGCCGCCCACGCCTGGCAAGGGCCCCGCGAATCACTCGCAGCCGACTCAGACCGCGCCCCAGCAGGCGCCCGCGCCCACCGCGTCTCCGCCGTCGCAGGAGCCGGCGCCGCCGAGCCCGGCCCCGACCCCGGCCCCGGCCCCGGCGCCGACCCAGCCGGAAGCGGTCGTCTCGGAGGCTCCGCCCGAAGAATCGAGCGTTCCACCGTGGAGCAACGGCAAAGGACACGCCTACGGGCGGGGCGGGCACGAGCCCGGCCACGGTTGGGGGGGCGGCGAGGACTAGACTCGGCTCGGTGGCCGAGCTGCGCTCCCTCTACCTGATCGCCGGCACCGACGGGGCGAAGATCGACGCGACGCGGGCGCGCCTCCGGGCGCGCGCCGAGCGCGACGGCGGCGCCGCGGCGCTCGAGGTCTTCGAAGCGGGGGAGGGTCGCAACGCGCCCGACCACGAGGCGTTGCTGGGGGCGATCCCGGCGATGTCGCTGACCGAGTCGCGCCGCTTCCTGCTCGCCGACGGGGTCGAGCGCTGGCGCGCCGGCCAGCTCGACCAGGTCGCCGCCGCCATCGGTGAGCTGCCGCCGGATCTCAGCGTCGTGCTGATCGCGCGCGCCAAGGCCCCCGCGAAGCTGCTCCAGGCGGTCAAGGCGGCGGACGGCGAGATCCACGTCTTCGAAGCGCCGAAGGCGCGCGAGATGCCAGGTGTCCTGGTCGCCGAGGCGAAGCGGCTCGGCTTCCGGCTCGAGCCCGCCGCGGCGCGCATGCTGGTCGACCGCATGGGCGCGAACCCGCAGCGCCTGCGCAACGAGCTCGAGCGCCTGGCGCTATGGGCCGGCGAGGGCGGTGACGTCGGGGCCGCGGACCTCGACGCGATGGTCGCCGACACCTCCGAGGCCGCCGTCTGGGCGCTCTCCGACGCGCTGCTGGAGCGCGACCCGGCCGCCGCGCTGCGGATCGCCGAGCGGCTGATCGCCCAGGGCGAGAACGTCACCGGCCTGATCTACGGCCTCGCCTCGCGCCTGCGCAAGGCCTGCGCCGCGGCGGCGATGCTGGAGCAGGGGACGCCGCCGGGCCAGGTCGAGTCGAAGCTCGGAATGCACCCCTACGCGGCGAAGCAGCTGGTCCGCCGCGTGCAGGACGCCGAGCTGGCCGACCTGCACGCGGCGACGATCGCCTTAGCCGACCTCGAGGTGTGGCTGAGGGGTGGAGCCGACTACGGGGACGAGCTGGGGTTGACGCTTGCCATCCGTGCCGCGGCCGGCGCTTAGGACCCTGCAAACCGGCGCATTTCGGCGTCCTCCCTCGGTCATGTGCAGCGCACACTCCCTCGGTCGTCCTTGAACTGCTTGGTTTTCGCGCCCTAAGCGCCGTGAACGATACGGGCGGCGCGGGACTTCTTGCGCGCCGCCGTGTTCTTGTGCAGGGCGCCCTTCTGGACGGCCTTGTCGATGCGTGAGACGAGCTCGCGGTGGGCGGCCTCGATCGCGCTCGCGTCGCCGCCCTCGACGGCGCTCTCCAGTCGCCTGAAGTAGGTCTTGACGGTGCTGGTCAGCAACCGGTTCTCGGTTCGCTCCCGACCGCTGCGTAGGATCCGCTTCTTCTGTGAGGCTATGTTCGCCATGAGCGCGGCGCCGGACTATACCGAGGCTGCCGATCCACCCGACAGCCCGTCCGAGAGCCGCCCCGGGCGGATCGCTCGCTCGACCGCGTTCTTCTCGATCGCCACGGCCGCCTCGCGCGTCGCCGGCCTGGCCCGCGAAGTCGTCGCCGCCGGCTACTACGGCGTCTACGGCCCGATGTCGGCCTTCACGATCGCCTTCCAGGTGCCCAACCTGGTGCGGGCGCTGTTCGCCGACGCCGCCCTGCAGCCCGCCTTCGTCCCGGTCTTCACCGAGCAGCTCGAGAAGGGCAATCACAAGGAGGCCTTCCGCCTCGCCTCGACCATGCTGCTGCTGGCGACGATGGTGCTGGGCGCGATCACCGCCTTCTTCGTCCTGCTCGCGCCGCTGATCATGCCCCTCTTCGCCCCCGGCTTCGAAGGCGCGATCCTCGACCTCACGGTCACCCTCTCGCGCGTCCTCTTCCCGATCCTCGTGCTGCTCGGGCTGAGCGGCGTCGTCGTCGGCATCCTCAACAGCTACGACCGCTTCGGCGCCTTCGCGATCTCGCCGCTGTTCTGGAACCTGACGATCATCGTCGTCGTGGTGGCCCTGATCCCGTTGTTCCAAGGGGAAGACCGGATCTACGCCTACGCGATCGGCATCCTCGTCGGCACGCTCGTTCAGCTGACGATCCCGACCTTCGACCTGCGCAACACGCCGTTCAGGTTCGAGTGGAGCTTCGAGTGGCGCGACCCGAACGTGCGCCGCGTGCTGCTGCTGATGCTGCCGGTGACGATAAGCCTCGGCCTGATCAACTTCAACATGCTGATCAACAGCCTCTTCGGCAGCCTGGTCAGCGAGCAGGCGCCGGCGGCGATCGACAAGGCGTTCCGCATCTACCAGCTGCCGCAGGGGATCTTCTCGGTGGCGATCGCCACCGTGCTCTTCCCGACCCTCGCCCGCTTCGCCGCCCGCGGCGCGCACGACGACCTGCGGGCGACGATGGCCAACGGGATGCGGCAGATCCTCTTCGTCCTGCTGCCGGCGGCCGCGGCGGTGCTCGTCCTCTCCGAGCCGATGATCCGGCTCGTCTACCAGCGCGGCGAATTCACTCCGGAGCAGACGACCCTGGTCGCGACGGCGCTCTTCTGGTTCGCCTTTTCGCTGCCTACGAACGGGCTCTACCTGCTGCAGACGCGTACCTTCTTCAGCCTGCAGCGGCCCTGGATGGCCACCGGGCTCGCCGGGTTCGACCTGGTCGTCTCGGCGCTCGGAGCGCTCGCCCTCTACAAGCCCTTCGGCACCGGCGGCATCGTCGCCGGCACGGGTATCGGGACGACGGCCGCGGTGGTCGCCCAGGCGGTCGTGCTGAGGCGCGAATTGGGAGGCTTGGAGCTCGGCCGGCTGCTGGCCGCGGGCGCCAAGATCGCCCTCGCCTCGGCGGCCCTCGCGGCGGTCAGTCTGGCCGCCTGGGACGTGCTCGACGGCGCCCTGGGCCGCGGCCTCCTCGGCCAGATCGTCTCCCTCGCCGCGGCGCTGGGGGTCGGGGGGCTGGTCTACGTCGGCGCCGCCAGGCTGCTGCGGATCGCCGAGCTAGACCAGGTGATGCGCCTGGTCAAGCGGAGCTAGATGCTCGACCTGCCCCGCTACCTGCTGGGCGTCGCCGAGCTGCTCGCCCTCGGCGGCTTCGCCTGGCTCGGCGCGGCGGCTGTTCGGATCAAGCTCGTTCCGAATTTCGACGGCGCCGTGGCAGCCCTCGCGACCGCGGTCGTCGCCGTAGCACTGCTGATCTGGACGGCTGAGCTCCTCGGGAGCTTTGGCCTGCTCACCCCGGTGGCGTACATCGCCGCCGTAGCGATTCTCGGCGTCCTGTGCCAAACACTCCTCCCGCGGGAGGCGGCGGGCTGGGGCGCCCTCCTGACGCGGCGGTCTCTTTTTCGCCGCGCAAGCTCAACGAGAGGCGCGCCGCGCCCGGCGAAAGAGGCAGCGTCCGGAGGCCACCCCTCCTCGCCGACAGGACCCGCGGGCCGGGTGCTCGCACTCGTCGTCGCAGCCATCACCGCCGCCGCCCTCGTGAAGTTCGGCATCGACGCGAGGTCGAAGCTGCTGACGGGGATGACCGGCTTCGATTCGACCTGGTACCACGGGCCGTTCGCGGCCGGGTTCTTCCAGAGCGGAGACACGTGGAGCTTGCACTTCATCGCGCCGCAGTTCCTTGCCTGGTTCTACCCCGCGAACGCGGAAATCTTCCACGCAGCCGGGATGCTGGCGTTCGGGCGGGATGTGCTCTCCCCGTTACTCAACTTCGGCTGGTTTGGAGCTTGCCTGGTCGCCTGCTGGTGCATCGGGCGGCCGTATCGGGTGGCGCCGTGGTCGCTGGCGCTCGGGGCGATTGCGCTGAGCCTGCCGGTGCTCTCCGACCAGGCGGGGGAAGCTCGCAACGACATCGTCGGGATCTTCTTCCTGCTCGCCGCGGTTGCCATCGCGCTGAATGCGACGACACCGGGCGGCGCCCCTCGCTTCCCGTATCGCATACCGAAACAAGGAGCGAACGCGTTTCTGCTGGTCGGCCTCGCAGCCGGGCTGGCGGCCGGGACGAAGCTCGACTTCCTCCTACCCGCCGCAGCTCTCGTCCTCGGCGCCCCCTTCTTGGCGTCAGGCGGAAAGCGCTTGCGGGCGCTGCTGGCGACCGTTCTCGCCGCCCTCGCCGGAGGCGGCTACTGGTACCTGCGCAACCTGGTCCACACGGGCAACCCGCTGCCCTGGTTCGACCAGCTCGGGCCGATCTCGCTGCCGGCGCCCGAACAGGCGCTCGGCGGGCGGGAGGGACACACAGTCCTCGGCTACCTGACCGACGGCTCCGTCTGGTCCGATTGGTTCCTCCCCGGCCTGCACGGCGGCCTGACCATCCTCTGGCCGCTCGTCGTCACCCTCGCCCTCGCCGGCCTGGCGCTCTGCATCCTCCCCCCTCGACCGTGGTCGAGCTTTGGCCCGCATAGCGGCACGAACCTCGACCACGGTCGGGACTTGGCGCTGCTGCTCGCCGGAATCACGGGCGTCGCGGCGATCGCCGCCTGGCTGATCGCCCCAACCTCAGCTTCCGGCCCCGAGCGGATGCCACGAGGCTTCGAATCCGGCCTCCGCTATCTGGCTCCCGCCCTCGTCCTGGGCCTTGCCGTCCTTCCACCGGCGCTGCTCCCGCGGGAGGCGGCGAGGAGGGGTGTCCTCCTGGCGCGGCGGTCTCTTTTTCGCAGCGCCAGCTCAGCGAGAGGCGCACGGCGCCCGGCGAAGAAGGCAGCGCCAGGAGGGCGCCCCTCCTCGCCGACAGGCCCCGCGGGCCACGACGCATCGTCCCTTCGGCCTATCGGGATCGCGGCGGTCATCGTCGCCGCGATCGCGATCGGCTACCCCGTCCAGCGCCACTACCTGCGCGACCGCTACGCCAACCCCAGCTTCGCCGCCCCCGGCCTCAACGCCGCCTTCAAATGGGCCGACAACATCTCGAACGCCCGCATAGCCACCACCGGCACCCGCCAGTACCCCCTGTTCGGCCGCGACCTCTCCAACCACGTCCAGCACATCGGCGAACGCCGGCCCCACGGCGGCTTCACGGCTCCCACGACCTGCCCCCGCTGGCGCGAACTGATCGACGCAGGCCGCTACGACTACGTAATGGCCACCCGCGACCGCATAGAACCCGGCAAGCCCTCATACCCCATGACCGCTGCTTGGACCATGGGGTCCGGCGCCGAAATCATCCTCATGAAGCCGCCCACGGTCATCTTCAAGCTCACCCACCCCCTGGATCCATCGGCGTGTAGCCGCTGACGCTTCACCGGCAGGAACCGCCGGCCGATCGCCATACTGGCAATCCGCCGATGGACCACATCCGCAACTTCTCGATCATCGCCCACATCGACCACGGCAAGTCGACGCTCGCCGACCGCATGCTGGAGCTCACCGGCTCGGTCGACCCGAAGAAGATGCGGGCGCAGCTGCTCGACTCGATGGACCTCGAGCGTGAGCGTGGGATCACGATCAAGGCACAGGCGGTGCGGGTCGAGTACCGGGCCGCCGACGGGCAGGCGTACCACCTGCACCTGATCGACACGCCCGGGCACGTCGACTTCTCCTACGAGGTCTCGCGCAGCCTCGCCGCCTGCGAGGGGGCGCTGCTCGTCGTCGACGCCGCCCAGGGAGTCGAGGCGCAGACGGTCGCCAACACCTACCTGGCGATCGAGAACGGGCTCGAGCTGATCCCGGTGATCAACAAGGTCGACCTGCCCGGCGCCGAACCGGAGCGGGTCGCCGCGGAGATCGCCGACCTGCTCGGCGGCGACCCCGGCGAAGCGCTGCGGATCTCGGCGAAGACCGGGGAGGGGGTGCCCGAGGTGCTGGAGGCGATCGTCAACCGGGTGCCGCCGCCGAGCGGCGAGCCGCAGGCGCCCACCCGGGCGCTGATCTTCGACTCCGAGTTCGACCAGTACCGCGGCGTGGTCGCCTACGTGCGGATCGTCGACGGCGCCTTCCGCAAGGGCGAGCGGATCGTCGCGATGCAGAACGGCACCGAGGCCGACATCGACGACATCGGCTTCTTCCGCCCGGCGATGACCCCGGTCGGCGGCATGGAGGCCGGCGACGTCGGCTACCTGATCACCGGGATCAAGGACGTCGCGAAGCTGCGCGTCGGCGACACGCTGACCTCGCTGGGGAACCCGGCGAGCGAGCCGCTGGAGGGCTACCGCGAGGTGCGGCCGATGGTCTTCTGCGGCCTCTTCCCGATCGACACCGACCGCTACGAAGACCTGCGCGACGCGCTCGAGAAGCTCGCTCTGAACGACGCCGCGCTGTCCTATGAGCCGGAGACCTCCGAGGCGCTCGGCTTCGGCTTCCGCGCCGGCTTCCTCGGCCTGCTGCACATGGAGATCGTGCGCGAGCGGCTGGAACGCGAGTACGGCCTCGAGCTGCTCGCCACGACGCCCAACGTGCGCTACGAGGTCCACCTGACGAGCGGCGAGACGGTCGAGGTGCACAGCCCGACCGAGCTGCCCGACCCGGGCTCGATCGAAGCGATCGAAGAGCCCTACATCCGGGCGACGATCATCTGCCCGACCGAGCACGTCGGCGCCGTGATGGACCTCTGCCAGGGCCGCCGCGGCGCCCACGTCGACATGCACTACCTCAGCCCGCAGCGCGTGCAGCTGCGCTACGACCTGCCGCTGGCCGAGATCGTGCTCGACTTCTTCGACCACCTCAAGTCCTCGACCAAAGGCTACGCCTCGCTCGACTACGAGCCGACCGGCAACCGCGTCTCCGACCTGGTCAAGGTCGACATCCTGCTGGCCGGCGACCAGGTCGACGCGCTCTCGATCGTCGTCCACCGCGACGCCGCCTACGAGCAGGGCAAGAAGCTGGTCGAGCGGCTGCGCAAGACGATCCCCCGCCAGCTCTTCGACGTGCCCGTGCAGGCCGCCGTCGGCTCGCGCATCCTCGCCCGCGAGACGGTCAAGGCGCTGCGCAAGGACGTCACGGCGAAGCTCTACGGAGGCGACGTGACCCGCAAGCAGAAGCTGCTGAAGAAGCAGAAAGCGGGCAAGAAGCGGATGAAGCAGGTGGGGCGGGTCGAGGTGCCGCAGGAGGCGTTCCTGGCCGTGCTGGAGATCGGCGACTAGCGTCGCCAGGCCCTCTAACCAGCCGTCTCAATAGACTGCCCGCTCATGGCGATCAAGACTGATGCTGTCGGCAAGGAATGGCCCGCCACCACCTACGAGGTGGGCAAGGAGAAGATCGGGGAGTACGCGCGGGTGCTGGGGATCGAGAACCCGGTGCACTTCGATCGCGAGGCGGCGCAGGCGGCCGGCTACCGCGACGTCGTCGCGCCGCCGATGTTCTGCGTCGTCTACAGCGCGCCGGCGCTCGGCCCGGCGATGTTCGACCCCGAGGTGGCGATGAACTTCGCCGCGATGGTGCACGGCGGCCAGGAGTTCGTCTGGGGCGAGCCGGCCTGCTCGGGCGACGAGATCACCACCAGGGCCAAGTGCCTCGAGATCTACGAGAAGGACGGCAAGGGCTTCTACGTCTTCGAGACCGTCTCCACCAACCAGGACGGCGCCGAGGTCGCGCGCGGAACCTGGACCAACATCGTCAGGGGGGTTTGAGATGAGCGAGCTGAGCGCGGGCGACGCGATCCCGGAGCTGAAGACGACCCCCGACAAGTACCTGCCGCACCGCTACGCGGGGGCGTCGGGCGACTTCAACCCGATCCACATCGACCCCGAGTTCGCCAAGGCGGTCGGTCTGCCGAACACGATCCTGCACGGCCTCTACATGATGGGGCTGACCGCGCGCGCGGCCACCGAGGCCGCGGGGGGCGATCCGGAGTCGCTGAAGCGGCTCTCCGTCCAGTTCCGCGGCATGGGCGCGCCGGAGACCGAGATCGTCGTCAGCGGCGAGGTCAAGTCGGTCGAGGAGGGCAAGGCGACGATCGAGGTCGTCGCCGCGCAGGGCGAGAACGTGACGATTCGGAATGCCGAGGCGGAAGTAGAGCTGTAGGCGAGGGGACTGCCGGGCAACCCCTCCCAAAACGCTCGGCGGGAGCCTCGCTGGAGTGTCTTGGGAGGGGTCACCCGGCAGTCCTCCTAGACTTCAAGGCATGCTCAGCGAGCGACAGGAGCTGATTCTCAGACTGTTGGTGGATGCCCATCTGGCGTCCGGCAGGCCCGTGGCGTCGAAGACGATCGCCGAGGAGGGGGAGGTTGAGTGGGGACCGTCGACGGTGCGGTCGGAGCTGGCGGCGCTGGAGGCCGCGGGGTACCTGACGCATCCGCATACCTCGGCCGGCCGGGTGCCGACCGAGGTCGGCTATCGCTACTACGTCGACCGGCTGATCGAGTCCGGGGCGCCGCGGGCCGGCGGCGTCGAGCTCGAGCTCTCGCGCCTGCGCCGCGAGATCGACGCGGCGATGCGGGAGACCACGGTGGCGCTCGCCCAGGTGACCGACCTGATGGCGCTGGCGACGGCGCCGGCGCCGGCGACCGCGACGATCCACCGGGTCGAGGTGCTGCGCCTGCAGCCGAACGAGGTGATGGCGATCGCGATCGCCTCGACCGGCGACATCGCCAAGCGGGTGTTCGAGTTCGACGCGCCGGTCGACCCCGGCCTGGTCGAGTGGGCCTCGAGCTACCTCAACGAGTCGCTGGCCGGGCTCGGCGTCGGCGCGCGGATGATCGCCAACCGGCTCGCCGACCCCGAGCTGGGCGAGCTCGAGGCACGCTTCATCGCCGCCCTGGGGCCGGCGTTCACCGAGCTCGAGCAGGAGACCGGCGAGACCCTCTACATGGAGGGGGCCTCGCGGCTGCTCTCCGAGGAACATCGCCGCGACCTGCCGGCGGCCGACCGGTTGATGACGGCGCTGGAGCGCCGCGCCGGCGTGCTCGGGATGCTGCGCTCGGCGCTCGCGGAGCGCTCGGTCTTCCTCTGGATCGGCGGCGAGAACCCGCAGCCGGAGCTGCGCTCGGTCAGCGTCGTCGGCGCCAACTACGGGCTCGCCCACCGCAACCTCGGCTCGGTCGGCGTGGTCGGCCCGCTGCGGATGGACTACGCGACCGCGATCGCCTCGGTGCGCGGCGCCGCGCGCGAGCTCTCGCGCTACTGCGAGTCGGTCTACGGCTGATGCCCCGCGACTACTACGAGATCCTCGGCGTCCAGCGGGACGCCAACGAGGCCGAGCTGAAGACGGCCTTCCGCAAGCTGGCGCGCGAGCTGCACCCCGACGTCAACGACCACGACCCGGAGGCGGAGGAGAAGTTCAAAGAGGCGGCGGAAGCCTACGAGGTGCTCTCCGACCCCGAGCGGCGGCAGGCCTACGACGCCTACGGGCACGCGGGGTTGCGCGGCGCCGGCGGGGCGGGACAGGCCGGCTTCGGCTCGGTCGAGGACATCTTCCAGGCCTTCTTCGGCGGCGGCTTCGGCTTCGAAGCGCGGCGCGGGCCGATGCGCGGCCAGGACCTGATCCACCAGGTCGAGGTCTCCGCCGTCGACGCGATGCTTGGGGCGAAGATCAAGGTGCCGAGCCACGAGGGGGAGCGCGAGATCGACCTGCCGCCGGGCACGCAGCCGGGCAGCCAGTTCGCCCTGCGCGGCCACGGCATGCCGGGGGCCAACGGCGGCCCGCCCGGCGACATGGTGATCGCCGTGCAGGTGATCGTCCCCGAGCAGCTCTCCGGGGAGCAGCGCGAGCTCGCCGAGCAGCTGAACGAGACCCTGGGGCCGCACAACCTGCGCTCGCGCCGTGGCGGCGGCGAGAACTTCTTCAGCCGCGTCCGCCACTCCTTCTTCGGTTGAGGGCTTAGAGCGCGGGTGGCTTGGTGATCCGACTCGCGGTCCGGTGCAGGCCCGAGCAAGCGGAGTTCGTCCTGGCCGAGCTGACGGTGCTGGCGCCGAACGGGGTCGAGGAGGAGGCCGGGCCCGGCTACGTCGAGTACGCGATCTACGGCGGCGAGGGGGAGCTGCCGGAGCTGGGCGAGCTCGAGGCGGCCGCGGGCGAGGGCCTGGTCGAGGTCGTCTCGACCACCGTGCCGGACGACTGGGCGGACCGCTGGCAGGACTTCCACGAGCCGCTGCTGGTCGGCGGCCGGCTCTGGCTGCGCCCGTCATGGGAGCCGCCACGCGAGGGCGTGGTCGACGTGGTCGTCGACCCAGGCCGCGCCTTCGGCACCGGCGCCCACCCGACCACCCGCCTCTGCCTGGAGCTGCTGCTCGAGCTGGCGCAGGCGGGCGAGGCCCAGGGAGCTCTCGTCGACCTCGGCACGGGCTCCGGCGTCCTCGCCATAGCCGCCGCCAAGCTCGGCTGGGGCCCGGTCTCGGGCTACGACCACGAGCCCGCGGCTATTGAAGCTGCCAAGGCCAACGCGGCCGCCAACGACGCGGACGCAAGCTTCGAGGTCCTCAACCTGCGCGAGCGCCTCCCCGAGCTCGCCCCAACCGTCGTCGCCAACATGACCGCCCCGGTCCTGAAGGCAGTTGCCGCACTGCTCGCGAACCAGGGAGGGACGCGGGGAAGGGGTCGCCGGAGCGTCCCCGCTGTTGCTCCGCCGACCCCTTCCCCGTGGCCCTCCACGCTGATCTGTTCAGGGTTGCTCCCCGATGAGCTGGACGACACCGCATCTGCGTTCGCCGCCTGCGGCCTCGCCGAGGCCGACCGCCGCATCGACGGCGACTGGGCCGCCCTGCTGCTCCGTCGTGCGTAGCGGATAGAGTCCCGCTCCGATGCTGGCGACGATCGTCGACCCGGGCTACAAGATCGCCCTGTTCCTGCACATCCTCGCGGTCGTGCTGGCGTTCGGCCCGACCTTCGGTTACGGCTTCTTCGTCGCCGCCGCGGAGCGCGCCGCTCCGCGCAGCGTCCCGACGATCCTGCGCGGCATCCAGACGATCGACCGCTTCCTGGTCGAGCCGGGGCTGATCGTCGTCCTGCTGGCTGGGATCTACCTGCTGGTCGACGGTCCCTGGGAGGCGAGCGACGCGTTCGTCAGCATCGGTTTCCTCGCGATCATCGCCCTCTTCGGCCTCTCGCACGGGTTCTTCCGCCCGCAGACGGCGAGGGCGCTGGAGCTGGCGGAGAGCGACCTCAGCTCCGGCGACACGCTCGGCTCCGAGTACGAAGCGGTCTCGAAGCGGCTGGAGAACGGCGGCAAACTCGCAGGCCTGATCGTCGTCGTGACGATCTTCTTCATGGCTTACAGACCATTCCTGTAGAGCGCCGACCAGCTGACGCCTCCCAGCCGATCGCGATGTTCGATTCGGGGGTCGGCGGCCTGACCGTGCTCCACGAGTGCCTCGTCTCGCTGCCCGAGGAGGACTTCGTCTACCTCGGCGACACGGCGATGTTCCCCTACGGCACGCGCGATCCCGGGCGCCTGCGCGAGCGGATCCGGGCGATCGCCGAGCTGCTGCTGCTGCGGGACGGCGCGAAGCTGCTGGTGATCGCCTGCAACACGGCGACCTCGATCGGCGAGGACGTGGCGCGCGAGGTCGGCGCTGCGCACGGGGTGGAGGTCGTGCCGGTGGTCGAGCCGCAGGCCGAGATCGCCGCCGCGATCAGCGACAGCGGCCGGGTCGGCGTGCTGGCGACGCCGAACACGGTCGAGAGCGGCGCCTACCGGCGCGCCCTGGAGGGGCAGGGGCGGGCGCTCGAGGTGACCGAGGTCGAGGCCTCCGACCTGGCGCCGTTCATCCAGGACGGCTCGCCCTTCGACCAGGCGGTGGTCGAGATGGCGCGGGGCTACTGCGCGCCGCTGAAGCGGGCAGAGGTCGACACGCTGATCCTCGGCTGCACCCACTACCCGCTGGTCGCGCCGATGCTGCAGCGCATCCTCGGCCGCGACGTGCGCCTGGTCAGCGGCGGCCACGCGGTCGCCGCGGCCGTCCAGCGGACGCTCGAGCGCGCCGGCCTGGCGCGCGCGCCCGGCGCCGAAGGCGAGTACCGCTTCCTCTGCAGCGGCGACGTGGATTCCTTCCGCGAGCTCGGCGCCCGCTTCCTGCAGATGCCGCTCGGCGAGGTCGAGCGGATCGAGATTCGAGAACCCGACTACCCTTCAGGGCGATGAGCGTCTTGGAGCAGGTGCAGGCGGACGTGCGCGCGGCGATGAAGGCCGGCGAGCGCGAGCGTGCCGCGGCGCTGCGGCTGATCGTCGACGCGTTGCAGCAGGACGCCAAGCTGGGCAAGGGCGACGAGGTCGCGGTGCTGCAGCGGGAGCGCAAGAAGCGGCTCGAGGCGGCCGACGCCTACGAGGACGCCGGCCGCGCCGAGCAGGCCAAGGCGGAGCGCTTCGAGGCCGAGCTGGTCGAGGCCTACCTGCCTGCGCAGCTCTCCGACGAGGAGCTCGCCGAGCTGGTCGACGCCGCGGTCGCCGAGACGGGGGCCAGCGAGCGGAAGCAGATCGGCCAGGTGATGTCGGCGCTGATGCCGAAGGTCAGCGGCCGCGCCGACGGCAAGCGGGTCAGCGCGGCGGTGCGGGACAGACTTGGCGCGTAGGCAGCTGACCCTCGACAACAGCGTGGCCGCCGAGCTGGCGGGCTCCGAGGATGCCGTGCTGCGGGCGCTGCGCGGGCGCCTCGACTGCGACTTCCACCTGCGCGGCAACGTGCTGACGCTCGACGGCGAGGCCGGCGACGTGCAGACGGCGGCGACCGTGGTCGACGAGCTCGTCGACCTGATCGAGCAGGGCCACGAGGTCGCGCCGGGGACGATCGAAGCGGTCAGCGGGGCGATCGACGCGCACGAGAGCCCGGCCGAGATACTCGAGGACGTCGTCTGGCGCCACCGGAACACGAAGGTCGCGCCGAAGACGCTCAACCAGAAGCGCTACGTCGACTCGATCCGCAACCACACGATCACCTTCGGCATCGGCCCGGCCGGCACCGGCAAGACCTTCCTTGCCGTGGCGATGGCGGCGCACGCGCTGGCCGAGCGCCAGGTGCAGCGGATCATCCTCACCCGGCCGGCGGTCGAGGCGGGCGAGCAGCTCGGCTTCCTGCCCGGCGACATCCAGGCCAAGGTCGACCCCTACCTGCGGCCGCTCTTCGACGCGCTCTACGACATGCTCGACCCGGACCGGGTCAACGGCTACTTCGAGCGCGGCGTGATCGAGGTCGCGCCGCTGGCGTTCATGCGCGGTAGGACGCTCAACGACTCCTTCGTGATCCTCGACGAGGCGCAGAACACGAGCCCCGAGCAGATGAAGATGTTCCTCACGCGGCTCGGCTTCAACTCGCGCATGGTGGTCACCGGCGACATCACCCAGATCGACCTGCCGACCGAACAGCGCTCGGGCCTGGTCGTCGTGCGCGACATCCTCAGCGACGTGCGGGACATCGCCTTCATCCGCTTCGGCGGCGAGGACGTCGTCCGCCACAAGCTGGTGCAGCGGATCGTCGCCGCCTATGACTCCTATGGAGATAAACGCGCCTGAGCCGCTGCGCGCCGCGGTCGAGGCCGCGCTGAGCGCGGCCGGGGTCGAGAGCGGCCACATCGCCGTCGAGCTCGTCGACGAGCAGCGGATTCGCGAGCTGAATCGCGAGCAGCGCGGAATCGACGCGCCGACCGACGTGCTCGCCTTCCCGGTCGACGGCGCCGGCCCCGTCGCCGGCCCGCGCGAGCTCGGCGACGTCGCGATCTGCCCCGAGCACTGCGCCGACGTGACCGAGGCCGCGGTCCACGGCACGCTCCATCTCTGCGGCTACGACCACGAGACGGACCAGGGTGAGATGTTCCGCGCACAGGCTCAGATCATGAAACGGCTTGAAGGCTCGCCCGGCACGCCCGGACGCGAAGCGGAGGACGTGCCGGTTGATTCAAGAGCCAAGCCCTCAACCGGACCCGGTCACGGTCTGATTCCTCCGGGGCCGGGTGAGGGCCGAGGCGGGACGGCCGATGCGGCAACCACTCGCGCGGGCTTCGTCGGCCTGGCCGGGCGCCCCAACGTCGGCAAGTCGACGCTGGTCAACGCGATCGTCGGCAGCCGCGTGGCGATCGTCTCGGTGCGCCCGCAGACGACGCGGCGGGCGATTCGCGGCATCGCCACCGACGAGCGGGCGGGCCGCCAGCTCGTGCTCGTCGACCTGCCCGGCGTGCAGAAGCCGCGCGACGTGCTGACCGAGCGCATGCAGGCGCGGGTCGAGCGCGAGCTCGCCGACTCCGACGTGGCGCTCCTGGTGGTCAACGGGGAGCAGGGGATCGGTCCCGGCGACCGCTTCATCGCCCGCGCCCTGCTCGGCGCCGGAAGCGAGCTGCCGACGATCTGCGCGGTCAACAAGGTCGACCGCGTCGGGCCGAACGAGCTGGTTCCGGTGCTCGCCGAGGCGGCGGAGCTCGACGGGGTCGACGAGGTCTTCCCGGTCAGCGCCCGCACGGGCCAGGGGCTGGAGGAGCTGGTGGCGCGGCTGGGCGAGCTGGCGCCCGAGGGCGAGTACCTCTACCCGCCCGAGGACCACAGCGACCAGCCTGGCGAGACGATGCTCGCCGAGCTGATCCGCGAGCAGGTGCTGAACCGCACCCGCGACGAGATCCCGCACTCGGTCGAGGTCCAGGTCACCGACGTCGAGACCCGCGCGGACGGCCTGGTCACCGTGCGCGCCGAGGTCTGGGCCGAGACCGAGTCGCAGAAGGGGATCCTGATCGGCAAGGGCGGCGCCAAGGTCGGCGAGATCGGCGCCGCCGCCCGCCGCTCGCTCGAAGCCGAGCTGGGGGCGAAGGTGCACCTCGACCTGCAGGTGCGGGTGCGGGGGCGCTGGCGACGGGACGAGGGGCTGCTCGACAGGCTTGGCATCGAGTAGGCGGGGAGCAGGGGAGGCGATGGGGATGCCCTCGCTCCGACAAAACGCGGTCTAATTGGACCGCGTTTTTGAGTATCCGCCGGTTCGAGGGCATCCCCATCGCCTCTTCTCGCCGCTGCCATACGATTGTTCGATGTTCGAGCAGGTCAAGTTCGACGAGCGGGGCCTCGTACCAGTTGTCGCGCAAGACGCCGACACGGGCGAGGTGCTGACGCTTGCTTATGCGAATGAGGAGGCGCTTCGCCTTTCCGCGGAGAGCGGGGAGATGCACTTCTTCAGCCGTTCCCGCGAGCGGATCTGGCGAAAAGGGGAAGAGTCCGGTCATGTCTTGAAGCTCGTGCAGCTGCGGATCGATTGCGATGGGGATGCGGTCGTCGCGCTGGTCGAGCCGGCCGGGCCCGCCTGTCATACCGGCGAACGTTCGTGCTTCTACCGCGAGCTGGAGGGCGGGGAGCCGCAGCCGGTCGCGGCCGAGGCTCTGGCGGCGTTGCAGCGGACGCTGCGCAGCCGGGCCGCCGAACGGCCGGCGGGCAGCTACACCGTGCAGCTGCTCGACGACCCGAAGCTGATCGGCGAGAAGGTCGAGGAGGAGGCCGAGGAGGTTGCGCGCGCCGCCCGCGAAGAGAGCGACGAGCGCGTGGCCGAAGAGGCCGCCGACCTGCTCTACCACCTGAGCGTCCTGCTCGCCTCGCGCGAGCTGCCGCTGAGCGCGGCGATGGAGGTGCTGAATGGCCGTCGCGGCTGACGCCGGCGCCGTAGAGCTGAAGGTCGAGCCGAGCCTCGACGAGGCGCGGAGGCTCGCCGCCGAGGGCAACGTCGTGCCCGTCCGCACACGCTTCGTCGACGACTGCGAGACGCCCGTCTCCGCCTTCCTCAAGCTGCGCGCCGGCGAGCCGCAGGGGTCGCCCTGCTTCCTGCTCGAGTCGGCCGAGCAGGGCCAGGTCGGCCGCTACTCCTTCGTCGGCATCCGCCCCCGCTCGGTGCTGCGCTGGAGCGACGGGACCCTGAGCGAGACGGGGGAGGAGGACCGCGAGGCCGCCGACCCCTACGGCGCCGTGGCCGAGACGCTCGGCCGCTACGACCTCGCCCCGGTCGCGGGCCTGCCGCCGTTCGCCGGCGGCGCGGTCGGCTTCTTCGGCTACGACCTGGTGCGCACGGTCGAGCCGCTCGGCGCGCCGAACCCCGACCCGCTCGGGCTGCCCGACCTGGCGCTGATGGTCACCGACGTGCTGCTCGTCTTCGACCACCTGCGGCACGAGCTGACGATCATGTCCTGCGCCTTCGCCGACGACGAGGGCGGTATGGACGCCGCCTACGAGCGGGCGGTGGCGACGATCGGCGAGCTGCGCGAGCGCCTGCGCGGCGCCGTGCCGGCGCCCGAGCGCCCGGTGGTCGCCGAGCCGCCGCGCTTCGCCTCCAACATGGAGCGCGAGCAGTTCGAAGCGGCGGTCGAGCGGATCGTCTCCTACGTGCACGCCGGCGACGCCTTCCAGGTCGTCCCCTCGCAGCGCTTCTCCGCGCCCGCCCCGGTCGAGGCATTCTCCGTCTACCGCGGCCTGCGTGCCGTCAACCCGTCCCCCTACATGTACTTCCTCGAGTTCGGCGACTTCCAGATCGCCGGCGCCTCGCCCGAGCCGCTGGTCAAGGTCGCCGGGCGGCGGGTCGAGACGCGGCCGATCGCCGGCACCTACCCGCGCGGCGGCGACGAGGAGGAGGACCGCCGGCTCGCCGAGCGGCTGGTCAACGACCCCAAGGAGCGGGCCGAGCACGTGATGCTGGTCGACCTCGGCCGCAACGACCTCGGCCGCGTCTGCGAGTACGGCTCGGTGAAGGTCGACGAGCTGATGGTGGTCGAGACCTACTCGCACGTCCTGCACATCGTCAGCCAGGTCTCGGGCAGGCTGCGCGAGGGGGTCGGGGCGATGGACGTGCTGCGCTCAGCGCTGCCCGCCGGCACGCTGTCGGGCGCGCCGAAGGTGCGCGCGATGCAGATCATCGACGAGCTCGAGCCGGTCAAGCGCTGCTCCTACGGCGGCGCGATCGGCTACCTCTCCTGGAGCGGCGACCTCGACACCGCGATCCACATCCGCACCGTCGTGATCAAGGACGGGCAGATCCACGTGCAGGCGGGCGGCGGCACCGTCGCCGACGCCAAGCCCGCCTACGAGTACAACGAGTCGGTCAACAAGGCCAAGGCGGTCTTCCGCGCGGTCGAGCTGGCCTGCGCCCAGCCGGACTGGGAGTGACGATGCGCGTGCTCGTGATCGACAACTACGACAGCTTCACCTACAACCTCGTCCAGTACCTGGGCGAGCTCGGGGCCGAGGTCGAGGTCGTGCGCAACGACCGCGCCGCGGTCGGCGAGCTGCTCGAGCGGGGCGCCGACCGGCTTGTGGTCTCGCCCGGCCCCTGCACGCCGGCCGAGGCCGGGATCTCGGTCGAGGCGATCCGCGCCTTCGCCGAGGCGGGCACGCCGGTGCTCGGCGTCTGCCTCGGCCACCAGTCGCTGGTCGAGGCCTTCGGCGGGCGCACGATCCTGGGCGAGCCGATTCACGGCAAGGACGCCGAGGTCGAGCACGACGGCAAGACGATCTTCGCCGGCCTGCCGACACCGCTCGTCGCCGGCCGCTACCACTCGCTCGTCGCCGACCCGGAGCTGCCCGCCGAGCTCGAGCTGAGCGCCCGGCTCGGCGACGTCGTGATGGGCGCCCGCCACCGCGAGCTGCCGGCCGAGGGCGTCCAGTTCCACCCCGAGTCGGTGCTCACCCCGCAGGGCAGGCGCCTGCTCGCCAACTTCCTGCAGCGTGGTGGAGGTTTGGGTCGCATAGCGGGCCAAACCTCTACCACGGGGGGTCGCGATGCCTAACGACATCGTCACCCGGGCGATCGACGCCGTCTGCGCCGGCGACCACCTGACCGCCGACCACGCGGCGGCGGTGCTCGCCGAGATCATGGGGGGGCGCAGCGACGAGGTGCAGACCGGCGCCTTCCTGATCGCCCTGCGGGCGAAGGGCGAGACCGTGCCCGAGCTGGTCGGCCTGGCGCGCACGATGCGCTCGCTCGCCGCCCCGGTCGAGAGCTCGCGCGAGGACCTGGTCGACACCGCCGGCACCGGTGGAGGGCCTTCGACGTTCAACGTCTCGACCACCGCGGCGCTGGTCGCCGCCGGCGCCGGCTGCGCGGTCGCCAAGCACGGCAACCGCTCCAACACCAGCCGCTGCGGCTCCGCCGACCTGCTGGAGGCCCTGGGCGTCAACATCGAGCTCTCGCCGGCGCAGGTCGGCCGCTGCATCGACGAGATCGGCTTCGGCTTCATGTTCGCGCCGCGCCACCACGCGGCGATGGCCCACGTCGTCCCGGTGCGCAAGGCGCTCGGCGTGCGCACGATCTTCAACTTCCTCGGGCCGCTGACCAACCCGGCCGGGGCGCAGCGGCAGCTGCTCGGCGTCTCCGACCGCCACTACCAGGAGACGATCGCCGAGGCGCTGGTCGGCCTCGGCAGCGTGCGGGCGATGGTCGTCTCGGCCGAGGACGGCGTCGACGAGCTCGCCGTGTCCGCCCGCACGCGGGTGATCGAGGTGGCCGGAGGGAAGACCGCGGAGTGGTTCGTCGAGCCCGGTGAGCTCGGTCTCGCGGCCGGCGAGCTCGAGCAGGTCGCGGGCGGCAGCCCGGAGGAGAACGCCGCCGCTTCGCTCGCCGTGCTCGAGGGCGGGGACGGCCCGCGCCGCGACCTGGTCGTGCTCAACGCGGGCGCCGCGATCTACGTCGGCGGCCGCGCCGCGGACCTCGCCGAAGGGGTGGAGAAGGCCGCCGCGGCGATCGACGGCGGCGCCGCCCGCGAGCTGCTCGAGCGGCTGGTTGCGACGAGCGCCCAGCTGGCCGGTTAGGCTTCGTCTCTCTCGTGGGAATGATCGAGCAGCTGATCGACGCCGCGCGCGAAGGGGTGGAGGAACGCCGCGCCGCGATGCCGCAGGCGGAGCTCGAGTCCAGCCTGCCCGGGCGCGGGCACGACCGGCCCTTCAACGAGGCGCTGGTCCGGCCCGGGCTCTCGGTGATCGCCGAGTTCAAGCGGCGCTCGCCGAGCGCCGGCGAGATCTCGGCGACGGCGACCGTCGCCGAGCAGGTCGGCGCCTACGAGCGCGGCGGCGCGGCGGCGCTCTCGGTGCTCACCGACGAGCGCCACTTCGGCGGCTCGCTGGAGGACCTGCGGGCGGCCCGCGCGGCCTCCAGCCTGCCGATCCTGCGCAAGGACTTCATCGTCGACCCCTACCAGCTGTTCGAGGCGGCGGTCAACGGCGCCGACGCGGTGCTGCTGATCGTCTGGGCGCTGGAGGACAACGCCCTGCGCGCGATGTACGAGACGGCGCGCGGACTCGACCTCGACTGCCTGGTCGAGGTGCACGACGGCGAGGAGCTGGAGCGGGCGCTGCTGCTCGACGCCGACGTGATCGGGATCAACAACCGCGACCTCGACGCGGGGACCGTCGACGTCGCCACCACCTACGAGCTGATGCCCGACGTGCCGGCGGGCAAGACCGTGGTCGCCGAGAGCGGCATCTCCTCGCGCGAGGAGCTGCACGAGCTGGAGCGCGTTGGCGTCGACGCCGTGCTGATCGGCTCGGCGCTGATGCGCGCGGATGACCCGGAGGCGCTGACCCGCGAGCTGACCGGCGCCGACGAAGTGACTAGAGAGCACCATCTCCCGTGAGGGTTCCTCCCGGAATCACCGCGGCCCGGATGAGGCCGAGTGACGCTGCGCGATACGGCCCCTCCCCGAGATTCCGCGTAGCGCTGCTACGCGGAACTCGTGTCGTGACCGCCTCGCTTGGTCGTCGACCTCCCCGGTCTCGCGCTAATTTCGGTCGGAACCCTCTTTTTTAGAATTTTTTTGAACAGGGCCGTGACCATGCTGGCCATGAGGCGTTTTCTTGGGACTTCATTCGGGGCCGCAGTTCTGGGCGGGGTCGTTGTCGCGGCCTTCGGCTGGGTGGCGATCGCCGCCGGCTGGATCCACGCGGACAACGGCGGCGGCACGGTCACCGTCTCCGAACCGCTGTCGGCGCCGGTCGACAGCAGCGAAGAAGCAAGCGACGGCAACCTGGTCAACCAGATCTACCGCCGTGACGGGCAGGGGGTCGCCTTCATCTCGTCCAAGATCAAGCCGAAAGCAGAAGAACCGTCGTTCAACCCCTTCGGCCAGCCGGAAGGCGGCGGGGGCGGGGGGGTCGCGACCGGCTCGGGCATCCTGATCGATACCGAAGGGCACGTGCTGACCAACAACCACGTGGTCGAAGGCGCGAGCGAGGTCGAGGTCAAACTCGGCGCCTCGGACACCACCTACACGGCGGAAGTCGTCGGCACGGACCCCGCGACCGACGTCGCGCTGCTCGACGTCGACGCGCCGGAAGAAAAGCTCCACCCGATCCCCCTCGGCGACTCGTCCAAGGTGCAGGTGGGCGAACCGGTGGTCGCGATCGGCAACCCGTTCGGGCTCGACCGCACCGTGACCAGCGGCATCGTCTCGGCGATCCAGCGTCAGATCAGGGCGCCGGACGGCTTCTCGATCTCGCACGTGATCCAGACCGACGCGGCGATCAACCCCGGCAACTCCGGCGGTCCGCTGATCGACGGCGAAGGCCGTGTGATCGGGATCAACTCCCAGATCCAGACCGGCGGCGGCGGCAACGGCAACGTCGGCATCGGCTTCGCCGTGCCGATCAACACGGCGCGCGAAGTCGTCCGGCAGATCGAAGCGAACGGCGAAGTCAAGCACGCCTACCTCGGGATCAGCGGCGGCAGCCTGACGCCGGACCTGGCCAAGGCGCTGAAGATCTCCGAGAAGGAGGGGGTGCTGGTCAACGAAGTCGTCAAGGGCGGGCCGGCCGACGAAGCGGGGCTCGAGGGCGGCGACACGTCGGCGACGATCGAAGGCGCCAGCTTCCGGCTCGGCGGCGACGTGATCACAGAAGTGGACGGGAAGAAGATCCACGGGATGGAAGAAGTGATCAACGCTGTCAACGCGGCGCATCCGGGCGAGAAGATGGTGCTCACGGTCGATCGCGACGGCAAGACGAAGAAGATCACGGTGACGCTCGGGGTTCGGCCGGCGTCTGCTGAAGAAGTTCAGTCTCGTTAGAGCAGCGGGCATCCCCCCGCTGCAACCCGCCGCCGGATGCGCCTTACGGGCTTGGACGGGTGCCGGCTCACAAGTTGCCGCGGGGGGACACCCGCTGCTCTGTAGGCGTTCACGGGGTGTCGCCCTCGTGAACCGGATCCCTGCGTGACTTACGGCGGAACCAGCGAGGGGGCCGGCGCATGGTCGTGGGCGGCGACCGCGGTCTCGATCAGGTAGTCGAGCGCCGAG
>Ga0210095_1000035_pt1 | contig 59577 bp, 52 predicted proteins | sample China_Galinas_PW_FD_184861 | JGI IMG/M metagenome (GOLD analysis project Ga0210095, IMG submission 184861) | Wetland microbial communities from San Francisco Bay, California, USA, that impact long-term carbon sequestration - China_Galinas_PWA_D1... | ecosystem: Environmental > Aquatic > Marine >...
GAAGTCGATAAAGTTAGGGCTGGGATTGGATCTGATTCGAGAATAGGGAAAAGATTTTTATTCCCCGGTGTTGGATATGGTGGATCCTGTTTCCCCAAGGATGTTATTGCGCTGGTTAACACTGCTAATGAACACCATTACGATTTTAAAATTTTAAAGTCAGTGATTGAAGTAAATAAAAACCAGGTAGAATTATTCTTTGATAAAATAGAAAAACATTTTGAAGGAAAATTAAAAGAAAAACAGCTTGGTTTGTGGGGACTGGCTTTTAAGCCTAACACTGACGATGTCAGGGAGGCGCCAGCATTAGCATTGATTAAAAAATTACTTGAGGCCGGGGTAAAAGTTACAGCTTACGATCCGGAGGCGATGGAAACGACAAAAGCAGTACTTGGTGATAAAATTGTTTATACAAAAACTAATTATGATGCTATTAAAGATATGGACGCACTCGTAATTGTTACAGAATGGAATGAATTCCGAAACCCGGATCTGGATAAGATAAAGGCATTATTAAAAAATCCTGTGATTTTTGATGGTCGTAATTTATATGATCTGGAAAAAATGCGAGAGAAGAAATTTATTTATTATTCAATTGGACGGAAAGCAATTTTATAAAAGAAGTATTTAGCGTAATGCAGGAGACAAAAAACAATTTTGATGACCAATTAAATAAACCAGAAGCAGAACGTTTCTGGTTTGCTTTATATACTAAACCTAAATGTGAGTTTAAGGCAGCGGAACAATTAAAAGCTGTAGATATTTCCTACTATCTCCCAACTGTCACAAAAACAAAACAGTGGAGTGACAGAAAGAAAAAAGTAACTGAACCGGTTATGAGGGGATATATTTTTATTTTCGCCACAGAAAGTGAACGCTTGATTTCTGTCGAACAATATTCAGTTGTAAGATGCATTTATGATAGAGGTAAAGCAGCGAAAATTCCGGAATGGCAGATTGAAAATCTGAAGAAAGTCCTTAATAGAGATAGTGATGTAATTATTCATGATGGGCTTGTGCCCGGTCGGAAGGTTTTAATAAAAGATGGGCCCTTTGAGGGGATAATTGGTGTGATACAGGAAGTTGATGACGGTAAAAACAGATTGGCAGTATCGATCGATTTATTAAATCGCTCAATACTTACCCATTTGCCGGCGGAAAGTACATATGAATTAATCAGGGAATAAAATGCTAAATCAAACAGAACTTACAGCACTTAGCAAAGGTGATGAATTAGATCATTTTCTTTTGCTGCGTAAAATAGAAATTAAAACCGCCCGAAACGGAAGCGATTATTTAAATCTTGAATTGGGAGATCGTTCAGCATCATATTCATCCAATATCTGGGATAATTTTTCTTCTATCTATAATAATTTTAAAGTAGGTGAGGTTGTAAAAATTAAAGGCTCTATCGATGAATACCAGGGAATTCCCCAGATAAAAATTTCAACGATAAAACCGGTGGAAAAATCTGAAAATATCAGAATCGGGGAGTTTATGCCGAAATCCCAAAGGGATTTGCAGGTAATGAAAAAGGAATTTACGGACAGGCTGGAAACCGTTAAAAACACCTTCTTAAAATCCCTGATGAAACTAATCTTTAATGATGAAAATTTTGAAAAATTTTTGAATTCCCCCGCAGGTAAATCCTGGCATCACGCTTATGTGCATGGACTTATAGAACACACTCTTGAAATAATGAAGATTTGCGACCTGATGTGCGATATTCATCCTGAAATAAATCGTGACTTGCTGATTTGTGGAGCGATGATGCACGATTTTGGAAAAACGGAAGAATTGAGTGTTGAAGAATCATTCAATTATACAGAGAAAGGAAAGTTGCTGGGCCATATTGTAATATCAGCTATGATAATTAACGAACAGTCGAAGAATATATCTAATTTTCCAATAGATTTAAAAAATAATCTATTACACATTGTACTCAGTCACCAGGGAAAACTAGAATTCGCTTCACCGGTAGTTCCTAAAACCATTGAAGCAATTACCCTTTATCAGGCTGATGAGCTTAGCGCAAAAGTTAATGCCTATAAAAATGCGCTGGCTTCCGGGATTAAAGGTGAAAATAAATGGACCAGATTCATCTCACTGGCCGGGACTGAATTACATCAGCATAATTTTACATCTGAAGATGATGAGTTAAATAAATCACTTTTCGATTAATAATTTTTCCCGAAGATGAATTTACTCGATGAAGAAGCAATAGAAAAAATCCATTCCGCCAAATCAATTGTGTTTTTCACAGGAGCCGGTGTTTCCGCGGAAAGTGGCATCCCGACTTTCAGGGGGAAAGACGGGATCTGGAATAAATTAAAGCCTGAAGAGCTCGCTAATTTCAATGCCTTCCTTAAAAACCCGGAAATGGTTTGGGAGTGGTATCAGCACAGGAAAAAAATTGTCCACGAATCAAAGCCTAACAATGCACACAAAGTAATTTCAGATTTTCAAAAAATTACCCCAAATGTAACTGTAATTACACAGAACATAGATAATTTACATAGACGTGCAGGAAGCGGGAAAATTTTTGAACTGCACGGCAATATTGAAAGAAACTATTGCATCGATTGTAAAAAGCCATATAATGATGAAATTAATTTGAAAGACTCCGTTCCAAGATGTAAGTGCGGTGGTTTGATAAGGCCTGATGTCGTGTGGTTCGGTGAATATTTACCTCAGGATCAGTTTACCGGAGGCGAAAGAGCAGCAAAAGATTGTGATGTGTTTTTTATAGTCGGGACTTCAGCAATAGTGTACCCGGCGGCTTCTTTAATATTTGTAGCGAAAGAAAACGGGGCTTATATAATTGAAGTAAATATTGAAAGAACAGAAATTTCCCGATATGCTGACCGATCATGTTTTGGCGAAGCAGGAAAAATTCTACCAATAATTTACAGTCAGATTCAAACCGAGACACGGAGCTAATTATTATTTTTTAAACCTACTTTACGACAAAGCTTTCCAAGTGTTTCTAATTCTTCTTTAGATAAAACATTCATTTGATTTTTAATCAACTTAACCTGGGCTGGTAGAATTTTTTCAAATACTTTTTTCCCTTTTGGTGTCATATGAATTTTAAACTGCCGTCTGTCTTCCTTGCCTCTTTTCCTGATTACTAATTTTTGATCTTCAAGGTTATCAACAACGTGGGTTATATTTCCTCCGGTCTTTAATATCTTTTCACCCAGAGTTTTTTGTTTGAGTGGACCAAGATGATAAACAGCATCAAGTATTCCGAACTGACTTTCTGTTAAACCGTTTTTATTAAGATTTGCAGAATTTTGGGATGAAATTGTTTCCGCACACCTGATAATTTTTAAAAATGTGTCTAAAGCGAGAATTTCTTCTTTGTTGCCTGAGTATTTTGTTGCCATTTTAGAATAAATATTGAAAAAATTTACATGTAATTTATGTCCTTCGTCCTTTAAATAACAGGCTTATTACGCCGGTAAATAAAACCGCACCGATAATTGACCAGACAACCGGAAATGATGTTCCCCCGATATGCAATACGAAAAACTCAGGTAACATCATTTTTCTGGCGAGCCATTCACCCAATAAAGCTCCAATAAATCCAACAACAATTGATGAAATGCATCCACCGTGTGTATATCCGACGAGAGATTGGCCGATTGAACCACATATCCCAGCTATCACCAGGAGAATTAAGAAATGTATTAATCCCATATTTTTCCTATCAATTTAAAAGTTAAGTGTAATTTCCTGTTTATAATAATAAAATTATCAGATTCTTTCATTATATTTTGAAGAAGAAGATTTATGGACTTGAATACTGTCTTCCAAATTATTTTGTAAAATTATTCTATTTAAGAGGACTTAATGATGAAAATAGCCATAGGTGCTGACCACGGCGGATTTGAATTAAAGAATTTTTTAATCGGGGAGCTAAAAAAAGAAAACTTCGAAGTCACTGATCTCGGAAATACCGTTTATGATGCAAAAGATGATTACCCTGATTATGCTTTTGCAGTAGCTGAATCAATCTCCGCGGGTAAGGCAAACAGGGGAATTATAATTTGTGGAAGTGGAGTTGGAGCAAATATTGCAGCAAATAAAGTAAAAGGGGTAAGAGCGTGTTTATGCCACGATACTTATTCTGCTCACCAGGGTGTTGAGCACGATGCTATGAATGTACTTTGCATGGGTGCTCGTATAATTGGAATTGAAACTGCGAAGTCCCTTGTATTTTCCTTCTTAAATGCTAATTTTATTAAAGAAGAAAGATTTATGAGAAGACTGGAAAAAGTAAATAATATTGATAAATAAAAAGTTTGAGGTGAATTTTATGGCTAATCCTTTAATAGAACTGGAAAAATTGGGACAGAGTATCTGGATTGATAACATAAGCAGGGGAATGCTGAAAAAAGGTGAATTAAAAAATCTTGTGGAAAATGATGGGATTACAGGGGTGACTTCCAACCCGAGTATCTTCCAAAAAGCGATTGGAAAAGGAAATGATTATGATGAGCAATTGAAAAAATTATTATCCGAAAATTCAGATCTGACAGCACAGCAATTATTCGAAAAGCTGGCAGTTAAGGATATTCAGGATGGGACAGATGTACTGGCCGGAGTTAATGAAAAAACAAATGGTATTGATGGTTACGTTAGCCTGGAGGTTTCACCTGATCTGGCCTATGATACTAATGCCACAATCGAAGAAGCCAGGAAACTATTTCAAGAGGTTAATAGAAAAAACGTAATGATTAAAATTCCCGCTACTCAGGAAGGAATACCAGCAATCAGGCAGATGATTTCTGAAGGAGCAAATATTAATGTAACGCTGATTTTTTCACAACCGGTTTATGAGCAGGTTGTTGACGCCTATTTAAGCGGGCTGGAAGATCGTGTAAAGCAAGGCAAAGAAATCCATAATATAGCTTCTGTTGCAAGTTTTTTTATTAGCAGAATAGATACGGCTGTTGATAATGCCTTGGCAGAGAAAAATAATGAAGAATTAAAAGGTAAAATAGCAATAGCTAATGGAAAACTAGTGTATCGAAAATGCGACGAAATATTTGCAAGCGACAGGTTCAAAAAACTAAAAGAAAAAGGAGCAAAAAGACAGAGACTATTATGGGCAAGCACCAGCACAAAAAATCCTGCATACTCTGATGTTCTTTATCTTGAAGAATTAATTGGTGATAACACAGTAAACACCGTGCCCCCTAAAACTTTAGACGCGTATAAAGATCACGGTAAGCCGGAAGTGAGGATTACAAAAAATGTAGATGAAGCCGAAACACAGATGAAAAAACTTGCTGACCATGGCATTGATTTCATAGAAATTACAAAAAAATTAACCGAGGATGGTGTCGTTCTTTTTGCAAATTCTTTCAAAGAATTAATGGATGAAATTGAAAATAAAAAGAATAATATTCTTAGAGGCATTACTTCAGTTTAATTTATTATTTCTTGTGATTTAGTCCCCTCAACTGATGGGACTAAAAAGCGGGTTTATTTTTTAAATCCTACCACAGTTATACTGAATATTCCTATTTCGTCTATCTTAAATTTTGATAATCTTTCTTCATTTAAATATTCTTTTAGTATATCATCCGGCAAGGTTATTCTTTTAGATTTTTTTATTTCAATTTTTTCAAATCCGGTTTCTTTTATAATTCCGAGATAATCTTCTTCCTGCAGAGCACCGGAAACGCAGCCCGCGTACATTTCGGCTGACTTTTTCAATTCATCCGGTAAATTTCCTTTTAATACAACATCTGATACGCAGAAGTGTGCGCCCGGTTTTAAGATTCTGTTTATTTCGCTGAATGCTTTTTCTTTTTCCGGGGATAAATTTAGAACGCAGTTGCTTACAACCACATCAATTGAATTATCTTTGAGAGGCGTGGATTCAATTTCAGCGAGGTAAAATTCTACGTTATTATAACCCAGTTTTTCTTTATTCCCGTTTGCTTTTTCTATCATTGCTGGAGTCATATCTATTCCTATTACTTTTCCTTCATCTCCGACGAATGATCTGGCAATGAAAACATCGTTGCCTGCGCCGGAGCCAAGATCAACAACAACATCCCCTTTTTTTAAGTTTGCAAAATCTGTCGGCAGCCCGCAACCCAGGCCAAGATCAGCATCGGCAACATACCCTTCCTTTTTAGTGTAATCATCCGCAAAAACCGAATAATCCATTGTGCCATCGCCACAGCAGGATGAAATAACATAAAGTCCGCTTTCACAGCATGAGCCTTTATTTATATCACTACTTTGATCTGCAATTTTGCCATATTTTTCTTTCACCATATCTTTAATCTTTTTTGCATCTTCCATTTTCATTTTCCCTTTTAACATTTACAAACAAAATCTAAATATTTATTAAATAATTTTTTTGATTTCTGAAGTGCAGCAGGATTTATGCAATAACACGTTTTAGGTCCGTCTATTTCACCACTGATTATTCCCACTCTTTTTAATTCTTTGAGATGTTGAGATACAGTTGCCTGAGAGAGAGGCAACAGTTCAACAATTTGACCACAGAAACAGGCATTGTACTCCGTAAGAATTTTCAAAATTTTTATTCTTGCAGGGTGGGAAAGTGCCTTTGCTATTTCCGCAAGTTCTTTCTCTTCGGTGCTAAAAACATTTGTTTTAGATAGCGGCATAACATCTCCTTATCGTTCATCGTAAATATACGATAACTAGTCCCGAAGAGTCAAGTCTTATGAAAAAATATTTATGGAAATTCATTTCTGAAAAAGATAGGCTGTAAATGAAAGTAAGAATTCTTATTATTAGGCGTTTTTGTCTTTAATTATAAAAATACCAAAAAACAGAAAAACAGCAGTAATGTGCTTGATAATATTATGGTTAATGTCTGAGAAATATTACCATGAATCTTCCGGTTTTATTTATTAATTAATGGGTTAACACCAGAGATTATAACGGAAAAGTCGTGTCGAAAATGACCTGGTCAAAATATTTCAAAATGCAACATAATCGCCAAAAAAGAGTTAATTTGGTGTCTTTTCTCAGAGGATAGTGTCTCATTTTTAGATTATCTTTTGCAGATATTTTGTTTATCATGGTTACCGGAAATTTCAATTTGAAGTAGATTTATATAGAATAAGGAGAAAAATATGAACATAGGATTTATTGGATTGGGTTTAATGGGAAGCAGGATGGCTAAAAACCTGCTAAAAAATAAACAGAAATTGATAGTCTATAACAGGACAAAAGAAAAAGCTAAAGAATTAATAGAACTTGGAGCGGAGTTTTCCGAATCAGCAAAAGAGGTGGGGCAAAATTGCGATATTGTTTTTACGATGTTATCAAATCCGGATGCTGTGAGTAATTTAGCTTTAGGAGCCGACGGATTCTTAAATAGTATGAAACAAAATTCAATCTGGGTTGATTGCAGCACAGTTAATCCTTCATTTTCTGTGACCGTATCCAGGATAGCCAAAGGAATGGATGTGCGATTTGTTGATGCGCCTGTCGCAGGAACAATTAACCCGGCAGAAAAAGGTGAACTGATTTTTACGGTTGGCGGTGAAAAAAAAGATGTTGAAGAAATAAAACCACTGCTTGAATGTATGGGTAAAAAAATTATTCATGTTGGCGAAAGCGGTAAGGGGACATCCTTAAAAATTGTCTTAAATATGCTACTCGGTAACGCAATGAATGCATTTTCTGAAGCTCTTGTGCTGGGAGAATCTATGGGTATCTCAAAAGAAGTTCTGCTGAATACAATTATTGGCGGACCACTGGCGGCACCTTTCTTAAGCGGTAAAAAAGAAAAATTTTCTGCTAATAACTATGAAACGGAATTCCCACTCGCACTTATGCACAAAGATCTTCAGTTAGCTTCTGTTACAGGTTTTGAAAATAACATACCGCTTATGCTAACAAATACATCAAAAGAAATTTTTGGATTGGCAAAAAACAGCGGGTTTGGAAAAGAAGATTTTTCAGCAGTTTACAAATACCTGGCAGATAATAATTTAAAATAAATTTATACGTTGAAAAGGAAATGCATTATATCACCATCCTGTACGATGTAATCTTTTCCTTCTATGCGTAAAACGCCGGCAGTTCTGCAAGCAGCTTCTGACCCTTGTTTTACATAATCTTCATAACTAATCACTTCTGCGCGAATAAAACCTTTTTCAAAATCGGTGTGAATGACTCCGGCGGCGAGTGGTGCTTTCCAGCCTTTGTGAATTGTCCAGGCGCGAACTTCTTTCGGCCCCGCCGTAAAATAGCTGCTTAAGCCAAGTGTGTGGAACCCGGTTCTGATAATTTTTTCAAGACCGCTTTCTTTTACTCCGTATGAATCTAAAAATTCTTCTCGTTCACTTTCTTCAAGCCCGACAAGCTCTTCTTCAACCTTAGCAGATATTTTTATGGAGTCGGCTCCTTTCTGTTGAGCATACTCTTTTACTTTTTTTACATAATCGTTATCGTCAGCCAGGCCGTCTTCATCAACATTTGCACAATAAATAACTTTTTTTGCTGTCATTAATCTGAGTTCATTAAAGAGCTGTATTACGGATTCTTTTTCATTTCCTGAGTAAAGGATAGCCGGATTACCTTCGTTCATAAACATTAATAATTTCTCAGCATCTTCCAGCATTATTTTCGCTGCTTTATCTCCCTTTGCCATTTTCTGAAGCTTTTCTATTTTCTTTTCCAGAGTCTGCACATCGGCAAGTAAAAGTTCTGTTTCAATTACTTCAATGTCTCTGATGGGATCAACACTGCCATCAACATGAACAACATCATCATTATCAAAACATCTTATTACCTGTAGTATTGCCTCAGTTTCGCGGATATTTGTAAGAAACTGGTTTCCTAATCCCTCGCCTTTGCTGGCTCCTTTTACAAGTCCGGCAATATCAACAAAATCAACCGTTGAATTTACAACCCGCGCAGGATTTACAAGTTTTGCAAGTTTATCGATTCTTTCGTCAGGTACCGGTACGACCGCTTTATTTGGTTCAATTGTACAGAAAGGATAATTAGCAGATTCCGCGTTTTGTGCTTTTGTGAGTGCATTAAACAATGTTGATTTTCCAACATTTGGTAGTCCGACAATTCCTATACTTAATCCCATTTAAGTTCTCCGGTGTAATTTATACTATCTGGTGTTCGTGCATTTTTTCACGAATTTTATGAATTTCCGGATCATCAACATATTCATCAAATGTCATTACTTTATCGATAATACCGTAAGGAGTAATTTCAATAATTCTGTTTGCAATAGTCTGAATAAACTGGTGATCGTGTGATACAAATAAAACGGATCCTGTAAAATTAATCAATCCGTTGTTTAGGGAAGTTATTGATTCAAGATCGAGATGATTTGTGGGTTCATCCAGCAAAAGAACATTAGCGCCACTCAGCATCATTCGGGAAATCATACAACGGACTTTTTCTCCACCGGATAAAACATTTGCCTTCTTTAATGATTCTTCTCCAGAAAAGAGCATACGTCCTAAAAACCCACGAATAAAAGTTTCGTCTTTTTCTTTTGAAAACTGGCGCAACCAGTCTATTAAATTAAGATCGACATTAAAATAGCCTGAATTTTCTTTTGGGAAATAAGCTGGAGATACTGTGACGCCCCACTCAAAAGTACCTTCATCAGCTTTTATTTCATTCATTAATATTTTAAACAATGTGGTCTTTGAAATATCGTGTGAACCAACCAGTGCAATTTTATCACCTGGATTTACAGTAATTGAGAGATTGTTTAAGACCTTTTCGCCCTCAACAGTTTTAGATATATTTTTTATTTCAAGCACATTATTTCCTGGATCTCTTTCAGGCTTGAAATTAATATATGGGAATTTTCTTGAGGAAGGCTTAATATCTTCCACATTTAATTTATCAAGTAGTTTTTTTCTGGAAGTTGCCTGTTTTGATTTTGAAGCGTTCGCACTGAAACGGGCGATGAAGTCCTGTAGTTCCTTTATTTTAGCTTCAGTTTTCTTGTTTGCATCTTTTGCCTGTTGCATAGCAAGCTGGCTTGCCTCTACCCAGAAATCATAATTGCCGGTGAAGACCTGAATTTTACCAAAATCAATATCAGCTATATGAGTACATACATTGTTTAGGAAATGTCTGTCGTGCGAAACCACGATGACAATATTTTTGAAATTAATTAAAAATTCTTCAAGCCAGTTTGTCGATTCGATGTCAAGATGGTTTGTTGGCTCATCAAGCAGAAGTATATCCGGATTACCAAACAGAGCCTGTGCAAGTAAAATTTTTACTTTTTCATTTCCAGGCAGGTCGGCCATTTTTTTCTTGTGGAGCCCGTCTTTAATACCCAGCCCAATTAATAAAGAAGCCGCTTCTGATTCTGCCTCCCAGCCATTAAGTTCGGCAAATTCACCTTCCAGTTCAGATGCTTTGATTCCATCTTCGTCTGAAAAATCTTCTTTAGCATAAAGGACCTCTTTTTCTTCCATTATGTCATACAGCTTTTTATGACCCATTATTACAGTTTTCAGAACTTCATATTCATCAAACTCAAATTGATTCTGTTTCAGAACCGTGAGTCTTTTTCCGGGCTGAATTATTACATCACCGGAAGATGGATCTATTTCACCGGATAAAATTTTAAGAAAAGTAGATTTCCCTGCGCCGTTAGCTCCAATAATGCCGTAGCAGTTTCCGGGAGTGAATTTTATGTTAACTTCTTCGAATAAAACACGCTTGCCGTATCTTAAGCTAATATTGCTTGTACTTATCATTTTAGGCTTATTTTTGAGATTTAATTTAAAAACAGCCCCTAATATAAGTATAAATTGAGACTTTTATTTAAAAAATAAAACCCCGGCCTTTAAACCGGGGTAGTAAAATGTGGATATAATACAGGTAATAATTAATTTCAGTAAAATTTATTACCATTACTTGAGTTCATAAATCCCCTCGGTTATTCCGGAGGGGATTTATAAATCAGTTTAATTTTTATTCGGAAGAAACGAGTAATTTTCTGAGTAATACATCATTTGCTTAGTAAAATCATCGGGATATTCAATTTTTATATCAGTTATTTTATTACCCTCCATAACTGGCTTTAAGACAGGATTTATAAATCCCTTGTATGGTGCAATATCTAGCTTTGAATATCTTTCTAATACTTCAGCGTGTAATTTCGGATCAACTTTTACTCCGTATTTTTCCACAATATTCTTTGCAGATTCAAAATCACCCTCAGAGGTAATGCGCTGAATTTCATTTAATAGCTGTCCGAATAAAGTTCTCAATTTTGAATAATCATTAATTACAAAATAAGTTTTTTCATCCTTTGCTTTTTTCTCTATTACGCTTGTCCCGTTTGCGGGATTATGAGACATTCCTTTTTCATAAACCCATTTAGCAATTAATTGCCTGTTACGCATGTGCGATTCTTCTATGTTTTCGCCCGGTTTAATTCTGAAAAGCTGAAGCATTAATCCGTTTTTTATGAATTTATCATATTCTGTCTTGTATGCTTCTTTATTAGGGAAAACAGCAATGTCTACAAGTTTTTGGTCCGGCAGATAATAAAGAGCAACAAGGTCTGCACGTGCTTCCTCTATTGTTGAAGAGTAATTTTTAAGTGTTTGCTTCGGTGTACCCACGCTTGGATTTATTTGTCCGGATGCATGTCCGATTACTTCGTGCATATCAGTTTCAAGATTGTCTGCAATCGGTCCATATTTATTTGCACGTTCTACTTCATCGTATGTATAAGAAAATTCTTTCAGTGCTTCCTGTGAAGCTGATTTGTCATAAGCGTAGACAATATTCCCGAGATTTACAGATTTTGATCCGTGTTCTTTCCTTATCCAGATTGCGTTTGGCAGGTTAATTCCAATAGGTGTGGATGGTGAACCATCTCCGGCCTCAACAACCACTGTAATAACTTTGGCAGAAATACCTACGACATTTTTCTTTTTAAATTTTTCATCAATCGTGGAATTGTCTTCAAACCACTGGGCATTATCACTTATGGCTTTTATTCTTTTTGAAGCTTCCATATCTTTTATAGAAACGATTGATTCGTAGGAGCCGCGGTAACCAATTGGATCGTTATAAACTTCTATAAATCCATTTACAGCATCTACATGAGAAGAGGTGTCTTGCACCCAAAGTATGTTATATTCATCCCATTTTTTCAGCTCACCTGTTTTATAATATTCTATCAATTTCTGAAAGGCTTTTTCCTGTAAACCTGATTCAGCAACAGTTTTGGCTTTATCAAGCCAGTAGACTATTTTTTCAATCGCCTGGGAATACATTCCACCAATTTTCCATTTTCTCTCAACTATTTTTCCGTTCTTTTTTGTCAATTGAGAATTCAGGCCATAAGAAATTGGATGGGTGTCTTTGTGATCTATTATTTTTTTATAATAGTCTTCTACTTCCTTTTGTGATACCCCTTCATAATAATTTATAGCTGAAGTTTTTATAAGATCGACATCAGCGGCCTGGTTTACTTTCTGCGCATCAATAGTCGGATCAAAAATTATTGGCGTCAGTAGCTCTTTAAGTTCATTAACTGATTGATCTTTCCCTAGAGGAAGGAGCTTTTTGTCTGAATTATTTATCAGGGTTGCAAAATAATCTTTAGAAAAATCCGGCAGTATTTTTTTTGTAGAATAATGGTGGTGTATTCCATTTGAAAACCAGACTCTTTTGGTATATACCATAAAGTTATTCCAGTCTTCGGAATTCTTATCGCCATTATAACTTTTTACAATCCCCTCAAGGGTTTTTCTGATTAGCAGATTATGTTTATAATTCTGATCGTAAAAAATATCTCTGCCTGAAAGCGCTGCCTGGTACAAATAATAGGCAAGTTCTTTCTGCTTTAATGAAAGTTCATCAAAGCCCGGAATCTGGTAACGCAATATTGCAAGATCGGCAAATTGTTCCGTCTGGTATTTAAAATTATCGTTTTCCATTTCTGATTTATTATCCTTGTCGGTACATCCGAAAATCATGACAGAAGTCACAAAAACTGCCAGATATTTCAAAAAACTCATATTTTACCCCGATTTTATTAAGTTTATTTGAGGGGGAAAATATATACATAAAACTCTGAAAACTCTCCGGATTAATGATAGCCGGTTTTACAGAATATCTTTCGTTTTTAATTCATTTACAAGGTTTTCATAACCGGTAAATTGAATGCCATCCCAGCCGAGTTTTATTGCTGCTTCAGCGTATTCTTTAATGTCATCTATAAAAATGTGTTTTTCCGAAGGTTCACCGGAGAAATTTTCAACGGCCCTGTAAATTTTTTCTTCTGGTTTTACAGCATAAACTTCGTGAGATAAAATGAGCTTATCAAAATACTTAAGAAATTTATAGTTTTTCCATCCATATTCTTGATGGATAGAGTTTGTGTTTGAAAGCAAAACAAGACAGTATTTCTTTTTTAATTCAGGTAACAGAGAAGCAACATTATCATTAACTGTAAATATTTCAGAATATATTCTTTTAAAGGTTTCGTTGTTCAGTCTTTCCCCAAATATTGTCATTGTTCTTTTTAAGAATTCATCTTCGGAAATATCACCACGCTCAAATTGCCTGTGAGTTTCGTAGTTTGCTTTATAATGGTTTAAATAGTTAACTCCAAATCCTTTTTCAATATTTTCAAGTCTTTCGAGTGCTATGTTATAATCGAAAGGTAAAAGAACCATCCCGAGGTCAAAAACTATTACCGAATATTTTCTTTTGCTGGTCATATTTTATTTTTTAAGTCTATAAAAAATCCTCCTGCTGCAATTTAACAACAGGAGGATTAAAGTTCTAATTATTTTTAATTAGTTATTTTTTGATTTCAAATTTATCATCCTTAAGCCCCGTATTAACTTTAATCGAGCTTACCGAGAAATCAAGAACCTGTTGTCCAATAGATTGTTTTAGCTTGAATGGATACATCACGCCGTCAACATTTCTGTAATCAGAATATTCTGTTTCTCTTGTGAATGTACCCTGCGGAACAGTAACTTGTTTACTGTCTTTAACCTTTAGACCAGAACTTGTGTCAAAATATTCAACCCAGGTTTTGCCATCCGGTAGAGACATTTCAACTTTATAGGCATCTTTACCGTTTACTTTTTCAACTTTGTCCAGCTTCGAATTTACTTTTACGGAATCAATTATGAAAAGCGGGTGAATCAAAGCTTCGTATTTCATGTTCTCAAGTGCGCTTCCCGTTATTTCCTGAGTATTTTCTCCAACTGCCATGACACCTTTTTTTCCGTCGAAATAAACGTCCTGCTTCATTACGCCAGCGTCCATTTCCTGTTTCATTTTATTGGGGGCTTTTTGGTAAATCATCATGGTTATATTCATACCTTGCACAGATCCACGCATAATTGTGGTTTTGTCTTGAACTTTTTCAAGATCGGCTTTTCCGCCGAGAGCATTTATGTATTTGTTTATTACGTCTTTTGCAGTAATTCCTTCGGGTGCTTTGTTTTTTGTTGTATCGACTTTATCACCGAATCTGTCATACAAAGTGATAGGACCAAATTGCTTTAATCCGCTTTCAACATCAGAAGCCTTCCCTACAACAAGTACATAAGCATTATCTGGTTTGATATATTTTTTAGCAGCTTCCATAACATCTGCAGAAGTAACAGTTGATATATTTTTCAGATAATTTTGGTAGTAATCCTTAGGTAGATTGTAGCGTGCAATATTTAAAGCAAAATTTGCGATGGTCTGTGGCTGCTCAAGTGCGATTGCAAAGTTACCTGTCAAATAATTTTTAGCAGTTTGTAATTCTGAATCAGGCACTGTTTCAGTTCTTATCCTGTTCATTTCGTAAAGTATTTGTGTTATAGAACTGTCAGTAACTGAATTGCGTACTTCAGCGTTTGCGATAAAACTTCCAATGATTTTATCCTGTGAAAGGGAAGAATAGGCTCCGTAAGTATAGGAATGTTTTTCTCTTAGGTTTTCAAACAACCTGAACACACCACCGCCGAGAATAGTGTTTGTAACCTTTGCCTTTATCAGGTCAGGATCACCACGTTTCAGTTGAACCGGATAACCTACTTCCACTACTGATTGTACTGAATTTGGGCGGTCAACTAATGCCACTTTACGTTCGGTGGGTGCCTGTGGCGTCTTATATTTGAATTCAGGAACTACTTTCTTTGTCCAGGATCCAAAATATTTTTCAACTAATGGTTTGGCTTCGTCCAGTGTAATGTCACCAACAATTGCCAAATATGAAATATTAGGAGCAAAAAAAGTTGAGTAATAATCTTTGCATTTTTTAAGAGTAATACTTTCAACAGTTTGTTCAGTTTCTACTTCACCATATGGGTGGTTTTTGCCGTATAAAAGAGCACTTTCAACAGTTGCCGCAATGGCGCTCGGGTCATCTTTCTGAGCAGCCAGTCCGGATTGCATTCTCTTTTTGATTTTATCAAGCTCAGTCTGTTTAAAATCTGAATTCAGTACAATATCAGACATAATACTTAATAATTTTTCTGTATGGTCTTTAAGCGACATTGCAAAAATACCAGATGAGGAGGTTGAAAGAGTTGCCCCTATAAAATCAATCTCCTGGTCAAGTTGATCTTTGGTTTTTGTTTTTGTTCCGGTTCTTAAAAGATTTCCAGTAGCTTCCAGGTAACCTGATTGATCTCCTTCGAGAATAGGATCTCTATTTATTACCAGAGAATAGGCTACTCTAGGGAGTTTGTGGTTTTCAACAACAAATACTTTAAGTCCGTTTGGAAGCTCAAAAGATTCATATTTGCCAAGATTAATTTCAGGTGCCGGTCCGGCTTCTGGTTCCTTTGATCTGTCTACCTGTGCGAAAGAAGGAACTGCAAAGACGAATAATAATATGAGCGTTAATATTCTGTTTTTCATCTTATTTACCCTCCTTCTTTGGTTCTGCCGATTTCGGCAGGTAATACAACACAACCCTGTTATTATTTGTTAAGTATTTATCAGCCACACGTTTAATATCTACACGCGTTACTTTCATAAAACGATCAATCTCTGTGTTTATTAAATCTGTGTTACCAAAGAAAAGATAATATTGTGCAAGATTTTCAGCAACCCCTGCATCGGTAGCATTCTGGCTTACAAAATTATTTTTAACCTGGTTTCTTATTTTCTGAAACTCTTCTTCAGAAATTAAATTCTTTTTAACTTTATCCAGTTCTGTCTGCATAGAAGCTTCAAGATCATTTGCTTTTACACCCGCATTACAAATACCGTATGAAATAAATAAACCGGCATCTTCAAGAGCAAACGGGAAAGAGCCTACATTAATTGCTTTTTGTTCTTTATCAACTACTGCCTTATAAAGCCTTGAACTTTGTCCTGTAGATAAAATAGTTGTTAGCATATTTAAAGCATAATAATCAGGAGTTCCCTGTGCAGGAATGTGGTATGCCTGTAAAACAAGAGGGAGTTGTATGGTATCATAAACAGTATCCCTTACCTCGGCTTTTTGTGCCTGTATCTTAAAATCAGGGCGATAGATTTTTTCCGGCCCCTTGGGTATGCCAGCAAAATATTCGGCTATTTCTTTCTTAGCCTGGTTAATGTCTATATCGCCTGCAATTGAAAGTGTAACATTTTGAGGAACATAATATTCTTTATAAAAATTTCTAAATTCCGCTATTGTTGCTTTATCAATATATTGTGCAGATCCAATCGGCATCCATTCATAGGGTGTACCTTTAAATGCTCTTTTAAATGTTTCTTCTAAAACAGAGCCATATGGCTGGTTGTCATAACGCTGATGTCTTTCTTCGATGACTACTTTGCGTTGTGTTTCAACTCCAACGGAGTCTATTTTAAGATGAAGTAATCTTTCTGATTCGAGCCACAGCCCAAGTTTCAACTGGTTTGAAGGAAGAATTTCATAAAAGAAAGTTCTGTCGAAAGAGGTGTTCGCGTTCAATTGCCCGCCTGCATTCTGAACAATTTTAAAATATTGTTCGCGCGGAATGTTTGGCGATCCTTCAAACATTAAATGTTCAAAGAAATGTGCAAACCCGGTTCTATCAGATTTTTCATTTTTTGAACCGACGTGATACATCATAGTAACAGCTACAATTGGAGTGGTGTTATCTTTGTGTAAAATTACGTGCATACCATTGTCAAGATTGTATTCAGTAAAATTGATTTTGTTTTGTGCAAAGCCTGCTGCAACGAAAACAAAAAGCAATACAATCATAGAGATGAGTTTTTGTTTCATCATTATATCCTTTTGAGTTAGAAAAATAATGCTCTGATTGTGCAAAATAAGCATTTTCGGGTTCTGTTAAAGTCCCCAAATCGAGCCAGTAGAACTACTAACATATAAAAACATTGTAAAAAAACATATATATAAAGAGAAATTTGTTAATAAAGTTAAATTGTAGTTATGTTTGATATGCATATATAAAAGAACATGTAGAATTTCCGAATGAAAAATATACTGGTTTTGGGTGCAGGTAGAACCTCAGCCCCCCTGATCGATTACCTTTTGAGAAACTCAGCAGCAGAAGACTGGTTTATAACAGTAGCAGACTATTCTCTTCCCCTCGCACAGGATAAAGTTAAAAATCATCCAAATGGAAGAGCAATGCAGTTTAATGTCCTTGACGATTTCCAGAGAGAAAAGGAGATATCTTCAGCAAGCCTTGTCATTTCAATTTTACCAGCAACACTGCATATTAAAGCTGCGGAACAATGTATAAAATCAAAAAAACATTTCCTGAGCGCTTCTTATACTTCGGATGAAATATATGAATTGAACAACGACGCAAAAAGTAATGACCTGATATTTTTAAATGAAATGGGTGTTGATCCCGGTATTGATCATATGGATGCTAAATACCTGATTGATAAAATAAATGAGCAGGGCGGTGATATTATTTCTTTCAAATCATACGGTGGTGGACTAGTTTCACCCCAAAGTGATGACAATCCGTGGGGATATAAATTTACCTGGAGCCCGATGAATGTTGTTAATGCAGGGAAAGCAGGAGGCAGGTATTTAAGAGATGGAAAAGAAGTTAATATTTCTTATAAGAATATTTTTCTGGATACCGAAGTTGTCGAAGTTCCCGGCCTTGGTAATTTCGAATCATACCCTAACAGGGACGCATTAAAATATCTGAAAAAATATTCTATTGAAAATGTTAAAAACATTTATCGTGGTTCACTTCGTAAACCTGGATTCTGTAAGGCGTGGGATGCTATTATTAAAATCGGGCTGACAGATTCAGAAAAAATATTCCCGGAATCTGATAAAATGAGTTATAAAGATTGGATGGGGAAATTTATTCCTGAAGTTAAAAACAAATCTGATGAAGAAAATCTTAGTAGTTTTTTTAATGGTCAGGCTGATTCTGATGTAATGGAAAAATTAATGTGGCTTGATCTTTTTAACGATCATAATATAAATGTAAAAAATGCTTCATCAGCACAAATACTTCAGGAATTACTCGAATCGAAATGGGATTTTAAAGATGATGACAGCGATATGACAATTCTTCAAACTTCAATTGATTATGAATTAAACTCACAAAAGAAAAGACTTACTTCTTCTCTGATTGTAAACGGTTACGAAAGTAATTTCACTGCAATGTCGCGTACTGTTGGACTTCCCCTTGGTATTGCGGCCAAATTAATTCTGCAAAATAAAATTAAAGAGAGGGGAGTAATAATTCCTGTACACAAAGATATTTATGAACCGGTTCTGAAAGAATTGAGGGAGCTTGGGATTGCATTTAAAGAGGAAATGAAACAACTATAAAAGAATTCCTCGCCGGTCACAAATTTTTCAGTTTAAAATTAAAATTTCGTTAACCCGGGTTTCCATCCATAACTCCGGCGGGAGTATTTGATCGTATAGGTTTGAGAGATTTTAAAAATTTATAAAGAGCCTTCAAGTCTCTATCACTCATACGACTGAAAACTCCCCACGGCATTGGGGAACCGGTAATTATTCTGCCCTGGCGGAATCTTCTAATAAAATCCTCCTCTGTCCAGAAATAAATTCTTCCTGTTTCTTTATCGGGAGTTAAATTTGCGCTTATTATATGCTTGCCTTTAATTATCTGGGAGTTTTCATCCAACATCTCAAAACTCATCTTTCCTGCATAATCCGGTCCGATAAAAGCACCGGTATTCATGTCTCTTTCTGTATGGCATCCCCTGCAGTTTGCGACACTGCCAGCAAGGTAACCTCCATATTCAGCGGTTGAATCAGGTTCCGGCGATGTAGGAACATTGGCGTCTCCCATTGGCTTTATCATTCCGAAGGCTTTAACTATCTTTCCTAAAAAATTCCATTCATGTTCTTTGACAGGATTATTAACAGGGGGCACGGTACGCAAATAGGAAATGATAGCAGTAAGATCTTTATCACTAATGTCATAAAAAGGCATAAAGTCCATCAGGGCTTTACCGTTTTTCTTTATTCCATATCTTAATGTCCTTGCTATTTCACCATCGGTGTAAGTCCCAATCCCCGTTTCTTTATCTGATGTAATATTTGGAGTATAAATATTACCTATTGGGAGGTTAAAAACATTTCCGCCTTTTAACGCTACAATTTCGCCTGCTTCCACTAGTTTGTGTTCACTGGAGGGCGCGTGGCAGTCGACACAATGTGCCGGGCCGTATATCAGGTATTTCCCACGGGCAATTACTGAAGAATCTGTACTGGCGGTGAGTTCAGGGTAAGGTGCATTATATGTAGCATCGGATTTAACTAACGCATAAACAATAAACAAGATAATTATTGTAATTGCACTTAGGGCGAACCATTTTAGCGCCTTTAGGAATTTTTTCATAAAAGTAATTCCTCGAAATTATTATTTTTTGTTTCTGGTAAAGAATTCTTGTAATAGTTACGTGGTAATGAATAGATAAATGTAAGGATGACAAAAGAATTTTCAAAATGATTTATGCAGATTATCAGAATTAAAATATTTATAATAGGTAAAATGAAAAGTTATACACCGATGTATTCCTTCATATATTCAAACTCTTTGGTAAACTTTCCCTTCCACATTATTACCCCTTTTTTTATTTTGGGCGGGAGACCTGAGTCACTCATACTTCCCTTGTAATTCGCATTAGTTATTTGCTTGAGAAACGGGAAAAGATCTTTGCTGAATTGCTCGGATGCATCGGCAGAAAATTCACATGGAAGATTTGTTACAGCCATTACAGCAATTCCTTCCCCGTCAAAACCATCTCGAAGAGTTTCAGCGTAAGGATCATAAATATAAACCGGGTTATCTATCCACGTTTCTTTTGAAAATTCAATGCAACCGTTAGGGTCGCAGGTTATATCTCCAATGGCTATTAATGTTTTATGATACTGATAGGTTTTTTTCATCAATTCATTTGAAAGCGCACGTGGATATTTGGAAGACCAGGCAATACAATTCATTAAGATAGAAACATAAGGAAGAATATTATCGAGGTTCGATTCATAAGATTCCGGATTCATCATATAATGGCGTTCTTTTTCCATTACATTAAGTTTTGAATATTCTTCAGCATCCATCTGTTGCCCGGGTTTTAATCTGAAAATTTCCGACTTCCTTAATACAAGCTTATAAATTCTTTTACGGGAACCGAGAGAAAACACTTCCGGCAACTGACTAAGAGAAATTGTTTCAACTGGCAGGAGGTTGTAAATTTCCTGGGCACCGTAACTGGTTTTTCCTTTTCCTAAAAACACTGTGATTATAGGTGGAAGATCTTCTGGTGTACCGTATTTTTGAATAAGCTGTCTGGTTTCCTTTAAGATTTTAATTATGTGATCCAGATCGTCTCCTTCAATTGCCTGCGGTATTTTTTCAAAAGGATTTTTTATCCCGTTTCTTTTTAGCTTTTCCCCGAAAGTCCATAGCGTATCTACCATTCCCGCATATCCGGCGTTATAAGTAAAAGCAGTTACAAGTCTCTGATCTTTTTCATTTCTTATTAATTCATAATCAATTAATGTTGCCCTGTTTTCGACGTAGGATTTCAAAATCTGTCGGTTTTTTAATTGCCCTTTATGTGTATGGGAAAAGCAATAATAAGCCTTGTCGGGCATAATTTTTTTTGCCCCGATTTCTTTTAGTCCGATTATCACATCTGCTTTTGAAATATCTTCAGTAATTTCGGCGCCTACTTTCCTGTACCGGGAGTCATGGAATGCCCGTTTCAAGTCACCCGTTTCGGGGCTTACAGAAGGCTGAACTAAAATTTTGTTTCCCCATTCAATTATGTGCTTTGCGTATGACGGAGTAATCGCAACACGCTTTTCGCCGCGCTTTCGGGAACCCTCTCTTCTTATTGCGATTATGTTTTTCATATATGATTTAGTTAATAATTATTAACGCGGTTTTCCAATTGAATTTTTAAGATAAGCAAAATGAGGGAAAGTTAGAATTATTACAAAGTAAATTCTCGTACTATAATTTATTGCAAATTTGCAGGTAAAAATTTTATAGAATTACCAATTCCGCCTATCCTTTCTTCCTTTGATGAAATTGCTATATTCCCTATAATTAGGGTGCAAATCAAACAAATTTCCGGTTAATCTTCAGCGGAGAGTATGAAAGTATTTCTTTTAATTATAGTCTTTTCTACACTGATTAATGCACAACAGTTTTTTATCAGTGGAAAAGTTTTTGATTCATCGACAAATCAATCTCTCAGTTTTACTAATATCAGGGTAGCGGGAACAACATATGGTACCGCCGCTAATAAAAATGGAGAGTACGAACTTAAAGCAAGGCCCGGCAATTATACGCTTGTTGCATCTTTCATTGGCTATAAATCGGATACAATCTCAGTTAATGTAGATAAAAATATATACAGTCTTAATTTCTATTTGAAGCGGACCGAAATCTCACTCCCCGAAATCACTATCACTCCAGGTGAAGATCCGGCAATAAGAATTATCCGAAACGCAATTAAAAGAAAAAAAGAAAGGAATAAAAAACTTTCCAGTTATGAATATGAAGCTTATACCAAAGCAGTCTTAAAAACCGAGGATGATCTTAATATGAAAGGAAGAAAATTCAATCTTTCAATCGGTGGAAAAGATACTACTCAACTGAAAATATCTGCAATAATTGAAAACCAGAGCAAGGGATATTTCAAAAGGCCAGATAATTATAAAGAAGTAATTCTTGCCAGGAAACAAAGTGCTAATCTTCCACCAACGCTAAATATTTTTACTGGAGGAAGGCAAATTGAAAATTTTTACGAAAACAGAGTGAGCGTAACAAGCAATAGTTTGCCCGGTCCATTAGCAGATAATGCGTTAAATTATTATAAGTATTACCTGAAAAACATTTCTGCAATAAATGATCAGTCTGTATATGAAATATTTATGATGCCATTGGTTAGAAGCAATCCCGGTTTTGAGGGGGATGTATATATAACTGATGGAAGCTATGATCTTTTAAAAGTCGATCTGACGTTAAACAATGCAGCGAATGTTGGGGGTATTTTTGATACAATAAAGGTGGTCCAACAGTTTTCGGTTTTTAATGATTCAATTTCAATGCCCATTGATTACCACCTGCTGGTAGGGATCGATTATCTTGGGCTGGTAAAATTTGGATTTGAAGTAAATTCCATTCTTTACAATTTTAAAATTAATCCCCCTATTGATGATTCATTTTTTAGCAAAGCAGTAGTTACAGTATTGCCCGATGCAGATAAAAAAGATTCGTTGTTTTGGAACGAAACACAGACTATTCCTAACACAACAGACGAACAGAAAGCTTATTCCCGAATTGATAGTCTAAGTAATATAACGGAAAGTTTTGGTGAAAGATTTTCTCTTTTGTCCTCCAGCATAAATTTTTCCGATCATTTCTCTACAAGCGGACCCTTGTCAATATACCATTTTAACAGAGTAGAAGGACATGCGGCAGATTTCGGGTTAAATTTTTACGATCTGGATAGCAGGCGTTTATATTCTGACATAAATTTCTCCTATGGCTTTTCCGACAAAAAAGTTAAATCTGAAATTAATGTGCGATACCTGCTTGGTGATTACAGAACCTGGAGAATTAATTTTGATGCTTATAATAAAATGAAAGTCTTATTTGCTGCATCGGATGTATATAAAAAATTAACTTCAACATTGATAGCTCTTTTCTTAAAAGATGATTTCCGGGATTATTATTATTCAAGAGGCTTTAATGTTGAAGTAAGTGGTGAAGTTTTACCCGTTCTTAATTTGAGCGCTGGCTTTCTTAATACAACCGACAATAATGCATTTAGAAATACATCTATATCTGTCTTCAATACAAAACGCTCTTACAGAGATAATCCCCCGATATATGAGACAAAAATAAATGCTTTCACAGCAGGATTCAGGCTGGACTTCAGGGATTATATTGAAGACGGTTTATTCAGAAGAAGAACTTCATTTGGTAAATCGTATATAATTTTTTCAGGTGATCTTACATATTCCAACAGAAATATTCTTAATTCAGGTGAAAGTTTTACTAAATACGAACTTTCTGCTTTTGGCAGGTTAAATTCTTTTAAATCTACATCTTTAAGGTATAAAATTTACGGTATGTATAATAATGGTAAACTGCCCCTGCAGTTTATGTATGCTCTTCCCGCAGATATAAATTTTATGTCCCATAGTTTTACATTTCGCACACTTGATTATAACGAGATTACAGGAGACAGGGTAGTAACATTAAATCTTGATTATAATTTCGGGACAGAAATTTTCAGGTTATTAAATATTCCGGGTTTTAAGGATTGGGACATTACAATGAATGCGTTTTTCGACGCAGCCTATTCAGACATTTCTCCCGAAGCCGCATCCATACTTCCTCACCCGGTTAATACATTTAACAGCACGTTTTATGAAATAGGGTTCGGCCTGGCTCATGCGCTGATTCCTATAAGAATTGAATTTGCGTGGAAGTTGAATCACAGGGGAGAAAATAATTTTAAAGTCGGTTTTAATATAAATATCCTTTAAAATAAAAAAGCGCTCTGAAAAGAGCGCTTAGGAATTGCAAGTATACCAAAAATTTATTTTTTAACTCTTCGGTTTTGCTTCGCTAACTATAATGTTACGGCCCTTTAGATCTGTTCCATTAAGAGCTTCAATAGCTGCACTTGCTTCAGATTCGTTTTCCATTTCTACGAATCCAAATCCCCTTGATCTACCGGTCTGACGATCAGTGATCACCTTAGCAGAAACGACCGTTCCGTGTGGTTCAAAAGCTGCCTGCAGGGCCTGGTCGTCTACTGCCCACGGGAGACTTCCCACAAAAAGTTTAGTACTCACTAACTTACCTCTAAAAAAATAATGAATAAAACACCGGTTTATTAAACCGGTTAAACAAAATAATATTTAAAATTTCTAAAACAAAATGAATTTCCTTAAAAACGAAGTATTTTTAAGGTTTTAGGGATTTGTTGATTCCCTCCATTAATGTTTCAACTCCTATAATTTTTATAGAAGTGCTGTTTTTTGCGTTTTTTTGGTTGTTTTTAGGAATTAATATTCTCTTAAATCCTAATTTCTCAGCTTCCTGTATCCTTTTTTCAATGTGCCCTACACTGCGAATTTCGCCCCCCAAACCAACTTCACCGACTACAACCGTCTGGTTATCAACTACTTTGTCCAGCAGGCTTGAGGCAATGCTGCAGCATACCGCGAGGTCAACTGCAGGTTCAGAAATTCTTACTCCTCCCGCAACATTTAAAAACACATTATTTGCCGAGAGCCTGTAGTTACCTCTTTTTTCAAGTACGGCCAGTAAAATTGAAAGTCGCCTTTGGTCAAAGCCGGTTGTGACTCTTTGCGGATAACCAAAATTAGTTGGAGTAACGAGTGCCTGAACTTCAAGCAGCAGCGGTCGGGTTCCCTCAATACTTGCTGTTACAACAGAGCCAGGAGTCTCCCTGTCTCGTTCACTTAAAAAGAGTTCACTAGGGTTCTTTACTTCGGTAAGGCCTTCCTCGTGCATTTCAAAAATACCTATTTCGTTTGTGCTGCCGAACCTGTTTTTCTGTGCACGTAGAATTCTAAAAGTGTGATTTGATTCCCCTTCAAACTGAATGACAGTATCAACAATATGCTCCAGAATTTTTGGTCCGGCTATCATTCCTTCTTTTGTGACGTGCCCGACTACAATTACACAAAAATGATTTTTCTTTGCTTCATCCATTAAAAGGGAGGTGCATTCTCTTATTTGTGTTACAGTACCAGGGGAGTTTTCCAGTTCGTTTCTGTAAACAGTTTGTATAGAGTCTATTATTACAACAGAAGGTGAAAGCGATTTTATTGCCGATAATATCGGGCCCATATTGGTTTCGGCAAGTACGAAGAAATTTTCAGATTGCAGTTTGAGTCTTTGCGAGCGGATTTTAATCTGTTTTTCTGATTCTTCGCCCGTTACATATAATACTTTTTCTTGTATCTTTGATGCCGACTGCATTACTAAAGTCGATTTACCAATACCGGGATCTCCTCCCAAAAGTATAACTGAACCGGGCATCAGTCCGCCGCCCAGCACGCGGTCAAATTCATTTATTCCTGTTTTAATCCTGTCATCTTCGGTTGCAGATATTTCCGTAATTTTTTTGAGTCGCACTTCTCCTTTAAAGCTTGCTGGTTTTCTTTTATTGGTTTCAATTATTTCTTCAGTAAATGAATTCCAGCTATCGCATTCCGGGCATTTGCCCAACCATTTCGGAGATTCATAACCGCAATTGGAGCAGATATATTTAATTTTGGTTTTTGACATAAGAGTGAATATTAAAACCTTGAAGGTCACTAGCTTCAGACCTTCAAGGTTGCTTTTGTTTCTAGCAACCTTCAAGGTCTAAAAAGCGACCTAGAAGGTTAAATGCATTTTTACAAAAACTTTCCAATTATATTTTCGACTTCTTTCAAAGCAGAAGGTATATTATTGATTTCTTTACCGCCAGCAGTAGCGAGATGCGGTCTTCCACCACCGCCGCCGCCCACAAGCTTTGCCAGATCGCCAACAATTTTTCCGGCTGAAAGTTTTTTCTCTTTTATAAGATTATCCGTAACAACGCAGACAATTCCAACTTTTCCTTCAATATCTGCAAACAAGACTCCCACTCCGTTCTTTATCTTGTTTCGCATTTCATCCCCGAAGGATTTCAGCTCGTCCATTTTGTCTGCATCTACTTTAGCTTTATAAACATTTATTCCATTTACATCGCTGAAACTTTTGATTACTGAATCGATCTGTCCCAGTTTGTCCTGAAGTTTTAATCCTGAAATTTCTTTCTCAATTTTTTTCTTTTCCTCGGCAAGTTGGGCATATTTTTCTTCATGCTGTTTTATTAAATCAAGCTGTTGCTGAATGTAGGCTTCCACTCCGCTACCTGTTACGGCTTCGATTCTTCTAACTCCGCTGGCAATGGATGATTCGTTTATAATCTTGAAAAGGCCAATTTCAGAAGAATTTTTAACGTGGGTACCACCGCAGAATTCCATGCTGAAATCTCCAAACTGAACAACATTTACTTTATCACCGTACTTATCTCCAAAAAACATCAACGCACCCATTTTTTTTGCTTTATCAAAAGGAATATTTCTGTGGTGCTGAAGCTGAATATTTCTTCTTAGCTCTTCATTTACCATCGATTCAATATATTTTAACTCAGCTTCCGATAATTTTGAAAAGTGAGTAAAGTCAAAACGTAATCTGTCCGGACCAACATAAGAACCGGCCTGGTGAACATGAGTTCCCAGAATTTTTCTCAAAGCAGCGTGCAGGAAATGTGTTGCACTGTGGTTACGCATAATATCCCAGCGTCTAGTTTCGTCAACGTGAGCAATAACCTCTGTGCCGGGAATTACAGGGCTGTCCTGCTGGTTTTCTACAACGTGGATTGTTTTATTTTCTACTTTCGTTACATCAACTACTTTGAGTTTTATTTTACCGGTATCAATCTCACCGAGATCATCTATTTGTCCACCAGCCTCAACGTAAAATGGAGTTTTATCGAGAAGAAGAAAATCGTTTCCACTTTCTTTTTTATGGCCGATAATTTTAGAATTTGATTTTAGTTCGTCATAGCCCGTAAATTCAGGATTTTTCACTTCCGTTAATTCAAATCCACTCAAATCATTAATTGAAACGTTTACGGAAGCAAATTTATCTTTGGAAGCTTCTCTGCCTTTTTGTTTCTGTAGTTTCATATGTTGAATAAAATGTTCTTCATCTATCTTAAAACCTTGTTCATGTGCCATTAATGCTGTTAAATCAAATGGAAATCCATAAGTATCATATAGTGTAAATGCATCGTATCCTCTAATAGTAAGAGTTCCAATTTCAAATTTATTTAAAAAATTATTATTAATTTCTCTTGCATAAACACTATCTATTTCAGCATCATTCTTGTCTATAATTAGAATTTTCCAATCTTGTTTATCTTCGTCAAAAATATCTTGAGTATTATAATTTGTATTTTCTGTAATTGCTGTATGTAATGTAGTAGCAACTATTTTAGAGTATTCTTCAATCCCACGATCAAGTGTCGCGTTGAAACTTTCTTCTTCTGCTTTTACAATTTTTTTAACGTATGTTTTCTTTTCTTTTATCTCGGGAAAAACATTTCCCATATCCTTCACTACTATATCAACCAGTTCGTAAAGAAAAGGTTTTTTCAGTTCAAGTTTTCTTCCGTAGCGTGCGGCTCTTCTTAAAATTCTGCGCAGAACATAACCACGTCCGTCGTTTCCAGGAACAGCTCCATCAGCAATAGCAAAAGTAAGCGTGCGTATATGATCCGCAATTACGCGCATCGGAATTTTGTTTTCTTCAACATCATATTTAACGCCGGACATCTTTGAGACTTTTTCAATTAAAGGAGTGAAAACATCAGTGTCATAATTTGAACTTTTCTTCTGAAGTACAGCACACATCCTTTCAAAACCCATTCCTGTATCTACGTGTTTTGATGGAAGATCGTGAAGGTTGCCTTTATCATCGCGGTTATACTGAATAAAAACGAGGTTCCATAATTCAATACATTCCGGTTTTCCTGCATTTACCCACTTCGGGTTTTCAAAATCATCACTTAAATTTATATGAATTTCCGAGCAGGGTCCGCAGGGACCTGTTTCACCCATTTCCCAGAAATTATCTTTTTCGTCAAACTTTAAAATGTGCGCAGGATTTATATCCGTTTCATTTTTCCAGATTTCAAGAGCTTCATCATCAGTTCGGTAAACCGTTGCGTAAAGCCTTTCCTTCGGAAGTTTCCATACTTCTGTAAGTAATTCCCAACCCCATTTTATTGCTTCTTTTTTATAATAATCCCCAAAAGACCAGTTGCCGAGCATTTCGAAAAAAGTGTGATGATATGTGTCATGTCCAACTTCTTCAAGATCATTATGCTTGCCGCTAACACGAATACACTTCTGAGTATCTGCCGCTCTGTTATATTCTCGTTTTCCGTTGCCCAAAAAAACATCTTTAAACTGGTTCATTCCTGCATTAGTGAATAGCAAAGTGGGATCATCGAATGGAACTACGGGAGAACTTGGCACTATCCTGTGATCTTTATTTTTGAAAAACTCTAAAAATTGTTGTCTAATCTCTCCTGAAGTCATATTCCTTTTCCGATTAAAATGGATCAATAAAGATAATAAAATCAGAGGTCAGCATAAATAGTCAAATATTTGTACACCATACACCAATCGGTGGAACTGATAAAATCTATTGTTTCAAATTGATCTGTAAATTTGTTAAATTTCATAAGTTAAGAAATTAATCACAAAATGAGCGGCACACATTGTCTCAAAATGCTAATTTATCTGATATAGAAATTATGAAAAGGGTTTCTTCGTATGATTCGAAGGCCCTGGAAATTCTGTATAACAGATATTCCCCACTCCTTTATACCCTGATTAAAAAAACCGTAAAAGAAAAGGAACTGGCCGAGGAAATTCTTACAGAGGTTTTTGTAATTGTCTGGCGTAAGATTCAATTATTTGATGTGTACAAAGGAAATGTTTATACCTGGTTGGTAACACTTGCCAGGAATAAAGTTGTGGATACCTTGCGAAGGTCGCGCGGGAGTAATTTACCGGAATATAATGATGAATATGAAGATGAATTTATAATTCCTAAACTTTCAAAAAACATTGATCCCCTTGATGTTAAAACAGCACTAAGTATTAAAGATAGTTTTGAGGTAGCACTGAACAGACTGACAGATGCACAAAAGTATGTTCTTTACCTTGCATTCTATGAAGGATTTACACAACGTGAAATTGCTGAAAAACTAAATATTCCTTATTCGACTGTGAAATCAAAAATAAAAATTGCTTCAACAAATCTGAAAGAATTTTTATTAAAGGGAGATTCATAGTGATTGATAATAATGAATATATTGAACTCCTTTATGCATATTCCTTTGGCTGTCTTGATGCTGAAGATCTTACAAAATTAAAATCTTATCTTGATTCTGAGGGGAGTTTTCCCTGGCAGGAATTGGGAGAGTATCAGAATTTATCTTCATTACTTCCCTCAATTTTAGCAATTGAAACCCCGGCTCCGGAAGTAAAAGATACTGTAGCCAGAAAGCTTTACCGGATTCGTGATGAAATAAAAGCAAAAAGAGCGAAACTAAATAAGAATAAAAACACACCACAGGTAATTCCTGATGTAGTTGAAGAAAAAAGAGAAGTTTCAGAAGAACAAAAGACACCGAAAGAATCAGTGGCAGAAGATTTTGAACCTGTAGTGCCAATCAGAAGAACAGCTGAGATGTTTAGTACCCCGGTCGAGGACCCTGCAAAAGAATTTTCCGGGGAAGATGAAAAAGAACCGCATAAAACAGCAGAGAATGAAATTGATACTCTTTCTGATATTGAAGTTGATCTAACTGAGAGTATTGAAAAGCCGAAGGAAAAACTAAGTTATTTAGAAAAGAAATATTCAAAAGAAGTTGATAAGAATAAGAAAGAAAGTGGAAATTCTAAATTTCTGATCATTCTATTTATGCTAATAGTCATAATAGGTGTTGTTATCGTGTACCTAAAGATTAGTAGTAACGTAGCAGAAAATGAAACAAAAATTAATTCCTTGAATAATCAAATTACTAATCTGTCTGATGAAGCTAGTCAAAACAGACAACTTCAATTAATCCTGACATCAAAGGATTTAAAAACATTAAATCTTGAAGCAGTTAAAGCTCCCCCAAATACATATGGTAAGTTATTTGTAAGCCCGGATAACAGTAAGGGCTTTATACAGGTTTCAAATATGCAGGAACTTTCCTATGATAACGTTTACCAGTTATGGATAGAAATTAATAGGCAATATTATTCACTCGCAATATTCAAATCAGCAGGCGATTTATCTTACATTGCATTCGATCTTCCGAGTATTACTGATTTAAGAAAAGTGGGTTTTATACTTACCAAGGAACCTAAAGGCGGTTCCGAAGTGCCTACTGGTAATGTTGTATTGAAAGGTACATTTTAGCTATGCCCTTTTTCTTCCCACCAGACAAAAAATAAAATTCCTATTGTAATTATTATAACGGGCCAATAATTTTCTGCTACCCTGAAGACCGAACCCCCAAAGGAAACAAAACTAATATTTCCAATAATAACAGTAAAAATTATCCCGAGTAAAAGAAAAATACCCGAAAGAACAATGGTCTTTTTTCTTTTAATATCATCATAGTAAACCATTAAGAAGGCAATTCCTACCATTAGTAAAGATGTGGGCAGATAAAGTTGTGAATTCCAGAAAATTAAAAAATTATTAACTATGTAAAGTAATATTCCTATAAGGAAAATAACCGTGCCCAGGAAAAGGCTAAGAGGTTGATTCTGTCCGAATGAAACGTATGAAGAACTAACACCAAAAAACACGAAGGCATATCCAACGAGCTCGCTACCGGATAAAGAAATTATCCCGAAGATTTTTAATATTAATGCAAGGGCTAAAAATATTAATAGGTAGGTTAAGATAGATTGGTAAATTTTCACTTGGTAATCTGGTTTAATTATCAGAAGATATAAGGATTAATTGTACTAAAGCAATTTAACACAATTTTATAAAATTCTCATTCCCATACTTGATGCAATTATGTCAACCGCAAAATCAGCACTTTTATTTTTATCATCCAGAATCGGATTAACTTCAGTAATTTCAAGTGAAGACATACAACCACAATCCGCAATTGCTTCCATTAATAAATGTGCTTCCCTGTAACTAAGTCCGCCCGGTACTGGTGTACCAACTCCCGGCGCTACGGTAGGGTCAACGCTATCAAGGTCAAAACTAACATGAATGTGGTCCACTTTTTCTTTGAACTCTTTCAAAACGCGTGAGATAATTCTGTGGACCCCGAGTTTATCAACATCTGTCATTGTATATACAGGCAGATGTATTTTCTTTACCAGATCTCTTTCGAGTTTATCTATACTTCTTATTCCTATTAACGCACAGTTTTCTGGGGCTAGTTTTGGTGAAAATCCATAAAGTTTAGTTAGTTTTTCATTTCCTAATCCAAGAGAAGCGGAAAGTGGCATACCGTGAATATTCCCGGAAGGGGATATTGTATCAGTATTCATGTCAGAGTGAGCGTCAATCCAGATAACACCAAGTTTCTTTTTGTGTTTTTTGCAATAAGCAGAAATTCCGGCTATTGAACCAAGTGCCATTGAATGATCGCCGCCAACACATAGCGGAAACCTGTCCTGTTCAAGGGTTCTTTCAACTTTCTTAGCCAGCGTTGTAGCTGTTTTAATTATTTGATTTACATATTTCAATTTCGGATTGGTAATTTTCTGACGTTCCATTATTTCTATGTGAACGTCTCCTGTGTCGATAACTTTATACCCAAGTTTTTCAAGCTTTTCAGTTAATCCGGCTATTCTTATAGCGGAAGGACCCATATCCACGCCCCTTCTGCCGGCGCCGAGGTCCATAGGAAATCCAATAATATTAATCGTTTTGGTCTGTGGCTTTTTCATAAAAGTATGTTGTAAGTGTAATTAAGAATTTTTTTGATATGAAGTGTCACAAGTTATAAAGATTCGTGCTAATATTCCATCCACTTATTTCTAAAAACTGGAGTTTTTGTTCGAATTTCTAAAAAAATGAAGGAATTTCTGTTCTAAAACTATTTAAGTTTATGTGTATATTTTGAATAGAAATTAGATATAATCCAAATCCAGAAAATTAGAATAACGGAAAATTAAATGCATAATCAGCAGCCAATGATAAGTGTTGGCATTCTTACTGAAAAACAGGTACAATTTGAGCTGTATGGTGATTTTAGATGTTACGGAATGAAAAATACTTTCAGCGGAAGATACTCGGCTGAAATAACAGGTGATAAAATTATTTGCAGCCGTGAAAATGAGAAACTGGAAATTATAGGCGAGATAATTTTTGAACCCCAGGAAATGGGAATGGAATCGTTTCTCATAAGGAATGTAAGTGTTGGTGATAAATTCCACTGGCAAAGGAAAGAAAATGAAAGATTTATTGGCCAGTTAAAGCTGCTGAAAAACGAAGATAAAATTACAGTAATAAATATTCTTCCGATAGAAAATTATCTAACAAGTGTAATCTCTTCTGAGATGAGTGCAAAGAGCCCGGTTGATGCATTAAAAGCTCACGCAATTATTTCACGAAGCTGGCTTCTTTCACAGCTATCAAAAAAGGGAAAAGAAAAAACCGGTATCGGTTATGATTCTGATACCGAGCATATTAAATGGTACGACATGGAAGAACATGATCTTTTTGATGTTTGTAACGATGATCATTGCCAGAGATATCACGGGATTACAAAAGTGTTTACCGGGGTTGCGAGTAAAGCAACAGAACAGACAGCGGGATTAGTTCTGATGAACGGAGATGAAATTTGTGATGCACGATATTCGAAATGCTGCGGTGGGATTTCTGAAAATTTTGAAAACGTTTGGGCACCGGTCAATTACCCATATTTAAAATCTGTAATCGATTATAAATATGAACCTGAAAATTTTAACCTGAACCTGGCTAAAGAAGAAAATGCCGAAAAGTGGGTACGGGGAAAGCCGCATTCATTTTGTAATACAACAGACAGAACTGTACTCTCAAAGATTCTTGTTGATTTCGATCAATCGACAAAAGATTTTTTCAGGTGGAAAGTAGAATACAGCCGCAAGAAAATTTCAGAAATTATTAAAGAAAAAAGTGGAATCGATTTCGGAGAAATTACAGATCTTATTCCCCTGGAGCGTGGAGCTTCAGGCAGAATAATCAAATTAAAAATTGTTGGTACTCAAAAAACACTTATCGTAGGAAAGGAACTTGAAATCCGAAGATTTCTTTCACCATCACATTTATACAGCTCGGCATTTGTAGTTGAAAAAGTCGGACAAAAAGAAAGTTTGCCAGTAAGATTTATTCTGCATGGCGCAGGATGGGGGCACGGAGTTGGTTTATGCCAGATCGGGGCTGGAGTAATGGCATCGGATGGTTATTATTTTGATGAAATACTTCTGCATTATTTTACTGATGTTAAACTAAAGAAAATTTACTGATCATAATTTTTTAAAAATAATTTATGAACATACTTTTTTCCTGCCTTTCAAATAGCTGGGGCGGCATGGAGATGCTGACAATTACCCAGATGCAGCAGCTTATGGAGAGAAAGATTGCAGTAGAGTTACTCTGCCTTACTAATTCAAAAATGCAAAAAGAAGCTGAAAAAAAAGGCCTTAAATATTTTACACTCAATTCTTCAAATAGTGTTAATCCCGCCGGCATATCGAAATTAATGTCTTATCTGAAAACGAAAAAATTTGATCTATTTCATGCCCATTCTTCGGGTGATTTGTGGACTATTGTGCCTGCCTTAAAAATTTCGCGAAATAAATCTCCACTAATTCTGACAAAGCATGTGGGATCTTATATAGTTAAAAAAGATTTTCTTCACAAGCGCGTATATAACCGGGTAAATATAGCACTGGCAATAAGCAGCGTTATTAAAAGGAATTTGATTGAGACTACACCTCTTTCCCAAGAGCAAGTTTTGCTTGTTCATAATGGTATAAATATTAATAAATTTGATCCTTCTAAAACAGAGCGGGAAAAGGTGAGATCGAAATATGCTTTTAACAAAGATGAAATTGTAATAGGAATGATGGGCAGATTCAGTCCCGGGAAAGGGCACGAAGAATTCTTAAATGCTGCAAAGATTCTAAATCAAAAGAATCAGAGCTTAAAATTTATAATTGTTGGAGAAGCGAGTTACAAGGAAGAATCTTATTTTGAAAAGGTTAAAAATCTCTCTAATGATCTTGGTCTAAAGGATATAATATTTACCGGTTATGTTAGCGACACAAAAAATATTTTGTCTGCAATGGATATATTCGTATTCCCTTCGCATGCAGAATCTTTTGGGTTAGCACTAACGGAGGCAATGGCGATGGAATTGCCATCGGTTTCCTCAAATTCAGATGGTGTTCTTGATATAACAAAGGATAATGAAACAGGTTTTCTCTTTGAAAATAAAAATGCAGAAAATCTTGCTGAAAAAATTAACAAACTGGTTTTATCCTGTGATTTGCGTGAAAAATTTGGGAAGGCCGCCCGTTTACGCGTAATTAATAAATTTAATCTGGATAAACAAACAGATAAAATTATTGAAATCTACTCTGAACAAATTACAAAGAGTTTATGAAAAAGAGAGTTACTGCATTTTTAATATACAGTGGTGATGAAAGCGTTGCATCAACAGCTGAATTACTGGCAAAAGATAAGAACGTAGAAAGTATTGTCTTTATGTCAGGTGAAGGACTTAATAAAAATTATATCAGTACAAAAACTATAAGACAATTAGCAGATCAGACAGATACTGATTTTGCTTTGCTTCAGCTTCAGGAGGGAAGTGCAATTACTGATTCTGAATATCTCACCAAAATTATTGCCGTCGCTGATGACGGTTCTGCCGGGATTGTTTATTCTGATTTTTATGAGAAAGAAGAAGGAAAAGTAATTCAACACCCATTAATCGATTATCAGGCAGGCAGTATAAGAGATGATTTCTATTTTGGAGTTTTTGTACTAATAAATGCAAAGGCACTTAAGAAAGCATCCGAAAATTTACCGGATTATAACTATGCCGGTTTTTATGCTCTCAGACTGGCAATGTCAAGACACCATGCAATTAAAAGAGTTGCAGAGTTTTTGTATACCCTAACGAAACCGGAAGAAAATAAATCGGGTGAGAAACAGTTTGATTATGTTGATCCGAAAAATCGGGAAGTTCAAATTGAAATGGAAAAGGCCGCAACTGAACATTTAAAGAAGATTAATGCTTATTTAGTTCCGGTGTTTAAGGAAATTAATTTAAGTAATGAAGATTTTCAGACGGAAGTATCGGTAATTATTCCGGTTAAAAACAGGGTAAAAACTATTGTCGCTGCAGTGGATTCAGCCTTAAATCAAAAAACAAAATTTAGTTTTAATGTGATTATAATCGACAATCATTCAAGTGATGGTACTACTAAAATACTGCAGAAATCTTTTCATAAAAATGATAGAGTTATAAATTTAATACCGAACAAAAAGGACCCTGGAATCGGGGGCTGCTGGAACGAGGGAATATTTCATAAAAAATGTGGCAAATTTTCAGTTCAGCTTGATAGCGATGATTTATATAAAGATGAAAATACTTTACAAAAAATAGTCGATAAATTTTATGAAGAAAGATGCGGTATGGTTATCGGGTCATACCAGTTGACAGATTTCGAATTAAATGAAATACCGCCGGGAATCGTAGATCACAAAGAATGGACTGATGAAAATGGCAGAAATAATGCTTTAAGAATAAATGGACTTGGAGCTCCACGGGCTTTTTATACTCCGTTAATAAGAAGCCTTAAATTTCCTGATGTAAGCTATGGAGAAGATTATTCAGTTGCGCTTGGAATTTCAAGGGAGCATAAAATTGGAAGAATTTTTGATCCAATTTATGTTTGCAGACGATGGGAAGGAAATACAGATTCTTCATTATCAATCGAACAGGCAAATAAAAATAATTACTATAAAGACGAGATAAGAACGAAAGAAATATTGGCTAGAAAGAAAATCAATTTGTAGAGACGCGGCATCCCGCAAATGCGGGACAAGTCGCTATGTCTCTGCAGGAAAAGGGATGTAATTGTTACAAAAAATTTTATTTAAAGATAAAGAAGCGAAAAATCATCTTGATAATGATGAATACGCAGACGCAGCAAAAATTCTGCTGAGACATCAACGGCTTGACTGGGGAATGCTGTCTGAGGGATATGAGTCTTTATCTTTACAGAAAATCAAAGAATTTGAGTTCGATGGGTTTACGATTAAAATTCAATATAATCCCGGTAGAATTCATTCGACAAGCGCTAAAGTGGATGAACAATCTATTGCGGATCGAAAATGTTTTTTATGTAATGAAAATCGTCCACTTGAACAAAAAGCCATTCAGTATAAAAAAGACTATTTAATTATTTGTAATCCATTTCCCATTTTGCCGGAGCATTTTACAATTCCATATGTCAATCATGTGCCCCAGAGAATTTATAATTCTTTTGGTATGATGCTTTCACTTTCTAAGGCACTTTCAAAATATTACAATGTTTTTTATAACGGGCCAACATGTGGTGCTTCTGCTCCGGACCATCTTCACTTCCAATCGGGTACCAGGAATTTTTTCCCGATAGAAAATGAATTAAGTTTCCTGAAAAATGAATTTGGTACAACACTGACCGAAGATATCGGTTTGAGGGTTACTGAAATAGATGATAGACTAAGAAAATTTATTTTAATTGAAGGGAAAAAAGATAAAGATGTGCAATACGGATTTGAAAAATTTTATAAAGTATTTCAAATGATTTCGAAGGGAAATGAAGAACCGATGATGAACATTGTTTCAACATATAAAGAAAAAAAGGGCTGGAAAGTAATTCTTTATATGCGTTCGAAACACAGGCCCGATTGTTATTATAAAGGAGGAAAAGAGAAAATATTACACTCGCCAGCAAGTACAGATTTATCAGGAATTTGTGTCCTTCCTCGTGAAGAAGATTTTGATAAAATTACAAAAGATGATATTGTAAAGACATTTCACGAAGTTTCTCTGGGTAAAGAAGCCTTTGAATTTATGAAATCAGGGTTGGAAAGAAGATTAAATGATTGATTTTGAGCCCCGAATACTCGGGGCTCATTTATTTTTAATTATTGGTAATAGTCTATCAACGCTCAAGAACAATTCGGTAATGTGCTTTCCCGCTTCTCAGTTTTTCAATTGCTTCATTAATTTTATCGAAGCTGTATTTTTCTATTACTGGTTTTATATTGTGCTGTACAGCAAAGTCAAGCATCTTTGAAATAGTCTCAGGACTTCCAACCGGTGAACCTGAAACAGAACGCTGCGCACCAATTAATGAAAATGCCGCAATATCCAGTGGTTCTAAAGTTGCACCAACAAAATGCAACCGTCCTTTCGGTTTCAATGTACTTATATATGTGTTCCAGTCGAGCTTAACGTTTACCGTGGAAATGATAAAATCAAACTGTCCCGCTGCCCCGGCAATTGCTGACTGATTGCGCGAGTCAAGTGTTTGATCGGCGCCCAGCTTTAGTGCCTCCGTTTTTTTCTTTTCACTGGACGTAAAAGCTGTTACTTCACAACCCCAGGCATTAAGAAATTGAACGGCCATGTGCCCGAGACCGCCAATTCCAATAACTCCGACTTTGTCTGTAGGTTTTATTCCAAATTGTATGAGTGGATTGAAGACAGTTATACCACCACAGAAAAGTGGTCCCGCGCTTTCCCTGTCAATATTATCCGGCAGTTTAATAACACTGGCTGCCTGTGCACGAACCTGTTCTGCAAATCCTCCGTGATGCCCAACAATTGTAGCCTGGGCGGAAGAACAAAGATTGTGATCACCTGACATACAGGAAGTACAGGACATACAATAACCGGAGTGCCAGCCGAGCCCGACATAATCTCCAACTTTTAAATTATTGACATTATTACCAAATGAAGAAATTGTTCCGACAACCTCGTGACCGGGAACAAGCGGATATTGACTAAATCCCCATTCATTATCCATCATACTAAGGTCACTATGACAAACTCCGCAAAACTTAACGTCAATTTCAACTTCGTTATCTCTTAAAACACCGGGGTCGTATTCAAATGGTTCTAATTTCCCTTTCGGTTCATTTACAGCATAAGCCTTTATCATATAATATCTCCTTACAAAAGAATTTGTTACTTCTTTGATTAAAAAATAGATTTGATGTGCTGCTCTAAAGATAATTATGGACGCGAGAATATCAAGCCAAACATTTTTACTTACTCATTAGGTCATTGATAAACTGTAAATCTCTTGATTCGGAATTTGAGATCACTATTTTAATAATTGCTGTAAGAGGAACAGATAATATCATTCCTGTAATTCCCCAGATATATCCCCAAAGCAAAACGGATAAAAGAATTAATAGTGGATTAAGATTTAATTTATTCCCAATAACAGCCGGTTCAATTATATTAAAGCACAACGTTTGAATACCGCCAATAATAAGAGCAATTAAAAGCGCATAACTGACTGAGCCAAACTGTACAAGCACCATTAGGGCTGGTAGCACAAGTGCAATTGCGGAACCGATTGTTGGAATGAAATTAAACAGGAAGACAAATAATCCCCATATGATAGGGAAATCAACGCCGAAAAGTGAAAGCATTATTGTTACTACTATTGCCGCTGAAAGGTTTACAGCTATTTTCGAAATAATGTATTTTTTAATTTGTTCATTTATTTCCTTAAAAGTTCCTGCAAGCTTTTCCTCTTTCTCGTGTTTTTCAATATTTAGTTTATTTCCCATCCAATGATCTACTTCTGATTCGCTTTCCGTTGGAGGTTCCCCATATTTCTTTTTAATCTTTTTTAATTCGGGTTTTACTTTTTTATCAACATATCTTTTTTTAATCGACTCATAAGTTGATGAATGTCCGGTGACAATAAAGATGAAAAAGAAAAGGACAAATAAAATATTGCCAAGCATAGAAAAAGTTGAATTAAAAACACTTCCGGCCAGGATTTTGTAGTCTATTGTTTTTATAAAATCCTGAATTGAAAATTTTGTAAAGAAAGGATCGTGTATACCAATTGAAGTTGCTGCGCTACCGACTAACTCGTTTAGCTTCTCCGCATAAACGGGGAACTGGGATGCAAACCTGCTGGATGAGTCAATTATAAAAAAGGAAATACCCCAGGTAAGTATAGCAATTATTAATACATCAATTAACACAGTCAGAAAAAGCGGAAAACCTTTCTTTTCAAAAAAAGTGTTTAAAGGATGAAAAATAAAAAAGAGAAAGTAAGCGATTACAAAAGGAATAAAAATATGCTGAAGTTCCTTCAATACTACAGCGATAAATACCAGCCCGATAACAACAATAAAAAACTTTACTGTTTTGTCCTGAATTATTTTTTTAGCCATACTTATTAGTTGTAATTTTTGATTAAAATAACTTAAGTTAGATTTTACTGGAAGGCAATAGTTATCAAATTAAATTTATTCTAAATAAACAGGTAATTTTATGAAAACCAGGTTAATATTTATTATTGCAATCATCACTTCATTGTTTGTAGCTGACGCAAGCGCCCAGTTATTTTATAGTAAAAATCCTCTTGCACACACTTTTTCTATAGTTGCCCGGGATCCCGATACCGGTGAGATGGGTGTAGCCGTTCAATCTCACTGGTTTTCTGTCGGTACATCGGTTACCTGGGGGGAGGCCGGTGTGGGCGTGGTTGCCACACAATCTTTTGTAAACCCGTCTTTCGGTCCACGGGGACTGGCGCTGTTGAAAAATGGTTTGACCGCTCAGCAGGCTGTGGATATGCTTATAAAAAATGATGAAGGAAGAGATGTAAGACAGCTTGCCATCTGTGACAGTAAAGGAAATGTTGCTGCATGGACAGGCAAGAAATGTATTCAGCCCGCCGGAGATATACAGGGAGATGGATTTTCGTGCCAGGCAAACCTGATGCTGAATGGTAAAGTCTGGCCCGCAATGGCCAAAGCATTTAAAGAATCTAAGGGAAAGCCTCTGGCAGAAAGACTTGTTGCGGCACTGGAGGCCGGACAATCGGTTGGCGGTGACATCCGCGGAAGGCAGTCAGCCGCTCTGCTCGTTGTAAAGGCTAAATCAACAGGGAAAATCTGGGAAGACAGGGAAATCGATCTGCGCGTAGAAGACAGCGATCACCCGGTTCAGGAATTAAAAAGACTCGTGAAACTTCACCGCGCATACGATCATATGAATGCGGGCGATCTTGCAGTTGAACACAATGATATGAAGCTGGCAATGAAGGAATATTCAACCGCGGAAAGCATGTTTCCGGGTAATCTTGAAATGAAATTCTGGCATGCTGTAACGTTAACCAATATTGGCAAACTTGAAGAGGCACTACCTATTTTTAAGCAGGTATTTTCGAAAGATAAAAACTGGGCAATACTTACACCGAGATTAATTAAGGTCGGACAGTTAAATGTAGATGATGCGGGATTAAAAAAGATTTTAGCACAGCAATAAAATTAGAAAACCTCGGAGGTCACTTATAAGACCTTCGAGGTTGCTAAATATTATGTAACCTTCGGGGTTCTTAAAGTAACTCCGAAGAATTTCTATTAAAACACACCTAACAGTTTTAAAGACATAATCAAGACAGCAGCGACCAAAATTATCTTTATTAATTTTTCTCCTTTCGTAACTGCAAATTTTGCAGCCCACCACGCTCCCGTCGCATTTCCGATTGCGAGTGCTATACCGAAAAACCAGTTTACATTATCTGTAAAAATAAAAATGAGTAAAGCCGGGATTGTGTAAATAAGCACGATAAAAACCTTGTGCATATTTACATAAATCAGGTTCAATTTCATCAGTCTCTGCAAAGCCGCCATTAAAATAAAACCTACACCGACCTGTATAAAACCGCCGTAAAAACCAATTCCGAACATGGCGATGTATGCCGATAGCGGAATTGTTGCGTTGTTGTGTTCGGAAACACTAATTTTCTTTTGAGGAATTATCATAGATAAAATAATTCCGATCATGACCACGCCGAGAATTTTCTGAAATACTGCATCGCTTAAATTAACTGCGAGCAGTGCTCCAACTATGGATCCGGGTAGGGTGAGAAGAGACAACTTCATACTTATATCGAATTGCTGGTATTTTTCTTTCTTAAAAGAATAGACAGCGGAAATATTCTGAATAAAGATTGCAATTCGATTAGTACCATTTGCCAGCGCGGAATCCAAACCCAGGAATATCAGAGTAGGCAATGTAATTGTTGAGCCTCCGCCGGCGTTTACATTTATAAATCCTGCGACCAGACCCACACCGAATAATATTAATGCTGCTAAATAATCAGGCAATTAAACTCCAAATAAAAATCTAACTGTTTAAAATATTAGTCTTCATGTTTTGCCGGCGGAATATTTTCCGCTCTTTCAAGTTTACCAACCAATCTTTCAGGTTGATGTATCAGAAGGGGCAGGCAGCGGGAGCAAATAAATGCCGGCTTACCAGAGTACGCTAAATTTACAAGCGGTATCTCATTTTCTGATGCGTTACAGTTCAGGCATGTTTTCAACGCAGTATTTTCAATCATAATAGACTCATATTTTAGTTTATAAATTATATAAGGATGTAAATTAAGGCATTTTAAAGATATATTGAAAAAATTCTGTTTAAGAAGCCCCTAATAGTAAAATTTTCCTAATCTTTCAAAAAATGGTTAATTTGTATTTATGAATCCTGATGAAAACCTAAAAAAAACCACTTTGCGCGACGTACCGCTTTTTTCCGAAATGGACGTTTCACATCTTCGTGAGATTTCAGATATCAGCAGGATTGTGCAGTTTAAAAAGAACCAACACATTTTCATCGAAAACGATGAGTACAGGGGATTTTATATTGTATTAAAGGGAAGCGTAAAAATTTACCGCATTTCAGCTGAAGGGAAAGAATACATACTTCATCTTAGAATACCACCCCAACCCTTTGCCGATGTACCGCTTTTCGAAGAAGGCGGAAATTATCCTGCCAACGCTCAGGTTCTTGAAGATTCACTTCTACTTTTTATCCCCGTGCAGGAGTTTACGGAACTGATCAGGAAAAACCCATCTATAGCTTTTAAGATGCTGGCAGGCTTTGCAAAAAGAATGAGGAATATGACGAACAAAATGGAGGAGATTTCTACAAAAGAAGTTTCAAGCCGTTTAGCAAGATTCATACTCGGCGGAATTGAAAAAAATGGCTCCATAAAACTACCAGAGCCTTTCCTGCGTTTAACGATTTCAAAAGCAACAGTTGCTACATACCTTGGGACTATTACAGAAACGCTTTCCCGAACATTTAAGAAATTTCAGGATGAAAAAATAATAGTAGTTGACGGTAAAAAAATCTTTGTAAAAGATCTGAAAAAGCTAAAACAAATCTGCAAATAAGTTATTAAGAAACACAACATTAATTCTGGTTCATCATCTTCATAGTTTTAAAAGCTATGATTTTAACTAGAGTAAACATTAATATAAATCAAAGATGAAATATTTATGACAAATTTATTTAGTCTTATAAAAGATGTTGCGGATTTTTTATGGGGACCGCAAATGCTCGTATTTATTCTTGGCAGCGGCATTTATTTTTCTCTCAGATTAAAAGGCGTACAATTTGGAAGGTTTCCTGAAGCTTTAAGAGAATTTAAAAAATCGAAATTGACTACGGGCGATGGTAATATCACTCCCTTTCAGGCTCTGATGTCAGCACTTTCCGGAATGGTTGGGAACGGAAATATTGCTGGAGTTGCAACGGCTATTGTAATAGGGGGGCCGGGCGCTATTTTCTGGATGTGGGTATCGGCATTAATTCTGATGGCAACAATGTATTCGGAATCATTACTAGGCTGTCATTTCAGGGAGAAAGAAAAAGACGGCACATATATGGGCGGACCGATGGTTTATATAAAAAAGGGTCTTAACATAAAATGGTTATCTACGGCATTTGCAATTGCGTTTGCAGTTAAGACTTTGATTGCGACTACATCTATTCAGTCAAATTCAATGTCAATAATTTTAAAAAATGAATTCGGTACACCTCAACTATTATCCTGCCTTGTTATAGCTTTTTTAACCTGGCTTGTTATAATTGGCGGATTAAAAAAAATTGCACGAACTGCAGAATATCTCACTCCCTTTATGACCATCTTTTACATCCTTGGGGGATTGTTAGTTTTAATAATTAATTCAGATCAATTGTTAAATGCATTTAAGGATATATTCTTTTATGCATTTAACGGTTACCATGCTGTTGAGGGCGGGTTTGCAGGAACAACAGTTCTAATGGCACTAAGATACGGAACAGCAAGAGGTGCTTACAGTAACGAAGCAGGCACCGGATCAGTTGCAATAATGCATGCAACAGCTCAATCGGGGAGCGCCGTAAAACAATCATTAATTTCAATGATAAGTGTCTTTATTGATACAATTATTATTTGCACTATTTCAGCGCTTGTAATTTTAACTTCCGGCATCTGGTCAGGAGGCTTAAACAGCACAGCATTGGCATCTGAAAGTTTCTCATCAGCTCTTTCAATTGGAAACTGGATTGTGCTTGCTGCATCCCTTCTCTTTGGATATTCAACTTTGATAACCTGGAGTTTTTATGGGGAACAGTGTGCGAGTTATTTATTTGGCGATAAAATTAAGATCTATTATAGATGGTTGTTTTGTGCGGCAATAATGCTGGGTGCAACAAGTAAAGCTGAGAGTATTTGGAGTCTAGGAGATCTGTTAAACGGTATTACAGTTATAATTAATTTGATTGGAATATTATTATTAAGCCCTGTTGTTATTAAGTTAACACTTGGAAAAAATAAAATCACTTCCTGATCGATAGCCTTACTTAAGAAGCCTTTTCTTAAATTTCGAAAAGAATGCACCTAATTAGGATTCTGCTAACTTTCAAATCCTTCAAATATTGAGGAAATACTTAAAAACACCCCTGAATCAGATAGAAATATCCGATTAAAGCCCCTTTCTTTGACTTAAGTCAAGGTACCTCCGTTACCATACATTTAGTTTTAACTCAGTAATTATGGCTTTTTAGTAAGCAGCGGAAGATAAACCGCAAAAAAATGAAGGAGAAAAAATGAAAAAAATACTAAACCTAAAAATATTTTCAGTTGTAATATTATTATCAACAGCAGCACTGATCTCGATAGTGGCGATACAGGGATGCCACCAGACTGAGAAAAGAGAGGGAACAGAGTTTGCTAATTTAACCTATGCACCTGAAGTTCCTTCTCCAATCTTAAGAGACCACCCTTCAAAAGTTATTGTTAACCTGGAAACAAAACAGGTTGTGGGAAGACTAGCCGATGGCGTTCAGTATCCTTTCTGGACATTTGGCGGAAAGGTTCCGGGTAAATTTATCAGGATAAGAGTTGGTGACAAGGTTGAATTCCATCTGCATAACAGCCCTACAAGCACAATGCCCCATAACATTGATATGCACGCGGTAACCGGGCCGGGAGGCGGAGCACCGGCTTCAGAAACTTTGCCCGGCCATTCATCCGTATTTTCATTTAAGGCAGAACGCGCAGGACTATTTATTTATCACTGTGCCACTCAACCAGTTCCGCTTCATATCGCAAACGGTATGTACGGATTGATTTTAGTTGAACCCAAAGATGGATTAGATCCGGTTGATAAAGAATTTTATGTAATGCAGAGTGAGTTTTATACAAAAGATGATTATGGCACCCCGGGTCTCCAACAATTTTCGATGGATAAAGCACTCGCGGAAAATCCAACTTATGTAGTATTTAATGGCTCCGTAGGAGCTCTAACAAATGAAAATGCGCTTCAGGCAAAAGTAGGTGATAAAGTGAGAATATTTGTCGGCAACATCGGGCCGAATAAAATTTCGTCTTTCCATATCATAGGTGAAATATTCGACAAGGTTTATGATTACGGCGGAAAGAATGTAACACAGGAAAACGTTCAGACTGTCCTGATTCCTGCAGGCGGGGCAGCAATAGTTGAATTTACTGTAAAAGTGCCCGGAACTTACCTGCTGGTTGATCACTCAATTTTCCGAGCTTTTAACAAAGGGGCTTTAGGAATGTTGAAGGTTTCCGGAAAACCAAACAAAGAAATTTTTTCAGGTAAACAAAAAGATGAAATATTTACCGAGACACAGGCAGAATTAAACAGCGGTGCGATTGAAAGTGACAATTCTGTTTCAATCCCAAACGATGATCAACCATCAGAAATTAATGAAAATGACATAAATGCGGTTATTCAAAAAGGCAAGCAAGTATTTTCAAGAACATGCATTGCCTGTCACCAGATTACCGGAAAGGGAATAGCAGGTGTTTTCCCACCGCTGGCGGGTTCGGATTTTCTTAATGCCGACAAGGAAAGAGCAATTGGTATAGTGCTTCATGGGAAAAAAGGTACGCTTACAGTTAACGGAAAAACGTTTAACAATATTATGCCGCCGCAAAATTTATCAGATGGCGAAGTAGCGGCCGTGCTTACTTATGTATATAACTCTTTTGGTAATTCGAAAAAAGTTGTTAAGTCTGAAGAAGTTAAAAAAGTAAGAAATAAATAGAGCGATTTAGTTTGAAAAAGCGAAAAGTGAAAACAGGATTCTTTTTAATAATAGTTATGATGACTTTCAGCTTGCTGATAAATGCGCAAAATAATGAAAGTACAAAAATAACTGTAACTAAAATGGTCTATATAAAAGGCGGAAATTATCTCCCGTTGTTTAAGAAAAATGGTAGCACAGAAAAAGAACAAATTAAACCCTTTTATTTAGACATTCACGCTGTTACAAACAAACAATTTTTACAATTCGTAAAGTCTAATCCTGAGTGGAGTCGCTCTAATGTAAAAAAAATATTTGCTGAACAGTCATATCTTAAAGATTGGCAGAGTGATTTTAATCCGGGCGGTAAGGTTAATCCAACCGCCCCTGTAACCTATGTTTCCTGGTTTGCGGCAAAAGCCTATTCAAAGTGGGTCGATAAAAGACTCCCGACACTGGCTGAATTGGAGTTTGTGGCAATGGCAGATGAAAACAGCCCGGGCCCGAATCACAGCAAAAGCTATAATGAAAAACTGATCCGATGGTACTTAAAAGAATTGCCCGTAAAACTGCCAAATGTAAAGTCGACTTATAAAAATTACCGGGGCGTGTATGATATGTTTGGTCTAATTCGTGAATGGACTTTTGATTTTAATACTGCCAATATAAATGGTACTGCTATTTGCGGCGGTGGTTCAGCAGGTGCGACCGATTTGAAAAATTATCCGGCGTTTCTCAGGTACGGCTTTAATAGTTGCTTAAGTGGAAATTCCGCGTTGGATAATCTTGGGTTCAGATGTGCAAAAGACGTCAAATGATATTTAATAATTATAAGGAAAATAAAATGAAAAAATATTTTTTAATAATTCCGTTATTTATTCTGATGACTGGAATAGCTTACATAGCAGGTGCCGGTTCAAATAATATTATGGATATTGACCAAAGCACAATCAAAAATACTTCAGTCACTACAAAAGAAGTGACAAAACCTGAGGATGATGATTGTTGCAAAGTTGTAAAATCAACTTCATACAATTATTCAGAAATGTCACTCTATTTATCAGACGGGAAATGGACTGATCAGAACGGGACGAAGATTGATCTTGGCAAATTCAAAAATAAAAAGGTAGTAATTGCAATGTTTTTTGCATCCTGTATGTCGGCGTGCCCGGTTATTGTTAATGATATGAAAAGAATTGAAGCCAAAATTCCCGAAAGCAAACTAAAGAATTACAGGTTTGTTCTTGTTTCAATCGATCCTGAAAGAGATACTCCACAAGTGCTGAAAAAATATGCGGAAGAAAGAAGTCTGAGCTCTAAAAGATGGACTTTGTTAACGGGAAGTAACGATGATGTAATGGAACTTGGAATGATGCTGGGATTTAAATACAGTAAAAATGAAAACGGTGGATTTACACATACAAACCTAATTTCTTTCCTTGATAAAAAAGGGGAGATAATTTATCAGAATGATGGGCTTGATCTTGACATGAATTCGGTGACAAAAACTATAGCATCGATTAATTGATTGTTAGAAACCGAAATTATCTGACTTAAGTCAAGGTATGTTTTTGCAGTCACTGGTAGTTTAGATACAAATAAAAATTCAATAAAGGAGATCGAAATGAACGAAACGAATGATAAAACCATAGATGTAAGGCCGATTGTACCGCGTGAAAAACATCCGGCAATTTTTGAAATGTTTAACTCACTAGAGGCAGGAGAGGCAATGCAATTAATAAATGATCACGACCCGAAACCGCTTTATTACCAGATGGAAGCTGAAATAAACGGACAGTTTGAATGGGAATACACCGAACAGGGTCCTGAAGTCTGGAAAGTGAATATTAAAAAAGTTTAAAGGAAAGTGAAATGGAAACGAATATGGAAAAAATAGTTGAACTCGATGTGCGTCCGATACTTGCCACCGGGAAGGATCCGTTTATGGATATTATGGAAAAAGTAAAAAACTTGAAAGAAGATGAGACTTTGATGTTAATAAATACATTTGAACCAATACCTCTATACTCGGTTCTTGGCAAAAAAGGATTCGGACACAAGACAACTAATGAAAACGGCGAATTCAAAATTTATTTCTTTAAAGATGAAAACCTCAACTCTGAAAATGTAAGTGATGATAATAAAGAACCGGAATTTAACGAAGAAGTATTTGAACTTGACGTGAGGGATCTTGAACCGCCGGAACCGATGGTTAAAATTTTAGAAACGCTTCCGAAGCTAAGCGACAATACAATTCTGCTAGTTCATCATCACCGCGAACCGCTGATGTTATACGATAAACTTGCTGAACGGGGTTACGAAGCGATCGCAAATAAAATTGAAGAAAATTATTATAAAGTAGTTATAACAAAAGTTAAAAAAGATTAAGAACCATGCAGCCCACACAGATAGCCGGAAAAATGTCGCCCTCCTACAAAATGGTAAGGAAATACTTTATCGCTTCCATTTTAGGCTTTGCAGTTTTAACATTATTAATGTTCTTAAACGCTGATTCTATAAAGGGATATCATTTTCAACCAAAACTGCTTGGATTAACACACATTGCAACGTTGGCGTGGATAACCCTGATTATTTTCGGCGCGATGTTCCAGCTTGTTCCGGTTGTATTGCAGGTAAAACTTTTCAGTGAAAAGCTCGCTGAGGTTCAATTCTGGATATTCCTGTTTGGTCTCACCGGGATGGTTTTATCTTTTTTTAAATTCGATACATTCCTGCTCGCAATTTTCGCCTCGCTGGTATCTCTTGCAATGCTGCTTTTTATTTTCAACATAATAATGTCGATGATAAAAGTTAAGGAATGGAATATAACCGGAACATATATAGCGACCGCTCTTTTTTATCTTTTTCTTACAGTAGTTGCCGGCATAATGATGGCAATGAACCTTTACGATCCGTATTTCAAAACAAATCATCTTGAATATTTAAAGCTGCACGCTCACCTCGCTTTTGTCGGCTGGGTTTCAATGGTGATAATGGGTGTTAGTTATAAGCTTATCCCCATGTTTTCACTTTCACACGGGTTTTCTCTTAAGCCGGCTAAATGGGTGTTTGCCTTTATAAATGCCGGACTTCTTATTCTTACAGTCGAATATCATTTCCCGCAAAGAACTCTTTTGCTGCCGACGGGTGCGGTATTAATCGCGGCTGGAAACTTAATTTTTCTTTACCAGGTCTTTTTAATAATGAAAAGCCGTGTAAGAAAAATACTTGATGTGGGTCTCACTCATACTATGATTTCTTTCGGGATGATGTTTATCGCGACCGGGCTCGGTATCTTTTTAGTTTTTGAAAAATTTCTGGAACCCGGCTACCTGGAAAAACTCGTTTTGATTTACGGCTACATAATACTGTTCGGGTACTTCTCGCTTATCATAGTCGGCCAGATGTACAAAATTGTCCCGTTTCTTGTATGGTTTCACAAATTCAGCGCTAAAGTCGGCCTTGAACCGGTGCCGATGCTAAAAGACATGTTTAATGAAAAAATGGCCAAAGCTGAATTTGTAATTATGAATATTGCGTTAGCGGGAACCGTAGCGGCGATAGCTTTTGAAAGCGGGGTATTAATGTTTGTTTTCACAGGGCTGATGTTTTTAAGTGCTCTGCTTTTTATGAAAAACATGTTTTCAATCTTTTTAACAAAGGGAATTAAAAATGGTAACTGAAGAAAATGTTATGAACGCTTTAAGAACTGTAATCGACCCGGAAATCGGAATAAATATCGTTGATCTCGGGTTGGTTTATGATGTGATAATTGAAGAAGCAATGATAACGGTAACTATGACACTAACCACACCCGGCTGCCCGATGCACGGCAGCATTACCGGGTGGGTTGAAAATCAGGTGAAGGCAATAGAACCGGGTTATGAGGTATTTGTAAACCTTGTCTGGGAACCGGCCTGGACGCCTGATAAAATGAGTGAAGAAGCGAAACAGGAACTGGGGCAATAAAAAGGAGATGATCTTTTGTTTACGAATGTAAGATATTTTATAAAAACGAGCATTGTCTTTTTAATAATGGGAATTTTATCCGGACTTTATATGTCGGCGGCTAAAAATGTATTTCACACGGTATACGGTCCGCAGTTGGAATCGGCGCATGCTCATATAATCCTGGTCGGCTCGGTAATGATGATGATTATGGGTGTTGCACTCTGGTTTTTTCCGCGTGCCGAAAAAACGGATAAAAAATATAATCCCGATTTAATTTTGGCAACGTATTGGCTGATGGCAATTTCCACAGCAACAAGATTTGTGTTCCAGGCAGCAGCAGGTTTTGTTTATATAGATTGGATAAATGTGATGATAACAATTACATCAACATTCCAGGTAATTGCAATATTATTGTTCTTCTTTTCTATGTGGGGAAGAATCAGGCCCGTGGGAAGCCAGCACAGGGAAGCAAAAGGAGAAAAATTTTAGAATGGAAGAAAAAACAAACAGTATAAACTTTAATTTAAAGAATGCCACAAAGTATGAAGGACTTGCACGTACGGCAGTTTTTTGTTACGATCAACTTTTTATAATGGTGTTATCACTTTTAGCAGAGAATCAAAATGAATCAGCAGATGTTTTAGTTGTGGGGTGCGGAACAGGAATGGAACTAAAAACATTTGGAGACCTTATGCCGAATTGGAATATAACCGGTGTAGATCCTTCAGAAGAGATGATTAAACTTTCTAAAGCAAAACTTGATGAACACAAACTGAATGATCGCATTATGTTGCATCAAGGTTTTGTAGAGAATTTGCCGGAAGAAGAAAAATATGATTATGCTACGTTAATTTTTGTATTAAGATTTATACAAAATGCCGAAGATAAAAAGTCTCTATTCAGAAGCATCGCAAATAAATTAAAACCCGGCGCTAAGTTTATTATTATCGATCAGTATGGTGATTCGGGTAAAGCAGAATTTAAATATATGGCAGATACCTGGAAAAACTTTATGAAATTTAGCGGGTCACCCCCCGAAATGGTAAATAAGATAGCACAACAAGCAGGTGAGAAGAGTCTTATAAATGAACAGGAATTGATTGAGTTATTAACAGAGACGGGATTTGAAAAAATTAATCGCTTTTATAATTCATTCATACATGGCGGATGGATTGTTCATAAGAAATATTAAAAATAATGAAAGTTGTTTGATTGAGATGAAATTAAAAAGGAGAATAAATCCAAATGTTCTCTGATTCTTTGCTAAATATTGTTACCTTATTGATTACAGAAGACTGTATCAACTGCAAAGCCTGTGATACGATCTGCCCGGCGAATGCAATTTATCCGGGCGGAAAGAATTACACCCTAAAAAACATAAAATACAAAGCACCGGTTAAGGAGCATTATTACATCGTTCCGGAAAAATGTAATTCCTGTGAGGGGGTTTACGAAGAACCGGAATGTGTATCTATTTGCCCGATGGATGCTATTAAAGAAATAGAAATAAAAACAAAAAACAAAGAGGTCTCAAATGTCTGATTTAAAAACAACAGAAGTAAAGAATCTTCTTGAGCAGTTAAACTACCAGGAAGAATCAATTGTAAGTAAAATTTTATTGAAGAAAGAAACCGGAAACGTAACTCTTTTCGCGTTCGACGCGGGACAGGGATTGAGCGAACACACCTCGCCTTTCGACGCACTCGTTCAGTGCCTTGAGGGAAAAATAGATATAAAAGTTGGGGGAGAAAATTTTACTGTTTCATCCGGTGAATTATTAAAACTTCCCGCAACAATTCCTCACGGGTTGAAGGCGGTAGAAAAAACAAAAATGATTCTGACAATGATCAAGGGTAAATAATAATTAAAAATTTCACATACAGGAGAATTTATGGGATATAAAAAACTATGGATAAGCCTTGCACTCGTGATAGTGATATCATTTGTAGTGCTGCTATTTTTTGGAAATGAAATTTACCGTGACCAGCCGCCCACGCCAAAAGCCGTTGTTACAACTGCCGGTGATGTTTTGTTCACGGGGCAGAATATTAAAGACGGGCAGAATGTATGGCAGTCTATCGGCGGGCAGGAAGTTGGAACTGTCTGGGGCCACGGGGCTTATGTCGCGCCCGACTGGACAGCCGACTGGCTGCACAGGGAAGCAAAGTATATGTTAAATCATTACGCGGTCGCGCAATTTGGCGCCGAGTATGATAAGATTCCCGCCCCTCAGCAGGCAAGATTAAGGGTGATTTTACAGGAGGAATTAAGAAAAAACACTTATGATCCGGCTACGGGAAATATTACAATTTCACCTTTGAGGGCGGAAGCGATAGCCGCGGTAAGTAAACATTACACAGGAATTTTTGAAAACGATCCTGCGATGGATAAGCTTCGCGATGATTATGCAATTCCTGAAAATACGATTAAAGATCCAAAGAGAATGAAACTGATGAATGAGTTCTTCTTCTGGACAGCATGGGCTTCGGTTACAAACAGGCCTGGAGAAAATATTTCATATACGAATAACTGGCCGCACGAGGAACTCGTAGCCAACACCCCCTCGGGTTCTCTTAATTTGTGGAGCGGTTTCAGCGTAATTCTTCTACTGGCAGGGATAGGCGGACTTGCGGCATATTACGCAAAGAACAGGGATGATGAATTTAACCCGGATGAGTTTCCGGATCAGGATCCTATGCTCGGTTTAAAACCTACAGCTTCTATGAAAGCGACTCTGAAATATTTCTGGGTCGTAGTATTTTTGATTGTACTACAGATAATAATGGGAATAATAACTGCGCATTACAGCGTGGAAGGTTCCGGTTTTTACGGTTTCCCTCTGGCTAAATGGCTTCCGTATTCCGCAAGCAGGACGTGGCACATACAAATTGCGCTGTTCTGGATCGCCACCTCGTGGCTCGCAACAGGTTTATATATTGCTCCGGTAATTTCCGGTTATGAACCTAAATTCCAGAGAGCGGGCGTCAATTTCCTTTTCATAGCGCTGCTGATTATTGTGCTCGGTTCTCTCGCCGGGGAGTGGATGGGCATAATGCAGAAACTGGGATTGGTTGACAATTTCTGGTTTGGACACCAGGGATATGAATACGTGGACCTTGGAAGATTCTGGCAGATATTTTTATTTCTTGGTTTGTTTATCTGGCTCTTCCTTCTTGTAAGGGCAATTCGTCCCGCATTCAAACAAGGGGGAGAAAATAAACATCTAATCACTTTGTTCGTAATTTCCTCGAGTGCTATCGCATTATTTTACGGTGCGGGATTAATGTGGGGAAGACAGACGAGCCTTGCAGTAGCGGAATACTGGAGATGGTGGGTTGTTCATCTCTGGGTCGAAGGGTTCTTCGAAGTCTTTGCGACCGTTACCATCGCGTTTCTTTTTGTCCGTCTCGGCTTATTAAGAATAAAGATGGCGACCACCACTACTTTATTCTCAACCATTATATTTCTTGCGGGCGGAATTCTTGGAACGTTTCATCATCTTTATTTTTCAGGAACCCCGACGGCAGTACTTGCGATCGGTTCAACATTCAGCGCGCTTGAAGTTGTTCCTCTTGTACTTCTCGGATTTGAAGCGTACCATAATTTAAGATTGAGCAGATCAAAACACTGGCTTCAGGCATACAAGTGGCCCATCTATTGTTTTATTGCTGTAACATTCTGGAACCTTGTGGGCGCAGGAATTTTCGGCTTCTTAATTAATCCCCCCATTGCACTCTATTATATGCAGGGATTGAACACAACACAGGTTCACGGACACGCGGCATTGTTTGGCGTTTACGGAATGCTGGGGATTGGTTTAATGCTGTTTGTCTTGAAAGGACTCTCCTCCGACAAAGCATGGAAAGATGGCGCGATAAAATATTCATTCTGGTCAATTAACATCGGGCTGGCACTAATGGTTTTTGTAAGTGCGCTGCCCGTTGGCCTTGCGCAAACTGTAGCAAGTGTTGAACACGGTTATTGGTTTGCAAGATCAGCTGAATTTCTGCAGAGTCCAACACTCGATACTTTCCGCTGGTTGAGAGTTATTGGTGACACCGTGTTTGCAACGGGTGTTGTTGCACTGGCTTATTTTGTAATTGGTCTGAAAACAGGCTGGTCGCTTCGGAAAGATTCTTAATATATTTAGTAGAGACGGGGCACGCCCCGTCTCTGCATAATATTATTTAACCTTCACAACTACAAATGTAACGTCATCCAGAAGTTCTTTTTCTCCTCTCCACTCGGTGCCTTCTTCCTTTAATAACTTAATCAATTCTTCCGGTTCTTTCTCCGCATTATTTCCAATTGTGGATAATACTTTTTCATATCCGAACAGCTCATCCGATTGATTATGCAGTTCTGGATAACCGTCGCTCATCATTATTAAAGTGTCTCCGCTGTTTAAATTTATTTCTGTTGAATTGTATCTCTCCATTGCCATTGCACCAAGAGGCAAACTATGCTGTCTTAATTCCTCAACCCGTGATTCATTTTTTTTATAGTGATAAACCGGTGGCATTCCCGCATTAATTAATTTCGCTTTATGATCTGTGATATTGATCATTGCAAAGCCTACCATCATTCTTTTTAGGTTTGAATTTTTGATTGCGGTGTTAGATGAATTAAAAAATTCTTCCATACTGCTTTTAGTAGAATTAACGGTGAAGAGAGATTTCATCATAGTAACAAGAGTTCCTGCTTTCATTCCGTGTCCCGTAGCGTCGCCGATCGCAATATTTACCGATCCGTCTTCTTTTCTGGAAAAATCATAATAATCCCCGCCGACTTCAGTAGCCGTCTGCATAAAAACTGCTAATTCAAGACGATTAAATTTTGGCAGATCTTTTGGCAGCATAGCCAGTTGTAATCTGCGAGCTTCCTCGAGTTCTGCCGCTCTTCTTTCATTTTCAGAATGAATAATATCATTCTGTTTTTGCAGTAATTGATTGGCTTTTTTCCTGTTGCGGCCGTTCCTGTATAGAAGCAGAGCAATAATCATGAAAAAAACAATTCCTGAAATTAGGCCAAAAGTCCTGATCTTATTTTGTGTTTCAATTTTTTCCTCCTGTAAACTTTTGAGTCGGAGTTGTTGATCAAATCCGATATTCTGGTAAGAAAGCAGGTTTTTCTTTTCCGCATTATTCAGGCTGTCATTTAATACGGTGTAAAGTTGCAGGTATTTTAAGGTACTGTCACGGTTATTTAGATTGTTATACACATTGGAAAGTGCCCGGTAAGAAGTAACCAACGGCTGCGGCTGTCGCAAAACCAGGGCAGTTACCAATATTTTCCTGGCATAAAACAGGCTGGAGTCAGGTTTGTTTAATCTCTGGTATAATTTACTTAAAGCATTGTAGGTATCGGGAAGATAATGAAGATTATGATATACTTTATAGGATTCTACCGATTTCAGGTAGGCATCCCGGGCCTGTGTTAATTTCCCTTTTTTAAGGTAAATGTTTCCCAGTAAATAAAGAACGGTTCCTTCCCAGGTTCTTTGGAAAAATCCTAAATGTGGCTGCAGCTCTAATGCTTTTTGTTCAAAATAAAGCGCCGAATCCAGTTGGTTTAGGTGGGTATAAGACTTTCCTAAGTTTATATATGCCAGCGAAAGCAAAAAAGTATCCTGAATAGATTGAGCATAGCCCAATACTTTGAAGTAATTTAATTTTTCCAAATTCATGTTACCGGTAGCGCCATACAATTGCCCCAAATGCAAGTAAATTTGACCCAAAATATAAAGCCTATCCTTATGCGCGGCCTGTCCCCTTAGAAAAGGCAGGACATATTTTTCACTTGCCGGATTCTCCGCAATTTTAATCGCCTCTGACAATGATTCAAGCGATGACGGGTATTTACCCAATGCGATAAGCGCATAGCCCTTATCGCTTAAAGCTTCCGCTTCATTCAGTTTTAATCCTAACCGCCTGGCAAGTGCAATACTCTTGTTATCGTAATAAACGGCACTGTCACGATTAGTTTCCAAAAAATAAAGTGCAAGGTCAAAATTGACGTTCATACGAACTGTATCATTTGCCGTATTTCTTAACGCCAGTTGCAGGCGGTCCAGCTTTTGTGTACCCGATAAAGTAGTGTCCGATAAAATGGAATAAAGATTTGACTGTGCCCTGCAAAAACCAGGCATAGAAAAAATAATAATGATCAATAAAAATGCACGTTTCATAAGAGATTTATCCCGGTATTTGAATAATGAATGTCGTTTCTTCGCCTTCTTTTTTTTGCTAAAATCCACAGATGTAAATATCAGTGCAAGAAGAGTTGTTTTTTCATAAGACCTTAAATTTTAAAGAGAAGTATTTATTAAAAAACCTGCTTGCAGCAGGCAAGCTTATCTCCCTTTTATTCCCCCTTCTCCTAGTAAGAAACGGGGGACAGGAGGTTGAGTTATTTAATTTTTATAACAACAAAGCTAACGTCATCATCCGGGTCTTTATCGTTTGTCCATTTTATTCCTTCTTCCTTTAAATGCCGGATAATTTCCTCCGGCTCAAGCTTGCCGGTTTCTTCGAATGTATTTCTTGCTCTCCTGTAACCGTAAAGCTCCTGGTTTTCATTTTTTAATTCAGTGAAGCCGTCGCTAATCATTAATAAAGTATCACCGCTTTCAACTTCAAATTCCTTTACATCGTAATCAATCTTTTTCATTGCGCCGAGAGGCATATTGTTGATATTAACCTCCTCAACTTTTTGTGAGTTACACCTGTAAATAAATAAAGGCGGCATTCCGGCGTTAGTGGTTTTAACTTTAGTATTTGAGATCTGAACGCAAGAAAGGGCCATCATTAATCTGCCGAGGTGCATATCTTTTATTGAAGAACTTGAATTTTCAAAAAATGGTTTTAATTCTTTATTGGTTCTGTCCGACATAAAAAGCGATTTCATAATCGATACCATCATTCCCGACATCATTCCGTGCCCGGTTGCATCGCCTAAAATTACAGTAAGCGTTCCATCGGAATGAACGTGAAAATCATAATAATCTCCGCCGACTTCGGTAGCGGTTTTCATATAAACTGCTATGTCGAGATGGGGAAGCTGCGGTAATTCTTTCGGCAGCATCGAAAGCTGAAGTTTTCTTGCATCTTCAAGTTCCTTTGTCTTTCGTTCGCTTTCGGCTTCCGCAAGCTGTGCACGGAGATTTGCTTCTCTTATCTGAGCAGCATTTTTTCCTTTTGCTAATATTCTTCTTCGCTGAACTCTATCAATTGTAAACACTCCGCCAATAAAAATCAGTCCGTACAAAATGTAAGCAAAGGTTGTTTCCCAGAACGGGGGTTTGATAATAATTGAAAGCTGTTTCGGATCTTTCGTCCACACTCCGTCGCTGTTTGTTGCGAGAACTTTTAAAGTGTATTCACCCGGATCTAAATTTGTATAGCTTGCTGTATTCCTGTTTCCGGCATCAATCCAGTTTTTGTCGTGATTTTCAAGAATGTATTTATATTGTATTTTTTGCGGGTTCGAATAATCGAGCGCGGCAAAGGAAACAGAAAAATCATTCTGATTGTGTGAAAGAATAATCTTTTTAGTTAGCTGAATGTTTTCTTTCAGCACAGACGATTTGCCGATGTTTACACTTTTTTGAAAGAGTTTGAAATCTGTAAAAACAACCGGCGGTACAAAGCTGCTGTTTTTTATTTCTTCGGGATGAAAAACGCAGAAGCCGTTTCTCCCACCTATGTACATTTCGCCTGTAGTTGATTTTATGGCAGCAAACCTGTTGAATACATTTCCCTGCAAGCCATCTTCGGTTGAGTATCTTACTAATGCCCTGGTTTCAGGATTAAATTTAATTATTCCATTATCCGTTCCCATCCATAAATTATTATATGAATCTGCAACTATGCTTTGTATGTTTTTTATAGGATTGCCATCAATATCATAAAGAGTCTTTAAAGAGAGTTCTTTGCCAAATTTAATTTCCTGTAACCCCGCTGCAATACTATTTATATAAACAGTCCCGTCAGAGGTTTTGCAGGGCATAGTAAAAGTGTTTAATTTGTCAGTGATATTTGTTTTGAAGAATTTTTTTGCTTCCGGGTTAAATCCGTAAAAACTATTATTATTGTTTCCGCTGAAATAGTAATTCCCGTGGTTACCAATAAACGGAAGCCATATCTGGTTATCGGGAATGCTTGTGGAATCTTTAGGATTATTTGTGAAATGTTCAAATGAATTTGTTGAATAATTATAAATATTCAGTCCGCCGCCGTAAGTTGAAATAAGAATTTCTCCCTTTTTAAATTCAGTAATTGCAGTGATCCTTTTTTGTGTTACTTCATTTTTTGAAGGCCCTTTTACATAATGAATTTTATTTCCGGTTACAGGATTAAACCTGTACAATGCATCATCATATGTCCCGATCCAGAGATTTTTACGGCTGTCATAATACAGGTAGGTTATTTGAGTGGATTTTCCACCAGGCTTAATAAATTCCGGAAAATAATTTGAAAATATTCTTGTATGCGGATTGAACTTACTCAGACCGCCGGCATTGGTTCCGATCCATATATTTCCGTCAATATCTTCTGCAAAAGTATTTATGTTATTATCAATTAAACCATTTTTCCGGCCGGGCAGGTGTTTATACTGTGAAAATTTTTGAAGAGTCGGACTCAGAAGCGAAATACCATCTCCCCAGGTTCCAAACCACATAGTACCCGAGTTGTCCTTTAACATTGAAAGAACTGCGTTGTCGGTAACGAAGGATTCCCTGTCGTACTCATTATTCTTATAATCATAAAATTTGTCTTCTTTTTTATCGTAAAGTAGAACGCCATTATTCCTTGTTCCGACCCACAATTTATCATTGCCGTCGAAACAAACAGACATTAGATTCCTGCCGGGCAGATCAGAGCGATTTTCAGGCGTATAGGTTTTTTCCCAGCCAGTTTTTAAGTCATAACGAATAAGACCGCCCAGGTTTCCACGTCCAAAAAAATCACCTGTTGCAAGCCAGACAATATCTCTGTTTGCGGGATCGAATACTATACCGTTTACCCCGTTATTGGGAGGAGTGGAGTTCTGTTCAAGCTTCAGAATTTTATTATACTTTCCGGATATTTTATCGAAAGAATATAAACCATCTGCTCCAACTAAAAGTTTGTTCTCATTCCCGGCATAAGGCACTAATTTAATAAACGGATTGGGTCTTTTTCCTTTAAAAGGATAAACTGTGGTACTGTCATTGGAAATATTTAATTTTATGATTCCTGCATGATATTCAAACAGCCAAATAATATTTTTTTGTGAATTATCCCTGATAATATTTGTTATGACAGGACCATTATTTTTAGTTAATGAAGTATCCCTGAAATTATATTTTATAATTTTATCTGTTTTCCTGTCATATTTGTTCAGTCCGGCAATAGTAACAAGCCAGATGTTTCCATCTGAGTCTTCACAAAACTTGAGTACAAAATTGGAGGAAAGCCCGGTTGTATCAGATTCTGAATATGTAAAGCTTCTGAATGATTTGCCGTCATATCTCTGAACCCCGTTTTGAGTTGCAATCCAGATAAACCCGTAAGAATCCTGGAAGATTGTCATTACCGTGCTGTTTATGAGCCCGTCCGAAATATGAATATTTTTAAAGTTGTAGCTTGGTTTCTGCGCGAATGATACAATTGTTAACAAAAAGAAGAAAATAATTTGATGAATGAATCTTTTCATAAAGTCCTTTGTTTTATTAATTATAAAGATGCTTCTTCGAAGCTTCTAAGCAACAATAATTTGCAATTTTATTTTTAGTACAATGAATGTTACGTTCTGTCTTCGTACCTAAACGGGACTACGCCGCCTGCCTGCCGGCAGGGATAGGCATCATTTAATTTTTACTACTACAAAAGTTACGTCATCCAGGAGTTCTTTGTTTCCTCTCCATCGGTTTCCTTCTTCATTTAAATGTTTTATGATTTTTCCGGGTTCTTT
>Ga0210095_1000038_pt1 | contig 58955 bp, 53 predicted proteins | sample China_Galinas_PW_FD_184861 | JGI IMG/M metagenome (GOLD analysis project Ga0210095, IMG submission 184861) | Wetland microbial communities from San Francisco Bay, California, USA, that impact long-term carbon sequestration - China_Galinas_PWA_D1... | ecosystem: Environmental > Aquatic > Marine >...
GCCGGTGGCCGTGCCGGGCAAAGCGGTGATCGCGATGAAGATCACCGACCCCGGCTTCCAGGACTTCCGCCGCGACGCCTCCTGCCTGATCCGGCCGCAGTCGCTGATCGGCGAGAAGTTCGTCGACTGCCGGCCGACCCTGCCGCGCGCCCCGGGCTCGAAGCCGCCGCCGCCGCTGCGCAAGATCGAAGACGGCGAGCCGGGGGCCGGCCAGTACCTGCTGCCGTTCGAGAACAACAGCACCAGCGTCGACCCCGACCTGGTCAACAACATCAACCAGCTGACCTACGTGCAGCGCTTCCGCCTGATCCTCAACGAACTCGGCGCCGGCCTCGCCGGCCGCGGCGAAGACCTCGAGGAAGTGGTCAAGCGGGCGAACCCGGTGCTGCGCGACGCCGACCGGGTGTTCGGCATCCTCAGCGCCCAGCGCAAGCAGCTCGCCCAGCTCTCCGCCGACTCCGAGAAGATCCTCGGGCCGCTCTCGCGCGAGCGGCGCAGCGTCGCGGGCTTCTTCTCCAACGCCGGCGCCGCCGGCCAGGCGAGCGCCGAAAAGGGCGCCGACGTGGAAGCGTCGCTGCGCAAGCTGCCGGCCTTCCTGCGTGAGCTGCGCCAGACGATGGGCAGCCTCGAATACTTCTCCAAGGCGGGGACGCCGGTCTCCGAATCGCTGGCGAAGGCGGCGCCGTCGCTGACCAGGGCCACCCGGGCGCTGACCCCGTTCTCGGCCGCCTCGACGGTCTCGCTGAAGTCGCTCGGCGCCAACGGCGAAACCGCCGGGCCGAAGATCCGCGCCGCCGACCCGGTCGTGAAGAAGGCCGCCGAGCTGGGCAGCACCGGCGCGACCCCGGTCTCCGAACTGGCCGAATTCCTCGTCAGCACGCGCAAGACCGGCGGCTTCAACGGGATCGCCGACCTGATCTACAACAGCGCCGGCGCGACCAACGAATTCGACAAGTACGGCCACTTCACCCGCACCCTGGTGACGCTCACCAACTGCGTCGACTACGTCGTCTCGCCGACCAGCGGCTGCTCGTCCAACTACAACGGCCTGAACGCGACGGCGACGACCTCCGAGGCGGCGGCCTCGCGGCTCTTCGAGCGCCTGAGCGAAAGGCTCGGCGGCGAAAACGGCGGCACCGCGAGCAGCGTCGCGCCGGTCGAGCCGCGGCCGGTGGCGCCCGGGCGGGCGCAGCCGGCGCCCGGCGCCGGAGCGCCCTCGCTGGGCGAAAGCGAACAGCTCGGCGCGAAGGCCGGGGCGACGACCTCCTCCGACCGCGCGCTCCTCGACTATCTCCTGGGCCCATGAGGAACCGCGGCGGCATACAGGGAGTGGCGAGCAGCCCGGCGATCGTCGGCGCGGTCACCGTGCTGGTCGTGATCGTCGCCGTCTTCCTCGCCTACAACGCCAACAACGGGCTGCCCTTCGTCTCCACCTACGACCTCAAGGCGCGGGTGCCGAACGCGAACGCCCTGGTCGACAACAACGAGGTGCGGATCGGCGGCTCGCGGGTCGGCGTGGTCAGGGAAGTCAAGCCGGTGCAGCTGAGCACCGGCCGCGTCGTCGCCGAACTCAGCCTCAGCCTCGACAAGAGCGCCGAACCGATCCCCGCCAACTCGACGATGATCATCCGGCCCAAATCGCCGCTCGGGCTCAAGTACCTGCAGATCATCCCCGGCGACTCGCCGCGCGGCCTGCAGGCGGGGGAAACGATCCCGCTCTCGGCGGCGCGCCCCGAACCGGTCGACATCGACCAGTTCTTCGACATGTTCGACGCGAAGACGCGGACCGCGGTCCAGCGCAACAGCGCCGGCTACGGCAACGCCTTCGCCGGCCGCGGGCCGCAGATCAACAGCGCGATCGGGGCGCTCCGCGGGCTGGTCGAAAGCGGCCAGCCCGTGCTGCGCGACCTGGTCCGGCCGAGCACCCGCTTCGGCCACTTCTGGGAAGCGCTCGAGGATCTCTCGGCGACCGTCGCGCCGGTCGCCGAGCAGCAGGCGAGCATGTTCGTCGCGCTCGACCGCACCTTCGCCGCCTTCGCCCGCGTCTCCCGCCCCTACATCCAGGAAACGATCGTCAAAGGGCCGCCGACGCTCGAATCGGTCACCGCGGACCTGCCCGCGCTGCGGCCCTTCCTGCGCGACACCGGCCGCTTCTTCACCGCGTTCAAGCCCGGCGCGAAGGCGCTGGGCGAAACCTCGCCGACGATCGAAGCGGCGCTGCGGGCCGGCATCCCGGCGCTCAACCGCTCGCCGCGCCTCTACCAGCAGCTGACGCCGACGGCGGAAGCGCTGCTCGACTTCCAGAGCGCCCCCGGCGTGTTCAACGGCCTCGACCTGCTGATCGACACGAACGAAGTGCTGGCGCCGTCGATCAAGTACATCGCCCCGGCGCAGACGACCTGCAACTACCTGACGCTGGTCTTCCAGCAGCTCGCCAGCGCCTTCGGCCAGGGCAACGGCGAAGGCAACTGGCTCAGCGCGATCTCCTTCGAGGCGCCCAGCGGCCCCGACGCCGAGTCGGGCCCCTCCGCCGCGCCGGCGGACGGGCCGAACCTGAAGAACCACCTGCACTTCAACCCCTATCCGCAGACCGGCCAGAACGGCGTCTGCGAAGCGGGCAACGAGCGCTACACGAAGGGCAAGACGATCATCGGACGCGCCCCCGAACTGTGGGGCAAGAGCACGAGGAACGAAGAATAGTGGGACGCCTGCCGGAGAGAGACACCAGGGCCGGGGCGACGGACAGCCGCGTCAAGTGGCGGCCGAGCAACGCGACGATCGCGATCGTCTTCATCCTCGTCTTCACGATCGGGCCCTACCTGGCGTTCACCAAACACGTGCCCTTCACCGGCTACGGCTACACGCTCAACGCGACCTTCTCCAACGGGGTCAAGATCGCCACCAACTCGCCGGTGCGGATCGCCGGCGTCGACGTCGGCAAAGTGATCTCGACCAACCGCGACGGCGACAACACGAGGGTGACCTTCACCGTCGACGGCAGCGGCCGCCCGATCCACGACGACGCCTTCGCCGAGATCCGGCCGCGGATCTTCCTCGAGGGGAACTTCTTCGTCGACCTCAGGCCCGGCAGCCCGAGCGCGCCCGAGCTCGACAGCGGCGGCACGATCCCGGTCAGCCGCACCTCGACCGCGATCCAGCTCGACCAGATCCTCACCGCGCTGCAGTCGCCCGTGCGCGCCGACCTCAGCCGCCTGCTGGAGAGCTACGGCGAAGCGCTGACGCACAAGCCGACGGCCGCCGAAGACGCGACCCAGCTGCCCCAGGTGAAAGGGAAGACGGGGGCCGAAGGGCTGAACGGGGCGCTCAAGTACGGCGGCGACGCCGGCCGCTACAGCGCCCAGGTGACCAACGCGTTCCTCGGCACCAGCCCGAAGGACCTCTCGCGCCTGGTGGCGAGCGCCGGGCGCAGCTTCGGCGCCCTGGCGCGCCGCGAGGCCGACCTGCAGGGGCTGATCGTCAACTTCGACACCTTCACCGGCGCCCTGGCGGCGCAGTCGGGGAACCTGGCGAAGACCGTGCAGCGCCTGGCGCCGACGCTGCGGATCGGGCGCCGCTCGCTGGTCAGCCTCAACCGCGCGCTGCCGCCGCTGCGCGCCTGGGCGATCGAGTTCCGGCCCGCCGTGGCCGAGCTGCCGGCGCTGATCTCGGCGGCGAAGCCGTGGCTGGCGCAGGCGCGGCCGCTGCTCTCGGGCCGCGAGGCCGCCGGCGTCGCGCGGCTGCTCGAGGAATCGACGCCGCCGCTGACCGGCGCGAGCCAGCAGGGCGCCGCCAACACGATCCCGCAGATCAACCGGATCAGCCTCTGCAACAGCAGGGTCTTCGTGCCGACCGGCGACCAGACGATCCACGACCAGTTCGAAACCGGGCCCAACTACCGCGAGTTCTTCTACTACCTGGCCGACTTCGCCGGCTGGGGGCAGAACCTCGACGGCAACGGCCAGTTCCTCTCCCTGCAACCGGGCGGCGGCAAGGTCCTGGTCGGCCAGAAGAGCCCGAAAGGCAACCTGACCACCGACAAGGAGAACTGGGCGCGCACGATCGAAGCGCCGCTCGGCCGCCAGCCGCGGCTCGGCGGGCGCCCCCCGAAGAAGCCGCAGGTGCGCTGCGCCACCCAGCCGGCCCCCGACGTCAACGGCCCGCTCGGCCAGGTGGCGGCGCCGAGCCTGAAAGCGCAGGAACCGTGAGCGAGCGCGAGCCCCACGTCGGCCGCTGGCAGCACTTCCGCGCCACGCTCTCGCGGCAGGCGCGGGGGCGCAGCAAGGACACGGTCGCGATCGCCCTGCTGACCGTGGTGGCGATCGTGATGACGCTGTGGATCTTCACCCAGCAGAAGGCCTCGCTGCCCTCGTGGGCGCCGTTCGTCGGCGAAGACTTCGTCCACCTGACGGCGGACTTCAGCGACGCCCAGGCGGTCACGCCGGGTCAGGGCCAGGCGGTGGTGATCGCCGGCATCCAGGTCGGCAAGATCGACTCGGTCGAACTCGAAGACGGGCACGCCGTCGTCGGCATGCAGGTCGAGCCGAAGTACCTCGACCTGATCCACCCGAACGCGCAGCTGCTGCTGCGGCCGAAAACCAACCTCAACGACATGACCGTGGAGATCTCGCCCGGCAGCGGCGCCAGGCACGTCGAAGCCGGCCACCGCTTTCCGCTCTCGCAGACCGAACCGAGCATCCAGTTCGAGGCCTTCCTCTCCCAGCTCGACACCGACACGCAGCGCTACATCCAGCTGCTCGTCGCCGGCGGGGCGCAGGGGATCGGCGGTCGCGGGCGCCAGCTCGGCAACGCCTTCCGCCGCCTCGAGCCGTTCTCCAACTACGTCGCCAAGCTCAACCGCGCGGTCGCCGGCCGCCGCGTCGCGCTCGCCCGCACGATCCACGACTTCCGCCTGCTGACCGAGGAACTGGCGCGCCACGACTCCGAGATCGAACGCTTCGTCACCTCCTCCAAGGACGCGCTCGGCAACTTCGCCAACCAGCAGGCCTCGCTGCAGGAATCGCTGCGCGAGTTCCCCTCGACCCTGGCGGCGCTGAACTCGGCGCTCGTCGCCTCCAACCGCTTCTCCGAAGCATCGCGGCCGGCGCTGCTCGGGCTGATCCCGCAGGCGCAGGCCTCGGTGCCGGCCTTCAAGGCCAACGAGCAGCTCTTCGAACAGACGACCGCGCCGATCCGCGATCAGGTGAGGCCGTTCACGCGGCAGATCCGCCCGGTGCTCGGCCACCTCAACGAAGGGGCCTCCGGGATCGACACCTCGGTGAGCGAATTCGGCACCTCGCTGGGGGCGCTGAACAGCTTCCTCAACGTGCTCGCCTACAAGCCGAAGGGCAGCAGGCAGAGCTTCCTCTTCTACCTGCCGTGGCTCAACCACGACATCAACGCGAGCTTCAACCTGACGGACTCGCGCGGGCCGATCGGCCGCGGTCTGGTGATGCTCACCTGCACCGCCTCCTACCTCGCCTACGGCGTCGCGCCGCTGAAGCCCTACATCAATACCCTCCTGCAGAGCCTCCAGGCCCCGAAGCCGTCGGAACTCCCGTCGATACCCAGGGACCCCGAATCCGGGCCCAACGGGCCGGAATGCGGGCCGGGCACCGGATCGGGTGGCGAATAGATGAGCAAGAAGGCCCCCAGCACCGCGCAGCTCCTGGTCATCGCCGGCTTCGCCCTGTCGTGCTTCGGCATCCTGCTCTTCCTCTGGATCACCTTCGGCGGCCCGACGCCGTTCAAGGCGAAGCCCTACGAACTCCAGGTCCCCTTCGAGGAGGCGACGCAGCTCGCCGAACAGTCCGACGTGCGGATCTCCGGCGTCTCGGTCGGCAAGGTGCAGACGATCGAAGAGTCGCCCGACGGCAAGCGGGCGCGGGCCTCGATCCACATCGACAACAAGTACGCGCCGCTGCCGAGCGGCACGCGGGCGATCCTGCGCACGAAGACGCTGCTGGGCGAGACCTACGTGGAACTGACGCCCGGCAACAGCGACGGGCCGACCCTGCACGACGGCGAAGCGCTGCCGCGGGCCAACGTCGCCGAATCGGTGCAGCTCGACGAGATCTTCCGCACCTTCGACCGGCCGACGCGCCGCGCCTTCCAGGAATGGATGCGGGAAGGGGCGACGGCGATCGCCGGCCGGGGCTCCGCGCTGTCGACCGCGTTCGGCGAGCTCGACCCCGCCTTCACCGAATTCGACCGGCTCTTCCGCGTGCTCGACACGCAGCGGCTCGCCGTGCGGCAGCTGTTCCGCAACGGCACGACGACCCTCCGCGCGCTGCGCGGCCGGCAGGGCCAGCTGGCGAGCCTGATCCGCAACTCGAACGCCGTCTTCAGCACGACCGCGACGCGCAGCCGCGACATCGAAGCGCTGTTCCGCGCCTTCCCGACCTTCGAGGACGAGCAGCGCCTGACCTTCGACCGGCTGAAGACGTTCGCGCTGAACGCGGACCCGCTGGCCCGCCAGCTCGTGCCGGCCGCGAAACAGCTCTCGCCGACGCTGATCGCCTTCTCGCGCCTCGCTCCCCAGGCCAAGGGTCTGTTCGAAGGGCTCGAACCGGTGATCAGCCGCGCGCCCAACGGGCTCGGCTCGCTGCGCCGCTTCCTGCGCAGCGACTTCCCGGTGCTGCTGCGGGCGGTCGACCCGTTCCTGCGCAACCTCAACCCGCTGCTCACCGGGCTCGGCCTCTACAAGCGCGAGACCGCCGCCCTGCTGGGCAACGTCGCGGCGTCGAGCAAGGGCGTCTACCTACTGCCCAACGGCGAACAGATCCACTTCCTGCGCGTGCTCGGCCCCTTCGGGCCGGAATCGCTGGCGGCCAGCACCGAAGGCAGGCTGAAGACCAACCGCAACAACGCCTACCCGCACCCCGGCGCCTCCAGCCGCCTGGCGAAGGGCCTGCGCAACTTCCACACCGCCCAGTGCAGCTCCGGCCCGACCGTCCACCTCGGCGCGAACGTCCCCGAAGACCCGGCCTTCTACGAACGGGTCGAAAGCCAGGAGGAACACGAAAAGACGCTGGGCGAAGAAGGCAAGAAGACCAGGGCCGCCCAGTTCTTCGAACGCCTCAAGCGCTTCGCCCTCGCCGGCGCCGACGACTCCGCCGAAGTCCCCGCCCCCGGCTGCGAAGCGCAGGGCCCGTTCGAGCCGATCTACGGCGGCGGCCCGAAGACCGCCTACCAGCACAGCTTCGAACAGCGGGGCGAATAGGGCACGAAAAAGGGGCGGCCGGAGCCGCCCCCTTTCCTCGGCGCCCGCCCTGGCGCGGGCGCCCGCGTGTCGCGACCCTCAGCCCTTCGGCCTGCAGGGAACCGCGAGCCCGCCCCTGAGGTTGGTCGCCGCGGCGACGCCTTCCTCCTTGGCTTCGTTTTTGAACAGAACCTTCGAGGCCTTGACCTTGAAGACGCCGTCCGGGCAGCGGGCTTCGAAGAAGCCGACCTTCTTGCGCTTGTAGCGGAAGACCTTGCCGAGCTTGAACCTGAAGTCCAGCACCGAGCCGCTGCCGCCGGCGATCACCGGGATCTTCGAGATCGTGTGCACGCCGGTGCCCTTCTTGGTGATCGTCACCTGGGTGACGATCGCCGCCGGCACCGGGATCGTGATGAAGGTATGGATCAGCAGCTTGGCCCTGCGGCCGTTGCCGCCGCCGTTGAACACGGTGATCGGGCTGGTCACTTCGATCGGCTTCTGTTCGGGGAAGGCGATCTCGGCGTGGGCGATGCCCTGGCCGACTTTCGACTTTCCGCAGACCTGCAGCGCCTTCTGCGTGTTGCGGGCGGTCAGCTGGCCGGGCTTGCAGACCGGGTACCCCTTCGGGTTGACCTTGACGTCCTTGTCGATGTCGACGATCGCTTCGCGGAAGGCCGACGGGTGCGTCCCGTCGGTGGTCTTGACCTTGCCGAAGATCGTCGTCGTCACGGGGGCGTAGCTCTTGCGCGGCAGCTTCGCCGGCGAGGTGCCGCCGCCGAAGGTGACGACCAGGTTGCCTGCCCGCAGGGTCGTCTTGGTCAGGGCGCTCGCCATCGCGGTCACGCCCAGCGAGAGCACGGCCGCGATGGCCAGCCCCAGCATCAGCTTTCTACGCATTCTCTTCTCTCCTTTTTGGCCCTGCCCGTTTGAGCCGCGGCCGTCGAAAAGCCATTGAAATCCCGCTGCAAAGCTAGCAGCAGGGTGCTTTCTAGCCGCGCCCCGGCTTGCAGGGGACGGCGAGGCCGCCGCGCAGCACGGTCTGCGGCGAGACGCCTTCCACCTTGGCTTCGTTCTTGAACACCGTCTTCGGGGTCTTCACCCGGAACACGCCGTCGGGGCAGCGCGCCATCGCCCAAGAGCGCTTTTGGCCACGGAAGCGGAAGGTGCGGCCGAGCTTGAACCTGAAGTCCAGCACCGAGCCGCTGCCGCCGGCGATCACCGGGATCTTGGCGATCGCGTGGATGCCGCTGCCGCGCTTGCGCAGCGTCACCTGGGTGACGATCGCCGCCGGCACCGGGATCGTGATGAAGGTGTGGATCAGCACCTTCGAGCGCCGGGCGTTGCCGCCGCCGTTGAACACCGTGATCGGGCTGGTCACTTCGATCGGCTTCTGTTCGGGGAAGGCGATCTCCGCGTGGGCGATGCCCGAGCCGATCCTGCTCTTGCCGCAGACCTGTATCGCCTTCTTCGTGTTCCGAGCCGTGAGCTGGCCGGGCTTGCAGACCGGCAGGCCGCGGGGGTCGACGCGGACGTCCTTGTCGATGTCGACGACCGATTCGCGCAGGGCCGACGGGTGGGTGCCGTCGGAGGTCGCGACCTTGCCGAAGATCAGCGTCTTCGCCGGCGCGTAGTGGTGCCGCGGCAGCTTCTTCGGGATCGCCGCGCCGCCGAAGGTGAGAACCAGGTTGCCGGCTCTGATCCTGGTGGCGGCCGCGTTTGCGATCGCCGCGGCGCCAACCGCCAGCGCCGCGCTGAGGGCGAGCACGACCATCGCTTTCCTGCGCATATGAGTTCTCTCTCCTTTGCATGGCCGAGCCCTTCCGGGCCCGGCGGGTAGGAAGCCTTGAAAGATCCCGCCGGTGACGAGACTGCCCGCCCCGGCACTACCTAAACCCGCGCCGGGGCGAAAAGGAGCGCTGCTCGCCCGCGATCAGCCCTCGAGCATCGAGAGGCGCGTCCGCTCGCGCTCCTCGGCGGCACCCTCGGGACCGAGAAACGGCAGCGTGATCCAGAACATCAGGTCGGGCAGGCGGCTGGGCAGGCGGGAGGAGGCGCCGTGCAGGATCTCGCTGTAGAGCAGCTCGTTGACGCCGCCGGCGAGCGAGAGGGCGGTGATCCCCGGCAGCTCGATCGAGGTCTCCGCCCGGCCGGCGTCGAGGAAGCCGGTGAACTGGCGCACCGCGGCGTCGCGGCGGGCGAGCGCCTTCGGCCCGGCGGCGAGCACCTCGACGATCGCGAAGCGGGCCTCGTCGGGGTGCTCGGCGAGGTGCTGCAGCAGCTCGCGCAGCCCGGCGGCGACCCGCTCGGCCCAGGGCGCCCCCGGCTTGGACTCGAAGCCCCGCGCGGTGTCGCCGAGCAGGTTGCCGAGCAGCACGTCGTAGGCGGCGAGGAAGCAGTCCTCCTTGCTCGAGAAGAGCTCGTAGAAGGTCTTGCGGGAGACGCCGGCGACGCCGATCACGTCGACGACGCGCGTCTCCGGATAGCCGCGCTCGGCGACCACCTCGATCATCGCCTGCAGGATGCGCTGCCGCTGGGACTCCGTCACCGCCTCCCGCGGCAGCCCGTGACGGCCCCGGGGCAGCCGCTCGCTCGCGGTGCGTCTTCCGGTGGCCACAGGGAGACTTTAGAGCACGCCGGGGTTTCGGGGGCCCTTCGAGCCGCCGATCCAGACCACCTCGTCGCGCCCGGGCCCGACGCCGACGAGGCGCACCGGCACGCCGGCGAAGTGGGCGACGAACTCGAGGTAGGCGCGCGCCTCGGCCGGCAGGTCCTCCTCGGCGCGGCAGCCGCTGAGGTCGGCGTCGAAGCCCGGCAGCTCCTCGTACTCGGGCTCGGCCGAGTGCAGGATCGACTGGTGGTAGGGGAACTCGTCGAAGACCGCCCCCTCGCGCGAGCGGTAGCGGACGGCGACGCGCAGCGGGTCGAGGCCGCTGAGCACGTCGAGCTTGGTGATCGTCAGCGCGGTCATCGCGTTGAGCCGCACCGCGTAGCGCAGGGCGACGAGGTCCATCCAGCCGCAGCGCCGCTCGCGCCCGGTCGTCGTCCCGTACTCGTGGCCGCGCTCGAGCATGTGCCGCCCGGTCGCGTCGCCGAGCTCGGTCGGGAAGGGCCCGGCGCCGACCCGCGTCGCGTAGGCCTTGGCGACCCCCCAGACCTCGCCGATGTCGGAGGGGCCGACTCCGGCGCCGACCGTCGCCGCGCCGGCGATCGGGTTGGAGGAGGTGACGAAGGGGTAGGTGCCGTGGTCGAGGTCGAGCAGCGTCGCCTGGGCGCCCTCGAAGAGCACCCGCCGGCCGGCGTCGAGCTCTTCCCAGCAGAGCTTCGCGGTATCGGCGATGTGCGGCTCGAGCCGGTGGCCGTAGGCGGCGAACTCCTCCGTCATCGCGTGCAGGTCGAGCCGCGGGTCGGGCGCCTCGGCGACGCTCTGGTCGGCGCCCTGGCGCGAGCCCTCGCCGGCCTCCTTGCGCAGCTTGCGCCGCTGCACGCCGAGTTCGCGCAGCGCCTGCTGCTTGGGCTCCAGCGCCGCCATGATCTTCTTGCGCAGGATCTTCTCGTCGAGCAGGTCCTGCACGCGGATCCCCAGCCGCAGCGCCTTGTCGGCGTAGCAGGGGCCGATGCCGCGCCGCGTCGTGCCGATCGAGAGCTTGCCCAGCTTCACCTCGCCCGCCGTGTCGAGCAGCACGTGGTAGGGCATGATCAGGTGCGCGTTGGCGGAGATCCGCAGCTTGCCGACGTCGACGCCGCGCCGCTTCAGGCCGTCGATCTCGCCGAGCAGGATGCGCGGGTCGAGCACCACCCCGTTGCCGATCATGCAGAGCTTGTCCGGGTGGAGGATCCCCGAGGGGATCAGGTGGAACTTGAACTCCTCGCCGTCGCGGACGATCGTGTGACCGGCGTTGTTGCCGCCCTGGAAGCGGACGACGGCGTCCGCGCCCTCGGCCAGCAGGTCGACGACCTTGCCCTTGCCCTCGTCGCCCCACTGGGCGCCGACTATGACCACTCCCGTTCCAGACATACGGGCGGGCATTGTGCCTTGTTGAGCCGGGAGGGGCCATCCCGGCGCTCGGCGTGGGGCCATCCGGGCAGGCGGGCGTGGGCCATCCCGGCAGGGGTTCCACTTAACCTTTTCGGTGGAGAGGGGTTGAGCTGGCGCCGCTAGCGCTCAACGAAGAGGTACAAGACGTTTCACCCCTGCCGGGATGGCCCCGTCAGTGCGGTGTGGCCTCGACTCTCCGGTCGGCGCCGAACAGGGGCAGCGGATCGCCGCAGATCTCGATCAGTCGTGAGACCGTGCGCGAGCCGATCTGATCCTCGAGCTGCGCGCGGCCCTCCTCGACGTCCCTGCGCGCGTTGCTGGTCACCAGCATCGAGCGCTGGTTCTCGTAGCGCTCGTTGACCAGGGCGTAGAGCTGCTCGACCACCCAGTCGGTGTGGCGCTCGGATCCTAGGTCGTCGATGTAGAGCAGGTCGACCGAGGTGAGGCGGCGGAAGAAGGCGTCGTAGGCGTCCTCGGAGTCGGTCGCCTGGTAGGTCTGGCGGATCTGCGTCAGGAGCTTCGGCGTGAAGTACACGGCGACGGTGTGCCCGGCGGCGAGGGCCGCCTTCGCCGCCAGCATGCCGAGCGTCGTCTTGCCCGTGCCGGTGTTGCCCATCAGCCACATGCCCCGCCCGGAGTCGAGGTTCGCGTCGAGCTCGTCGGTGAACTCGCGGACGGCGTTGACCACGTGACGGGTCGCCATGTCGCGGGCCATGTCGCTGACCGGGGGGCGGTCGAAGGAGACGCCTCGGTAGCGGGGCGGGATCGCCGAGGCGACGCCGCGGACGCGGCCTCGTTTGAGCCGCTCTTCGCGGCACTCGCAGGGGCGGGCGACGTCCTCGGGGCCGAGGATCCAGCCGGAGCCGTCGCAGGCGCCGAGCGGGCAGGCGCGCTCGGCGAACGGCTCGCTGCGCGGGCGGGCGGCCATCAGAAGTCAGGCCCCGCGGCTGCCGTGTCCTCCAGCGGCGGCCCCTCGCCGGCGGGCTGCTCGATCGGCGCCTCGTGGCCGCTGTAGTCGGCGAATTTCGGGAAGCGGTCGAGGAAGACCAGCTTCGGCGAGCCGATCGGCCCGTTCCTGTGCTTGGCGACGATCACCTCGGCCAACCCATCCGGCTCCTCGTCGGGATCCCGGTAGTAGTCCTCGCGATAGAGAAACGCGACCAGGTCGGCGTCCTGCTCGATCGAGTTGTGGACGACGAGGTTGTCGGCGATGAAGTTGTGCAGCCCCTCGACCTCGATGTCGAAGACCTCCTCGACGCTATCGGCCTCGATCGAGACGATCGGATCCCAGTAGGCGTCGCCGAGGGCCAGATCCACCAGCTCCTCGCAGCGCAAGGCCGATGCCACCCGCATCGCGCGCTCGCGACTGAGGCCGCTCTTGTAGAGCGTCGTGCCGCAGTAGCTGGTGTCGATCGCCGCTTGAAGCTGTCGGCTGGTCACCCCGGCGTGCTGCATCGCCGGCACGACGAGGGAGCGCCATGCCTCCTTCGGAATGACGTTCTTGTTCGGGTTTCGCGGGCGCCCCTCGAAGTGCTCGACGATTGCGCTGGCGTGGCGGCCCTTGCGGGCGCCCAGCGCACCGACGGTCTCGAGGAAGCGCACGATCTCGGTACCCCCGCTGACGGTGACGTGGAACTGTGGCCGCCCCTTCTTCGGCGCGCCGTGCCGGGTCACGCGGGCATTGATGCCGAGCCGCAGGAGGAGCGCTTGCACGTCGTCGGCCAAACGGCGGCTGCTGCTCGCGTAGTAGACGTTGACGGCTTTTCTCGTGGCGCCACCCAGCCAGACGCTGCCGTCGGTGGCCCAGAGGTGTCGCAGGAATGTCTCGATAGCCCAGCGAGGCTGCTGGAAGACCGCGTCTGGCACACGCTTCTCGTGCGAACGCAGCCCGAATACGCCCAGCTCGTCCAGCCACTTGGCGACCGGGTTGCGCTTTCCGTGCGTCAAATGCTCGGCGGCGGCAAGATAGACCTGATACCAGCGCCGCTCCCGGTTCAAACGCGGCTTGACCCTCTCGCCGAACACACGAAGAGAGAGGTCGGCGACATGAGCGGCCAGCTTGCGTTCGTTGCTCGTGTACTGGATCGCGTGGCGCGGCAGGGTGCAGCCGTCCCCGATCAGGTGACCGAGCAGGGCGAGTTCGTCCTCGCTCATCGTCGAGCGAGCCCTGTCCGGGAGGGTGCCGGGGGCGGCGATTGCATCGCCTGCGGCCAGCTCGTCCAGCCGGCGCCAGCCGGCGATCGTCAGGAACTTGTGGTTGGCGGTTGCCCGAATCGTGCGCCCGAGCCGGGTGGTGAGGCGAAACGCCTGCTTGGTTCCCGTCGAGAAAGCACGCCTTGCGAGCGCCGGCCGGAGCTTCCAGGTCTCGGGATCGATCGCCAAGACTTCGAAGTTCTCCTGGCCCACCAGGTCCTGGATCGGCCGTCGAATCCCCTCATGCGGAAGATGGACGAGCGAATCGCCGGTCAGGCAGCCCGACTCCCTGAGGTCGGAGAGCATCGGCTTGGGGGGGTGGCGCTGCTCGGGGGCGCGGGAGAGCTGGGAGATCGCCAGCACCGGGACCTCGAGCTCGCGGGCGAGGATCTTCAGGCCGCGGCTCATCTGGCCGACCTGCTCGACCCGGTTGGCGCGCAGGTCGTCGGCGCGCATCAGCTGCAGGTAGTCGACGATCACCAGCCCGAGCCCGCCCTGGTCCTGGACCTGGGCGTGCAGGCGCCGCGCCTTCGCCCGCAGGTCGAGCAGGCCGAGGTCGGAGGAGTCGTCGAACCACAGCGGCGCTTCCTCGAGCTCGTTGCAGGCCCGCACCACCTTCGGCCAGTCCTTCTGCGCGACCTGGCCCTTGCGCAGCTTGTCGCCGGAGATCCGCGCCCGGCAGGCGATGAAGCGCTGCGCCAGCTCGACCTCCGACATCTCGAGCGAGAAGAAGGCGACCGGCAGCTGCCGCTTCACCGCCACGTTCTCGGCGATGTTGGCGACAATGGCCGACTTGCCCATTGCGGGCCGTGCAGCCACAATGATCAGGTTCCCCGGTTGAAAGCCGCCGGTGATCGAGTCGATGTCGCGGAAGCCGGAGGGGGTGCCGGTCATCTCGAGCTCGCCGGTCGAGAGCTTCTCCAGCCGGTCGACCTCGTCGTGGAGGATCTCCGAGAGCATGCGGAAGTCGCTCGCCTGCTCCTTGTGGGCGACCTCGAACAGCAGACGCTCGGCGCGCTCGGAGAGCTCGCGCGGCTCGCCCTCGCGTTCGTGCACCCACCCCTGGATCTCCTGCCCGGCGCCGAGCAGCCGCCGCAGCAGCGAGTTCTGCTGGACGATCTCGGCGTAGTGCTTGGCGTTGCCCGCGGCCGGCACCTTGGCCGCGAGCTCGGAGACGTAGTTGCGACCGCCGGCCTCCTCGATCTCGCCGCGCTGGGTCAGCGCCTCGGCGACGCTGAGCTCGTCGACCGGCTTCGAGGCGGCGTAGAGGTCGTAGACCGCGCGGAAGACCGCCGCGTGCTTTTCCAGGTAGAAGTCCTCGGGGTTGAGCTTGACCTCGTCGATCACCCTGGTCAGCGACGAGTCGGCGACCAGCATCGCCCCGAGCACCGATTCCTCGGCCTCGATGTTCTGCGGCGGGACGTGAGTGGCGGGTGGCTGCGGCATCGACACCTAGTTAAGGGCTGAGGGCGGCGGAACTCTCCCCCGCCAAGCAAACCAGAGGAGAAGCATGCCCACGACTCCATTCCCTGCAACGACCGCTGAAAAGAATCCGGCCTCGCCCGCGGCCGGAGACAGGGGGCCCGCCCGCGCTCAGGACTCCTCGGCGACGATCGTCTTCACCGCGGCGACCGTGCCGTCGGCGAGCTCGATCTCGACCATGTGGGTGCCGATCTCGCGGATCGGCTGCTCCAGCCGCACCTGCCGTTTGTCGAGCCGCAGGTCGCGCGCCTCGCGGATCGCCTCGACGATCTCCCGCGCGCCGACCGAGCCGAACAGCCGGCCGCCGTCGTCGGCGCGCTGCTGGATCGTCAGCACGGTCTTGGTCAGCAGCGATGCGGCCTGCTCTTCGCGCTCGGCCCGCAGGCGCGCGGCCCGCTCGGCGGCCGCCTGGCGTTGCTGGGCCTGCTCGAGCGCGCCCGGCGTCGCCGGCGTCGCGAGCTTGCGCGGAACCAGGTAGTTGCGCAGGTAGCCGGGTGCGACGTCGACCGGTTCGCCGCGCTGGCCGAGGCTCTCGACGTCCTCGAGCAGGATCGCCTGGGCCACCGGCCTACCGCTCCCCGACGTAGGGCAGCAGGGCGATTTCGCGCGCCCGTTTGACCGCCACGGAGAGCTGGCGCTGGTGTTTGCGCGACAGCCCCGTCACCCGGCGGCCGCGCGTCTTCCCCTTGTCGGAGAGGAAGCGCCGCAGCAGGTTGAGGTCCTTGTAATCGACCGCCTCGGAGTTGATCCGCGTGTATTTGCGCGGCCGCGCGCGCTCGGCGCCACGGCGCCCGCGGCGCGGCGAAGCGGTTGAGCTGTCTCGGTCTCTGGGCATGAGCGACCGGGGATGCTACAGGGACGACACCGACGAGGCACCGGTGGGGTCAGGCAAGGACGCAGGAAGCGTGGCGTGCTCTGCACGCGAGCGACCGAGGGTGCCGCATGACCCCACCGGGGGCCGTCAGAACGGGATGTCGTCGTCCGCTCCGCCTCCGCCCCCGCCGCCCCCGCCGGCCCCGGCGCCCGCCGGGGCGGCGTCGTAGTCGGAGGTGTCGGCGGGGGTGTCGCTCTGCGGGCTGAAGCCGCCGCCGTTCCCGTTCCCGCCACCGCCGCCACCGCCGTCGCGCGAGCCGAGGAACTGGACCGAGTTGGCGATGATCTGCACCGCCTGGCGTTTGCCGCCGCCGTCTTTGGCCTCCCACTCGCGCCAGTCGAGCCGGCCTTCGATCGCCACCGGGCGGCCCTTGGAGAGGTAGTTGGCGCAGTTGTCGCCCTGGGCGCCGAAGACGACGACGTTGAAGAAGTTGGGCTTGTCGACCCATTGGCCGGTCTGGCCGTCCTTGCGCCGGCTGTTGACCGCCACGCGCAGCTCGCAGACGGTGGTGCCGCCGCCGGTGCTGCGCAGTTCGGGGTCCTTGGTCAGGTTCCCGGTGATGACCACCACGTTGATGTTCGAAGCCGCCACGGCTCTCACTCCTCGCAGATCGTTTTATCGAGACACCAGTCTAAGAGCGCAGGCGGCGAAACTCGCCCCCCCGGGGCCGCGACGAAGCCGGAATCTGGGCGAAAAGCGGACCGCTACTCGGCGGGCTCGGCCGAATCGCCGGGCTCGGCTTCGGCCGGCGCCTCGGCGGGCTGCGCCTCGGCGGCCTCCGGCTCCGCGGGCTCGGCCTCCGCGGCCGGCTGCTCGGCGGGAGGCTCGGCGACGGCGGTCGCCGTGGCGGCGGGCTCCTCGGCCGGCGTCGCCTCGGGCGCGGGCTGCGCCGCGGCCGCGGGCGCCTCGTCGGGACGCTCGCGGGACGCGCCCGGCCCGGGCGCGCTGCTCGCCGGCGGCGCCATCGTCGGCGTGTCGGCGTCGACCCTGAAGATGCGGAAGCGCAGCACGCCGTCGGCGATCTTCAGGTTGTGGTCGAGCTGCTCGAGCAGCTCGGTCGGCGCCTCGAAGCGGAACCAGCGGTAGTCGGCCTCGTTGCACCCCTTGATCTCATAGGCCAGCTTGCGCAGGCCCCAGGTGTTCTCGTGCTTGAGTGCCCCGGCGCCCTCGATCTGCTTCTTCGCCTCAGCGGCGACAGCATCGCGCGCCGGGGCGTCCTGCCCCGGGTCCAACATCAAAACCAGCTCGTATTCACGCAGTCCCGCCAAAACGGCGTAGGACTATAGCGGCGGCGTGGTGGGGCGGGGATGCCGGGCAACCCTCCCGGCTCAACTTTTTCGAAGGTTCGGGTTGCAGCTGCCGCCCGGGGCAGTCGACGAAAAAGTACAAGCCGCCGGGAGGGTCACCCGGCATCCCCGCGGTGAAACGGGCTAATGAGGCGCAAACTCGGCGGAACCGTCGCCGGGATGAGGGGGAGCTTCCGGAGCAGCGGGTGGGGGCGCGGGTTCGGGGACCGGTGGAGGTTCTGGCGCGGGGACGATGGTGTCGGCGGGCGGGTCCTGCCCGGGAGAGGGGGTGTCCGTGGAGGGCTGGGTCTTTCGCCTCCGAGTCGGTGCCCGTCCGAGCTGGTGCTTGGGGCGAAACACGGAACGCCGCCCCCCACGAACACCCCCTCTCCCGGGCACCCGCCCGAGAGGCCGCTTGGACCGATGCGGTGAAAGCCCCGGCGCGTGCGCCTGCACCGACGAGTCACGCACGTGCAGCAGCCCCACATCCGGCGGAAGAGGCTCCGGAGCAGGCGGCTTCAATGCAGCTGGCGCAAGCTTCAACCCAATAAGCGCCACCACCACAAGGGCAGCCCCTCGAGCGACGAGCTTCCACTGGACCCGGAGCTTCACGAGCTTCCAAGGGCACAGCCCTCAAGGTTCGCCCCCCTGGGAGCTGAAAGGGGCGTCGGGGTGGGTTGCGGGAGTGCCTCGCGAAGCGGCGCCCCGGCGGGCTATGCGGAGCCCGCGAAGCGGGCACCAAATTCACGAGCGAGCGAAGCGAGCGAAGTTAGGCACTCCCGCAACCCACCCCGACGCCCACCGCCGGAGTTAGGCATTTCTCGAACCGCCTCCCGCGGCCGCCCCCGCCCCAGCCTCACGAAGCGCGTCGATGTCCGCCAGCTGCGCGTCGACCCAGTCCCCGGGATTGCGCGAGTAGATGATCTCCTTGAGGTGCGTGGCGCGCAGCCGCCGCTCCTCGGCGCTCATCGTCAGCGCCCGGTGGATCGCGTCCGCCTGCTCCTGGATGTCGAACGGGTTGACCGAGAGCACGCAGTCGGAGAGCTCCTCGTGCGAGCCGGTGTTCTCGGAGAGCATCAGCACGCCGTCGCGGGTGTTGACCGCCGGCGCCTCCTTGGCGACCAGGTTCATCCCGTCGAAGATCGAGTTGACCATCAGCAGGTCGAAGTGCTTGTAGCGGGCGACCGCCTCGGGGAAGTTCTCGTAGATCTTCAGGTCGATCGGCATCCAGTCGGTCGTCCCGTGGCGGTGGTTGACCACCGCGACAAGGGCTTCGATTTTCTCCAGGTACTCGGCGTACTCGGGCACGTCCTGGCGCGAGGGCTGCAGGTGGGCGATGAAGGTGACCTTTTCGAGGAACTCCGGGTGCTGGGCGAGGAAGACGTCGAAGGCGGTGAAGCCGCGCAGCACGTTCTTCGAGAGGTCGGCGCGGTCGACGCGGATGATCAGGTGCTCGCGCCGCCGCTCCAGCACCTCGCGCTCGTAGCGCGTCACCTCCGGCGACCCGGCCACCCGCAGCAGCCGCTCGGCGTCGATCGAGAGCGGGTAGGCGCGGGCGCGGGTCTCGCCGCCGGCGTGGCTGACCAGCAGCCGCTCGTAGTCGACCTCCACCTCGAGCAGTTCGTCGCAGCAGCGGATGAAGTTGATGCAGTGCGTGTGGGTGTGGAAGCCGATCAGGTCGTTGGCGAGCATGCCGCGGAAGATCGCCTCGCGGATCCGGTTCGGCAGCACCCGCCAGCTGTCGGGCTGCGACCAGGGGATGTGGACGAAGTGGTGCAGGAAGACGTCGGGGCGCTCGGCGCGGATCATCCCCGGCGCCGTGTAGAGGTGGTAGTCGTGCAGCATCACCAGCGGCCGCTCGCGCCCCTCGATCTGGCCGAGCACCGCGTTGGCGATGTCGCGGTTGACGGCCTGGTAGCCGCGGTCCCAGGCGTCGAGCTCCTCCTGGCGGATGTCGGGCGCGTTGGAGAGGTCCCAGAGGTAGTGCTGGATGAACCAGAGGATCGGGTTGGCGATCACGTTGTAGAAGCCGTCGTAGGCGGTCGCGTCGCTGCCGACCAGCAGCACGCGGTACTCGATCCCGTCGATCTCCAGCTCGACCGGGCCGCCGCGCTCCTCGGAGACCGCGATGTCCTCGTCGGTCATCGCCGAGGCGATCCACAGCGCCTCGCGGTGCGAGACCAGGCCGGAGAGCGCCGTCACCAGGCCGCCGCCGCCGCGCCGCACGGTGCGCTCGCCGGCCTCGTCGCGCTCGAACTGCGCCGGCCCCCGGTTGGAGACGATGATCAAGGGATCATCCATCAGCCGGCAGCTGCTCCGCTCCCGTGGGGGCCCGAAGAATCAGAGATGGACGGGCCCCCACTCCCGCGTCCGCGCTGCCGGGTGGGTCTCCAGGCCTGGTCCACACCGTGGAGGCTACCCGTCCAACTCCCCGATCAACTGCAACCAGTCTCTGAGCAGGCGGGGGGATAGGAACTCGCGGCGGGCGTGTTCCTTGCCCTGCCTGCCGAGGCTCTTGCCCAGCCCGGGGTCGCGCAGGACCTCGAGGCAGCGTTGGGCGCACTCCTCGGGCGAGTCGACGAGGAAGCCGCTCACCCCGTCCTCGATCTGCAGCGGGATGCCGCCGACGTTGCCGGCCACCGTCGGCCGCCCCTTCCACAGCGCCTCGGTCACGGTCAGGCCGAAGCCCTCGCGGATCGACTTCTGCAGGCAGACGTCGGACTGCGACTGGAAGGCGTTGACCTCGATCGCGCCGACGTTGTTGAGGTTGTTGAGGATCTTGATGTCCTCGTCGGCGTCGGCGTATTCGACCGTCTGCTGGAAGAAGTCCCAGCCCTCGGGGTCGTCGGTCGCCATCGAGCCGACCAGGGCGAGCTGCACCTCGGGGATCTCCGCGGTCACCCGGCGGTAGGCGTCGATCACGCCGATCGGGTCCTTCCAGGGGTCGAAGCGCGAGACCTGGGTGATCAGCGGCCGGTCGACGTCGATCCCGAACTGGTGGCAGACGAAGGCCGCGTCGTCGGGGGAGAAGGCCATGTTCTTCGGCGACAGCGGGTCGATCGCCGGCGGGATGATGTTGATCCCGCTGTTGCCGTCCATCCCCCCCGGCACGTAGGCGGGCATGTGCCAGACGGTCGCGTCGTAGTCCTCGATCAGCGGCCGCAGGCGGGCGATCGGCGCCGGGTTGGGCTCGGAGAGGTCGATGTGGCAGCGCCACACCCAGTTGCGGCTCTTCTCCGCGGCGCCGCGGAGAAGGCCGATCGGCTGCGGGTCGTGGACGATCACCGTGTCCCAGCCGTCGTGCAGGTCCTTCGCGTTGGCGGCGTTGATCTCGTCGAAGACGGCCCACTGCTCGTCGCTCAGCGTCTCCTCCGCGCCCTGCAGCGAGTTGTGCAGCAGCTTGGTCGCGTTGAAGAACTCTTCGCGGCCGAAGATCACGTGCCAGTGGGCGTCGACGCCGACGTCGCGCATCAGCGGCACGATCGTGTAGAGGATCTCCGAGACGCCGCCGCCGAAGGCGGTGGCGCTGACGTGGAGCACGCGCTGTCCCTTCAGCGGCTCGGCGAGCTCGCGGATGCGCTCGCTCAGCTCCCTGCCGGCGATGTGGGTGTAGTCGGAGAGCGACTTCTGTCCGAGGGCGACTTCCTGGAGCATCGGCGCTTTCTACAGGCCCGGGCGGTCGCGCGCGTGCCAGGCGGCCTATTCGGCCGCTTCGCCGACGGGCCGCTTGCTCAAGGTCACCTTGACCTTTTCGCGGGACCCGTCCTTGCGCAGCACTTCGAGCGTCACCGTGTCGCCCGGCTGGTGGGCGGAGACGTAGCGCGCCAGGTCGTCCGGCTGCACCACCGGCCGGCCGTCGACCGCGAGGATCGCGTCGCCGCCGACTTCGTAGGGAATCCCCTGGAAGCGGAGCTTTTCGTCGCCGCCGTGCAGGCCCGCATCGTCCGCCGGGCCGCCGGGGACGACTTCCGCCAGCAGGGCGCCGTGGTCGGCGTCGAGCCCGAGCTTCGCCGCCAGCTGCGGGTAGAGCGCCTGCGTGGAGACGCCGATGTAGGCGTACTCGACGACGCCGCCGTCGCGCAGCTGGGCGACCGAGCGCCTGATCGCCGAGACCGGCACGGCGAAGCCGACGCCGTCGTTGGCGCCGGAGTTGGTCTCGATCTGCTGGTTGATCCCGATCACGCGGGCGCCGGCGTCGAGCAGCGGCCCGCCCGAGTTGCCGGGGTTGATCGAGGCGTCGGTCTGGATCGCGCCCTCGATCTGGAACCTGGTCAGCGACTGGACCGAGCGGTCGGTCGCCGAGACGACGCCGACCGAGAGCGACTGCTGCTCGCCGAACGGGCTGCCGATCGCCGCGACCGGCTGGCCGACCGCGAGCTCGCTGTCGTCGCCGAGCGTCAGCGGGTGCAGCGCGAAGCCGTCGGGCTTCACGGCGAGCAGGGCGACGTCGGCGAACGGGTCGTAGCCGACGATCCGCGCCGGCAGGACGTTGCGGTCGCCGAACTCGACGTAGACCGCCTTGGCCTCCTTGCGGTCCGCCCCTTCGCCGTCGGTGACGACGTGGGCGTTGGTGACGATGCGGCCGCCGGAGTCGAGCACGAAGCCGGACCCTTCGGCGGCGCCGGTGTCGAAGATCGAGCGGATCGTGACCACGCCGGGCGAGGCCTCGCGGTAGACCTTCGCCGCGTCGAAGCCTGCGCTCGCCGCCTGCACGACGACCTGCGTCGTCGTGCGCGCCGCCGCCGTGGCGCCGCCGTCCGCGGAGGACGAGCCGCCCGCGCCGCCGCCGCAGCCGGCGAGCAGGGCCAGCGCGAGCAGGGCGACTGCGAGGGGGGCGGCCGTCTTCCGCATCCCACCAGTAAAGCGGGCGGCTCAGGCGGGCGCTTTCGCGCGGGGCGCAGGCGGCGCCGCCGGCGTGCCGGGGGGCGCCTGCGGCAGGTCGAGCGTGAAGGCGGTGAAGCGGCGGCTCGAGGAGATCCCGATGCGGCCGTCCATGCGCTGCGCCAGCTCCCGCGCGATCGCCAGCCCGAGCCCCGAGCCGCCGGCCGAGTCGGCGGTGTAGAAGCGCTCGAAGATCCGCTTCTGCACGCGCTGCGGGATGCCGCTGCCGTCGTCGGAGACGGTCAGCGCGGCGCGCCGGCCGGCGCTGTAGACGGTGACGGTGATGCCCGTCCCCTCGGGGGTGTGGGTGACGGCGTTGTCGAGCAGGATGCGCACCACCTGCCGCACCCGCTCGGCGTCGGCGACCGCGACCACCGGCCGCTCGGGCGTGCGCAGCTCGAGCCGCGAGCCGTGCAGCTCGGCGCGCGCGCCGAACTCGCGCGCCAGCTCGCGCGCCAGCTCGCTCAGGTCGACGCTGCCGAAGCTCAGCTCGACCCCGCCCGCGTCGAGCTGGGAGAGGTTGAGCAGGTCGGCGGTCAGCTTGGTCAGGCGCTCGATCTGGTGGCGCATCGTGCGCACGAACTCCTCCCGCTCCTCCGGGCTCGGGTCCTCTTCCTCGAGCAGCTCGACGAAGCCGCCGAGGCTGAAGATCGGCGTGCGCAGCTCGTGCGAGGCGTTGGCGATGAACTGCTTGCGGGCGCTGTCGAGCTCGGCCAGCCGGCGCTGCATCTCGTTGAAGGTGCGGGCGAGCTGGCCGAGCTGGCCGCTGGAGTCGACCGGGATGCGCACGGCGAAGTCGCCGTCGGCGACGGCGCGCGCGGCGTCCTCGATCCGGCTCACCCGGCGGGTGACCAGCTTGGCCGAGTAGAAGCCGAGGCCGAGCGCGATCAGGCTGGCGATCAGCCCGCCGGCGAGGATCGGGCCGCGCGCGTCGCTGTCGCCCTCGATCGCGACGACCCAGATGTAGATGACGACCGAGGTGCCGACGCCGATCGACAGGGCCGTGGTCGTGATCCGGTTGCCGAGCGGGGTGAGGCGCAGGCGCTTCATTCGCGGAAGCGGTAGCCGACGCCGCGCACCGTGAACAGGTATTCGGGCTGCTTGGCGTCGGCCTCGATCTTCTCTCTCAGGTGGCGGATGTGGACGTCGACCGTGCGCGGGTCGCGGTAGTCGGAGTCGCCCCAGACGTGCTCGAGCAGCGTCTCGCGGCTCAGCACCTTGCCGGGCGAGCGGGCGAGCGCGCTGAGGATCTCGAACTCGACGTAGGTGACGGCGACCTCCTCGCCGCCCAGGGTGACCAGCCGCCGCTCGGGGTCGATCCGCAGCTCGCCCTGCTCGATCGGCTCCTCGTCGGGCGCCTCGACCGGCATCCGCGAGCGGCGCAGAGCGGCCTTAACGCGGCTGCGGAACTCGCGCATCGAGAACGGCTTGGTGATGTAGTCGTCGGCGCCGACCTCGAGGCCGGCGACCTTGTCGGTCTCGGCGCCCTTGGCGGTCAGCATGATGATCGGCACCTGGCTGGTGCGGCGCAGCTGCCGGCAGACTTCGACCCCGTCCAGCTTCGGCAGCATCAGGTCGAGGACGACGAGGTCGAAGCGCGCCTCGGCGAAGCGCTCCAGCGCCTCGCGGCCGTCGAGCGCCGCGGTGACGTGGTAGCCGTCCTTGCGCAGCGGGTAGCTGAGCAGGGTCTGCACCGACTGCTCGTCGTCGACGAGCAAGATGCGGGTGGACCCATTTGCCATGGATAAAGGGTATCCCTGTCCCGCGGCGTACCCCGACCATGGCGGACGCGGGAGGGGAGGCCCATCCATATCCGATTCTCTGGGCCTCCCCGGGAGCGGAGCACATGGGCGGAATCGATGTCTTGGACGTATGTGTGAGTACCAAGAACTAAGGTTCGCGGGGCAGGGGTCGATAGGACGAGAGTGATGCAGCAACAGCAGCTGAAGAGCCTCGTCGAGAGCGGCGACTACCGGCCGGAGCCGGCCCTGGTCGCGCAGGCGATGCTGCGCCGGCGCGGCGTGCGGGCGCTGCTCGCGGCGCCGTCGCTCAGCTCAGCTGATCGAACCCCGTCGCCGGCAGAGTCGCGCCGCCAGGCAGCCTGATCTCGACCCCCTCGCCGGCGACGACCTCGCCGACCGGCGTCAGCCGCGTACCGGTCGCCTCAACCGCCTCCGTCGCCGCCTCCAGCCGCCCGGGCGGCAGCGCCGCCAGCAGCTCGTAGTCTTCGCCGCCCGAGGCGGCGAGCTCCAGCGGGTCGCGCCCGGCGGCTTCGGCGAGCTCCGCGACCCCGTCCTGGAGCGGCAGCGACCCGGCGTCGATTCGCAGGCGCGCGCCGCTCGCCGCGGCGAGGTGGGCGGCGTCGCCGCCCAGCCCGTCGCTGAGGTCGATCATCGCCGTCGCCCCGGCCCTGGCCAGCGCCGCCCCGGCCGCGAGCCGGGGCAAGGGTTCCAGCTGCCGAGTGATCGCCCGACCAGCGCGGTCGTCATTTCGCCCGCAGGGCGGGTGAAATGACGACCGCGTTTCCGGGTCCCACGGTCCCCCCCGACCGCTGTCGTCTTTTCTTCCCCTATCCGGTTGAAATGACGACCGCGCTTCGAGCAGCAGCAGGCCGGCCGCGGCGCCGCCGAGCTCGCCGCTGAGGACGAGCGCGTCGCCGGGGCGGGCGCCGGCGCGGGTGACGAAATCCTCGGCGCCCGGTGCGTGGCCGACCACGGTCGTCGCCAGGGTGAGGGCGGGGGCGCGGGTCACGTCGCCGCCGGCGAGCGTCGCGCCGGTCCGGGAGGCCAGCGCCGCCATCCCGTCGAGCAGCTCCAGGCAGCCGTCCTCGTCGAGGTCCTCGGGGACGCCGAGGGCGACGTAGGCCTCGCCCGCCTCGGCGCCCATCGCCGCGAGGTCGGAGAGCGCGACCGCGAGCGCCTTGTGGCCGATCTGGGCGAGGCCGCTCCAGCGGCGGCGGAAGTGGACCCCGTCGACCAGGGCGTCGACCGAGGTCGCGGTGGCGCCGCCGGGCACGGTGACGGCGGCGTCGTCACCGCTGCCGAGCGCGACGCGCGGCCCCGCCCGAGGCAGGCGCCGCCTGACCGCCTCGATCAGCTCGAACTCGCCCATCCGGTGACTATCCCAGACGATCGTGGGCGTCATGCGCATCTGGCGGCGGCGGGCGCCGCGCGGCGCCATGGGCGACCCGCTTGGTCACTAACCTGCGACGGGACTTGGGCGGCGACCAACCACTCCTGCACAGGATCGGCGAGGCCGGGGCGCGCTTCGGCACGCGGCCGCCGCGCAGCAAGCGCGTGCGGCTGGCGATCCAGCTCGGCATCGCGATCCTCATCTTCGGCTTTCTCGTGCTCACGGTCGTCCAGCAGTGGTCGGAGATCAAGGACAAGGGCGTCCACTTCCACCTCGGCTGGCTGATCGCGGGCTTCGCCGCGCTGCCGCTCTTCTACGTGATGAGCGCGCTCGGCTGGGACCTGATCCTGCGCTTCCTCCGCCACCCGATCGGGGTCGGCCGGGCGCAGGTCGCCTGGGGCCAGCCGCTGCTCGCCCGCTACGTGCCCGGCAGCGTGCTCTACGTGCTCGGCCGGGTGCTGCTCTCCGAGCGGGCGGGGGTGCCGCGGCGGCTGACGATCGCCAGCATCGTCTACGAGCAGGCGATCTCCGCCACCTCGGGCGTCGCCTTCGCCTCCTACTTCATCATCAGCCACCCCGACCTGCAGGGCCAGCCGCTGCGCTGGGCCGTGCTGCTGGTGATCCCGGCGGCGATCGCGATTCTCCACCCGCGCGTCTTCGGGCCGCTCGCCGACCGCGTGCTGCGCGCCTTCGGGCGCGAGCCGCTGCCGGGGGTGATCCCGCTGCGCGGGATCGTCGCCCTGATCCTCTTCTACACGCTGGTCTGGGGCGTCGTCTCGGTCGGCGTGTACTGCGTCGCCCGCTCGGTGACGACGATCCCGCTGAGCGAAGTGCTGACGGTCGGCTCGGCGCAGGCGGTCGGCTACGTGGCCGCCCTGGTGACGCTGGTCGCGCCGGCCGGCCTCGGCATCCGCGACGCCGCCTTCGCCTGGGCGGTCAAGGGGGCGGTGCCCGGCGGCAGCTTCGCGCTCGGCTCGCTGATCGCGATCGTCCTGCGCGGCGTGATGACGATCGTCGAGCTCGTCTACGTGGGCCTGGTCACGGCGATCGGCCGGCGCCAGGGCTGGTCGGTGGCGACCGGGGTCATCCACCCCTCGCCGGAGGAGGAGGCCGAGGGGCCGCCGCCGACCAGCGAGACGCCGATCCACACGCCGGAGATCCTGTAGGGCCGGCGGCGGGCCGGGTGCGCCAGGCCCGCGGCCTCAGAAATCGTCGCGCAGCCTTCGCCACACCTTGCGCCCCGGCCCCGGCGACTCCACCGCGCCGGCGTCGCGGAGCTTGCGCAGCTCACTGCGGATGTGGTCGGGGCCGATGTCGGGCAGGGCCCGCTGCAGGTCGGCGAAGGTGAACGTCGTCGAGACATTCGATCGGACGAACTGACGAACGCGCCCGGCTTTCGATCCCCGGCCGCCGGAGATGGAGCCCGCACGAGCCTCGAGCTCGTTGTAGGCGCCGTTGAGTATCCCGAGGAAATAGTTGAGCCACGGCCAGATGTCGTGCTCCCCGGTGCTCCAGCCCGCAGTCGAGCGCTCCAGGCTTTCGTAGTAGGTCTCCTTGCTTCGCTCGATCAGCCGCTCGAGGCTGACGAAGCGTCCGACCTCGTGTCCCGCCTGATAGAGCAGCAGAAGCGTCAGAAGCCGCGACATCCGCCCGTTGCCGTCGTCGAAGGGGTGGATCATCAGGAAGTCGAAGACGTAGGCGCCGACGAGCAGCAACCGGGGATAACCCCTCTCCTTCACCGCTCGGTTGAAGCGCTCGTGCAGCTCGTCCATCGCCATCGGCGTTTCGAAGGGAGTCGCCCCTTCGAAGACGACGGCGATCCTGTTGCCGGCGCGATCGAAGCGGGCGACCTCGTTCTGGGAGCGCTTGAACCGTCCCCCCGGGGTTTCGGTCAGCGAATAGAGGTCGCGGTGGAACTGTTCGACGATCGAGCGACGAAAGGGTATATCGGCGGCGCTCGCGTGAATCGTGTCGAGGACCTTCCGGTAGCCGGAGATCTCCTCCTCCGGACGGTTCCTCGGCGTCGTCTTTTCCTCGACCAGTTCCGCGATTCTCTGTGGGGGCGCGGTGATCGCCTCGATCGCGTTCGAGGCCTCGGTGCTCTGAATGCGAGCCACCTCTGTCAGCGTTTCGAGGATCTGCGGTCGCTGGAGCCGAAGCGCCTCCTCCCGTCCTTGCCCTCTGTCTATGCCGCCGAGAGCGGATACGGTCGCTGAGGGAATCATTCCAAGGTGTCTGTCGAGGTCGCGAAAGGTTCGCATGTGGGAAATGGGTCCTGTCCAGGATCAAAGGGGTATTTGAGGCATAAAAATACCTATTTCGCCACCAAATGGGTATTGGGGCAAGCCAAAACCCCTGTTCAACTGGCTCAATACCCATTTCGGGTCCCTGACTGAGGCTCCTGGCTCAAAGTGGCATGCGAGCCGGGAGCTGGTAGGCGGTCAGGGCGAGGGTCAGGAGCTGGAGGGGGCGGTCGCGGGACAGGGCCACGAGGGGGAGGCACCAGATCAGGTACCAGGGGAGGAGCCAGGCGGTGGCCAGGAGGAGGAGGAAGCTCGCCCAGGCTGCGGCGCGCAGCCAGTCCATGCCTCGCCAGGTTCTGATGAGCAGGTAGGCGAACGCGACGGCGAAGAGGGCCAGGGCGGCGGTGCGTACGGGGGTCTCGTCGAGGCCGGTGAGGCGGGCGAAGGTGGTCGGCGCGCTCATGTGGGTCGACTTGTGCTCGTGGCGGCCGAGCAGTTCGATCGCGTGCAGCCAGTGCCAGCCGAAGGCGAGGTACGCGGCGGCGCCAATCGCCAGCGCCGCCAGCGCCGCGCCGGCGAGCAGGCGCGAACTCCCCCTACATCTTGCTGCATTTTCCACACGGGGCTGGGGAAAAGGCGGCAATCGCGCAGCGCTGACCAGCGCGAAGGGGGCGGCGATCGCCGCCGGGGCCTTGAGCGCGAAGGCGACGACGAAGGCGGCGCCGGCGCTCGCCTCGCGGGCGGCGAGCATCGCGGCGATCGCCAGGGTGGCGACGAGCATCGCGAGGCCGTCGTTGTGAGCGCCGCCGACCACGTGGATCAGGACCAGCGGGTTGAGGGCGACGAAGGCGGCGGCGCCGAGCGGGGCGACGCCGCGGCTCGGCGCGAGGCGGGCGACGAGAGCGGCCGTCGCGAGGACCGACAGCGCCGCGACCGCCTTCAGCGCCGCCACCGCCCACCAGACCGGCAGCCAGGCGAGCGGGTAGGTGGCGAGGGTGAACAGCGGGCCGTAGGCGCTGACCGTGTCGATCCAGGTGACGCGGGCGTAGGCCGGGTCGAACGGTTCGGCCGCCGGCGGGTGGACGTAGGGGTTAAGCCCGTGGAGGGCGCCCAGCCGGGCGTAGTCGACGTAGCTGTAGACGTCGTGCGACAGCAGCACGGGAGCGACGGCGAACGCCGCGACGAGGATGACGATCGCCGCCCAGGTGAGGCGACGGGGGGTAGGCCACAGGTCGCTCAACGGCGAGAGCCCTGTGCGCCGGCGACGGGTACCCCCGGCCGCGCCCGGGTCATTCGGTCCCGGCGCCGCCGGTGGCCCTGCCGCCTTCGACCCCCGCGCCTCCGCCGCTGCCGTATTCGGGCGGAGGAGGCGGCACGTGGGTCGGTTCCTGGCCCACCCCCGGCGCGTAGGCGTTGGGGTCGTAGCCGCCGGTCGCTTCCTTGCCGAGCCGTTCGGCTTCGCTTTCGCCGCCGCCCGCCCCCTTCTTCGCGCTGAAGTCCGAGCCGCCGCGCCGCGGCGCCCCCGCCGTGTAGCGGCCGAAGAACGGCGCCCAGCCGATCGGCCGCGCCGGTTCGCTGAATTCCTCGCAGGGCACTTCCGCGCCGCTGTACAGCGAGTGCCAGATTTCGGCCGGGAAGGTGCCGCCGTAGACGGTCTGGCCGTGGACGCTGGTCATTTCGATCGCGTTGGACCGCGGGTAGCCGACCCAGACGACCGTCGCCAGGTTTGGCTGGAAGCCGGCGAACCAGGCGTCGGTGAAGTTGTCGGTCGTGCCGGTCTTGCCGCCCTGGCCGGGGCAGCCGGTGTAGGCGGCGGTGCCGGTCCCTTCGACGATGTTGTCGTGCAGCAGGCGCCAGACCTGGTAGGCGACGGGCGCCGAGACGACGCGCCGCGGCCGCGGCCGTTCGGGCCGCCCGACGCGGCCGTCGGGGAAGACCACCCTGCGCACGGCGACCGGGTCGCGGTGCACGCCGCCCGCGGCGAGGGTCGCGTAGGCGTCGGCCATCTCCAGCGGCGAGACGCCGACCCGCAGGCCGCCGATCCCCTCCGCCGGGATCCCGTCGAGCGGGCTGCGGATCCCCATCGACCTCGCCGTCGCCTTCACCGCCGCCGGCCCGACGTCGAGGTCGAGCTGGGCGAAGACGGTGTTGTCGGAGGCGACCGTCGCCTGCTTCAGGTTGACCCGGCCGAGGTAGCCGAGGTCGGCGGTGCTCACTTCCCAGTGGCCCCAGCGCGCCAGGTTCAGGTCGAGGTGCTTGGAGACGTAGTAGGTGTTGTAGGGGTCGATGCCCTGCCGCAGCGCCGTCGTCAGCACGAAGGTCTTGAAGGTCGAGCCCGGCTGGCGGTGGCCCTGCGCCGCCAGGTTGAACCGGCTGTCTTCGTAGTCGGTGCTCGTCGCCATCGCCTCGATGCCGCCGCTGCGCGGGTCGATCGAGACCAGGGCGGAGGCGGGGTCTTCGGAGTAGGGGAGGGCCGAGGCCATCGCCTCGGCGGCGACCTCCTGCAGCTTCGGCCGGATCGTCGTGTAGACGCGCAGGCCGCCCCTGCGCACGGTGTTCACGCCGTAGGCCTTCAGCAGCCTGTCCTCGACGTAGTCGAAGAAGTAGGGCTGGCGCTTGGCGAAGTAGCCGTGGTCGAGGTCGAGCCCGAGGCCGCGGTGGCGCGCGCGGCGCGCCTGCGCGTGGGTGATCCAGCCCTGCCGGGCCATCCGCGACAGCACCGCGTCGCGCCGCTCGCGCGCGCCGCGCGGGTTGAGCACCGGGTTGTAGTCGGTCGGCGCCTGCGGCAGGCCGGCCAGCAGCGCCGCCCGGCGCAGGTCGAGCTTCCAGACCGGCCGCGAGAAGTAGATCCTCGCCGCGGCGCCGACCCCGATCGCGGTCGCCCCCCGGATCGTCCCGTAGGAGGCGGTGTTGAGGTAGGAGCCGAGGATCTGGCGGCGCGAGTGGCGTTCGGCGTACTCGATCGCCAGCTTCGCCTCGACGATCTTGCGCTCCAGCGTCCGTCGCGGGTTGGCGATGCAGAGGTTGCGCACCAGCTGCTGGGTGATCGTCGAGCCGCCCTCGACGGCCTTCCCGGCTTCGAGGTTCTTCAGCGCCGCGCGCACGATGCCCTCCGGGTCGACGCCGCCGTGCTCGTAGAAGCGCTGGTCCTCGATCGCCACGGTCGCGTGCTGGAGGCTCTTCGGGATGCGGTCGATCGAGACCGGCGCCCGTGCCACTTCGGACTCGATCGCCCCCAGCCTGCTGCCGTCCGCCGCGTAGAGGGTCGAGTTGCCGCGCCGGTCGACCGGCTTGCAGGCGGTCAGCGGGGGGGCCTCGGCGGCGACGTCGAGCACCCAGGAGACGACGCCGACCGTGGCGGCGGCGAGCAGGGCGACGACGCCGAGGCCGACGAGCAGGAGCTTGCCCCCGGCCCCTCCCCGGCGCCGCTGGCGACGACGGTTGCGCTGCGTCATCGTCATGGAGGCTACCCAGCGCCCCCGGCCGCCCGCGCGACCTGTGAGACTTGCGCTCCCGATGGAGGCCAGCGACCTACCGGCGGAGCGCTTCGGCGCGTCCCCGCCCCGCCCGCGCTTCCCCTACGCGACCTGGGGCGTGCAGATGGCGCTCGGCGGGGTGCTGATCGCGCTCGGCCTGGGGATCGTGCTCGGCGTGCCGGCGATCGTCATCGACCAGCCGAGCGAAGGGAACCTCAGCAGCGCCGCCAACGCCTTCGTCCAGCTGGCGACGGCGCTCGGCTTCCTGCTGGTGCCGCTGGCTGTCGCGAGCGGCTGGGGCTCGGCCCCGCTGCGCCAGGCGCTGGGCCGGCTCGGCCTGCGCGGCTTCCGCCCCGGCGCGATCAAGTGGATGCTGGCCGCGGTCGGCGCCTACCTCGTCTTCGCCGCCGTCTACTCGGCGCTCTTCGGGGCGCCCGAACAGGAGGACATCGCCGAATCGTTCGGCGCCGTGCCGGTGCAGATCCTGCTGATCGTGATCGCCGCGCCGATCAGCGAGGAGGTCTGCTTCCGCGGCATGCTGTTCGGCGGCCTGCGCACGCGCCTGCCGCGCTACGCCGCCGCCCTCGTCAGCGCCCTGATCTTCGGCGCCCTGCACGCCCTCACCGGCATAACCGCCGTGCCGCCGCTGATCTTCTTCGGCTTCGTGCTGGCGCTGCTCTACGAGCAGACCGGCTCGATCCTGCCGGGGATCCTGCTGCACATGCTGAACAACTCCGTCGCCCTGATCGGGCAGTAGGGCGCTGCTTCAAGGGCGGGACGGCACGCGGCGTGCTCGTCCCAAAGCCTTCGCTCAGGACCCCGGTAGCTTACCAAGCGATATCGCCACTTCCTTTAGTAAGCTGATCGGCATATGAGCGATCGCTTGGAAAGGCGCAATGGAGACGGCGCTCGCCTCTGAACGCGCCGGGGGCTTCCGGCGGGTTTCCGATGGACCGGCGAGCTACCTCGCCTTCCATCCGGCGCCGCTGCCGCCAGATCCTCCGCTGGCGCTCGACGTGGAGCTTCACCGGCTGCTCGACCGTGCGAATCAGGCCCTCGGCCGGCTCGATGGGATCACGCTTCTCCTGCCCGACCCGAGCCAGTTCCTCTACACCTTCATCCGCAAGGAGGCGGTGCTCTCATCCCAGATCGAGGGGACGGTCTCCTCTCTCTCCGACCTGCTGCTCTTCGAGAACGAGGCGGCGCCGGGCGTCCCGATCGAAGACCTCGAGGAGACCTCGAACTACATCGCCGCGATGAACCACGGCGTCGAATCGATCACGTCCGGGCGGCTGCCGCTCTGCAATCGGCTGTTGCGTGAGGTCCACGGCCGCCTGCTTCGCTCGGGACGCGGAGCGGACAAGACCCCCGGCCGCTTCCGCCGCTCGCAGAACTGGCTTGGAGGGACGCGCCCCGGGAACGCTCGCTATGTCCCGCCGCCGTGGGAGGAGGTGGAGCCGGCGATGTCCACCCTGGAGCGCTTCCTGCATGACGAACCCGTGCCCTCCCCTGTCCTGATCAAGGCGGCGCTTGCCCATGTCCAGTTTGAGACCATCCACCCGTTCCTCGACGGAAACGGCCGCGTGGGCCGGCTGCTGATCACGCTGCTGCTCGTGGACCAGGGTGTGCTCACCCGTCCACTGCTGTACTTGAGCCTCTACTTGAAACGCAACCGCGACGCCTACTACGAATACCTGCGGCGAGTCCGCACCGAGGGCGCCTGGGAGGGGTGGCTTCGCTTCTTCCTCGAGGGCGTCGTCGATGTCGCCGAATCGACCGCGACGACGACGCGCGGAATCGTGGAGGTGATCGAGCGCGACCGGGGGCGGATCCACGAGTTCGGCCGTGGGGCCGCCACGGCTCTTCGCGTGCACGAGCTGGCCGTCAGGCGGGTCGTCGTGAAGCCCCCGACCGCGGCTGGCGCGCTGGGTCTGTCCGAGCCGCCGGTCTACGCCGCGATCGCGCGGCTGGAGGACGCGGGCATCCTGCGCGAGGTCACCGGCCGCGCCCGCGGCAAGACCTACGTGTACGGCGAGTACATGGACATCCTCAACGAGGGGACCGAGGCCTGAGGCGCGACGCTGCTGTCGCGCCCACGCCGCCGCCTTCGTCAGCGCCGTGATCCGGCAGCATGGGGAGGGGGCGGCATAGAATCCGGCGGGTGAGCCGCCACCTCGCCCGCGCCCTGGTATTCGCCGCCCTGCTGGCGCTGCCAGCGGCCGCGCAGGCGAGGAAGCCGAACGGCGGCACGGCGTGGCCCGGGCCGGTCAAGGCCTTCCACCGGGGCGAGTGCGGCGCCGGCGTCGTCGCCTTCAAGCGCGGCCTGCGCAAGCTGGGCTACGTCGCCGACGGCGGTCGCTGCTTCAAGGGCAGGACGGGACGCGGCGTGCTCGCCTACCGCAAGGTCAACGGGATGAGCCGCAGCGAGCACGCGGGCAGGCGCCTGGTCAAGCGCGTGCTCGCCGGCCGCGGGGGCTACCGGGTGCGCCACCCGGGCGCCGGGGAGCACGCCGAGGTGCCGCTCGACAGGCAGGTCCTCGTGCTCGCCAAGGGGAAGCGCCCCTTCGCGATCTACCCCGTCTCCACCGGCAAGCCGTCGACGCCGACGGTGACCGGCCGGTTCAGCTTCATCCGCCGCGAACCGGGCTACAACTCGGAGGGCATGTACTACTCCTTCTACTTCTACGCCGGCTACGCGGTGCACGGCTACGCCGAAGTCCCCGACCACGCCGCCAGCCACGGCTGCATCCGCACCTTCATCGCCGACCAGCCGCGGATCTACGAACAGCTGAAGTACGGCGAGCCGATCTTCGTCTTCTGAGACGAGCCCTGGCGCGAGGGGGAAGCGGCCTACTTCGGCAACCGCACGCTCTCGAACGCGAGCACCGTTGCCAGCAGGTCGAAGTGGCTGTCGTCGTGGAGCACGCCGAAGCCGCGCTCGGCCGCGGCGGCCGCGATCAGGTAGTCGGTGGCCGGGAGACGCCTGTTGCCCTTGAGCTCGCGCGCGGCGCCGACTGCCGCCTGACACGCGGAAGCCGTTATCGGTGCCTGCCGGAGAGCCGAGAGCGTCCGATCCATGACCGCGAACTCCGACTCGTCGCGAGCGGAGTACAGGATCTCCAGCGCGGCTGCCGGGCAACTGGCGAGCTGGTCGCGTCCGACCGCCGCTTCCCACATCTCGTAGACCGCCTGGTCCCGTTGGCGGTGCCACGCGGAGGTGTCGATCACCAGCGGCACCCGCGGTTCGAGCAGAGACCCGGTCATCGCGGTGGCTGCTTGCAGGGCATGGTCTCGCGTTCTTCCCAGGCTTCCCGAGATGCATCGAGATCGACCTCGATCTCTCCCCGCACTATCTTCAGCAGCGTCTGCCTGGCTTCCTCGCGACGCTTCCGGTCCTCCTCGGCGACTTCGGCCCCGCGCAGGGCCAGGTCACGGATCAGCCGCGACTTGCTCTTCGGCTGAGCGTCAATCGCCGCCATCGCCTCGGCCAGGGCGGGGTCGACGGTCACCTGTACGCGTGGGTGTTTCGGGGCCATGAACCGAGTGTACCGCGCATGCGGTACACCGGACATGCTGGTCGCCTCGGCCTTTCACGTCCTACCAAGCGTCGAACAGCGAGAACTCGCCCCCTGCCGATATAAGTTCTCCGCGATGTCCGACCTCGAGGCAGCCAGGCGCACCCTGCTCGCCGAGCTGCGGCAGCACTCGCTGATCCTCGGCGAGGTGACGCTGGCGAGTGGGGCGACCGCGCGGTACTACGTCGACGCGCGGCGGGCGCTGCTGCGGCCGGCGGGCTTCCGGGCGGCGGGCGAGCTGATCGCGGCCGCCGCGGTCGAAGCCGGCGCGAGCGCGGTCGGCGGCCCGGCCACGGCGGCGATCCCGCCCAGCTGCGCCGCCCTCGCCGTCCCCGCGGGCGAGGGGCTGGTCGGCTTCTTCGTCCGCGGCGAGCGCAAGGCGCACGGCCTGCAGCGCTGGGTCGAGGGGCCGGTCAGCGAGGGCGACCGGGTGCTCGTCGTCGAGGACACCGTCACCACCGGCGGGTCCACGGCGCGGGCGATCGAGCGGATCGCCGAGCAGGGCCTCGAGCCCGTCGCCGTCGTCGCCGTCGTCGACCGCCTCGCGGGCGGCGGCGAGGCGGTCGAAGCGGCGATCCGCGACGGCGGGGAACCGGCCGGGCCCGCCCCCTACCGCGCCCTCGTCACGATCGACGAGATCTACCCGGACCGCCCCGACCGGGGCTGAGGCCCGCCGGGCCCACGCGGGCCGCCGGCGACGTCGCATACCGCCCGGGTACCCGAGCGCAAGGCGCATTCCTGCGCGCGATCGCGCCGATCGCGCGGCCCGTCGCGAAACCGTGCGCCTTCTCTCGAAAACGCACGCCTTGACAATAAAAAGGTCCCTGTTTACAGTTGCCACGGTCCGTTTCGGGACCGGGTGCGGGGCAGGGAACCGCCGCACGGAGCCGGGCCACGGGGACGGCCCGAGGGAAAGGCAGAGACTTCGCAGTGAACAGGGACACGACCTTCACCGCAGCACCCGCCGGGAACGCGACAACCCGTCGCGCCCCCGTCGGCCTCATTGATCGACCAGCTCGGCCGCGGGGCGGGAATCCGCGGCCGCACTCAATCCGGCCGGCCGGGCCAAACCCGGCGGGCGTTACTACACAAGGGAGATAAGCAGTGAGACGAATAGCCATCTTGCTCGCCGCGCTCGCGGCGCTGATGCTCGTTCCGGCGGCGGGGGCGTTCGCGGCCAACAACTTTTCGGTCACCATCGCGGGAGAAGGCGGCGGCGAAGTGAGCAGCGTCGGCGGCCTGATCGAAGAAGGCGAACCGACGGGGTTCCTCGAAGGCAGCCCGGCGATCGAATGCAGCTACGAATCCCCCGGACCGGCGACCGGCACCTGCGAAAACGAACAGGCCGAAATCGAACCGGGCATCGAAGGGATCGCTCTGCACGCGGTTCCGGATCCCGGCTCCGAACTCGTCCTCTGGCTGAACGAAGGGGGCGTCAAGCTTGCCGGCACTGTGTGCAGAAGCACGGAAGAAGCAAATCTACCGCAACATCCTGAGCAATGGGAACATTGTTTACTGGGTCAGGAAAGCGGCGCAGGGAACATCGAACTGACGGTTGTCTTCGAACCCTGCGCGGAAGGCTCCGAAGCCTGGACCTGCGGGGCGATGCTGAACGTCGGCGTGACTGGCGACGGCAATGTGGACAGCGAAGACGGGGGGATCGCCAACTGCCAGAAATATGAAGCAGCTGACGCCTGTTCGGAGCTCTACGAACCGGGCGAAGAAGTCACCCTGACGGCGACTCCTGAAAAAGGGTTTGGATTCGCCGGCTGGACCGGTTGCGACTCCGAATCCGAAGGCAAATGCATCGTGACGATGGGCGAACTGGCCACGAGCAGGGAAGTCGAAGCGGAATTCGCCGAACTCCCCACCTACCCCCTCACCCTCGAAATCAAAGAAGGCGAAGGCACGGTCGTCTCCGACCCCGCAGGCATCGAATGCACCGGCCCGGCGGGCGAAGAATGCACCTCTGAATTCGAAGAAGGCCAAGAAGTCACCCTGACCGCCTCCCCGGCGGCCGGCTACCGCTTCTTCTCCTGGGGCCTCTGCCCCTCGGCAAACGGCCGCCAGTGCACGGTCACGATGAGCGAAGCCACCGAAGTGCGGGCCAAGTTCAAAAAGACCTACAACCTGACGATCGACAAGGGCGGCTCCCAGCGCGGCGTCGTGCTGAACAGCAAGAACGGCGTCACCTGTGCGGTGCGCTGCTCGACCTCGACGATCTCGCTGTTCGAAGGGGCCGAAGTGACGATCTACACCGCGACCCCCTTCGGCAACACCTACATGAAGGAATTCACCGCCGGAACGGGCTCCACCGCCTCCTGTGACGGGACGGCCGAATGCACGTTCACGCTCGAAGAAGACTCCTCAGCCGAAGCGCTGTTCGAAGAAAGGCCCAAAGCCACCCTCTCGATCGAAAAGGAAGGCGGCGGGGAAGCCAAGCTGGAAGGCAACGGCACCTTCTGCAACAACAGCTGCGAATCCCAGCAGGTCGAGTACTTCTCGGCGCCCACCGCCCAGGAAGCCGTGATCGCCTGGGAACTGAACGCGGGCACCAGCTCGATCGAATGGACGACCGGCGCGGGCACCTGCACCGGCTCCTCCGAAGAAACCAAAGGCCAGTGCAAGGTGACGATGGACGAAGCGCACGAACTGGTGGCGAAGCTGGAATAGCCGCCTAGCAGCACGCAGGCAAGCCGAAGCCCCGGGGAGCCAACCGGCTCCCCGGGGCGGAGGCCACACCGAAACCACCAACCGAGACCCACACACCACAAGACCACCGACCACGATGCAAGCCACTCGAAACCAAAATCTTCAAGCCCCCACCGAGCCCCGCCCACGCAAGGACGCAGGGAGGCCGGGGTCCGGCCTCCCTGGCGGGTGCGGCTGGGGGCGCGACTGGCCAAGCGGATCAAGGACGCAGGGCGCAGCGCTTGGTGGCGCCAAGCGCAAGCCCGAGGACGCCGAGGCGCGACGCGCCAGGCGCGTCAACCAGGCGTGCCCGGTGGGGGGGGCGGACCCCGATAGCAGCGCTATTCGCGTAGCTGAGGACGCCGCCGCGCGCCGGTTTGCAGCCGTGGGTTGCGGGGGTGGAGCGCCGGAGCGGACGTCGGCAGACGCAAGAAGCCCACGAACTCACCGCCACGCGCAACTAGGAGGCGGCTGAGCACTACCTAGCAGCACAGAAGCAAGGCCAGGGCCGCGGGGAGCCTCCTCCCCGCGGCCCGCGGGCCTCACACCACGAAGACTTCAGCAGCACAGCAGCACGCCCGTCGGGGAGCGGGTGAGGGGACGACAGAGGTTCAGGAGCACAAGACGAGGCGAGGACTCATGCGAGCGAGGAGACGGGACATGGGAGCAGAAGCCAGGAAGGCACAGAGTGGGCGGATGGCCTGGACGGGGTTCGCCCGCGGGTTCTGCCTGACGGTCCTCGTCGTGGCGGTGACGGTTTTGGCGATCGGGATGGCCGCTCCGCCCCCGGCGGGCGCCGCCGCCCCCTCGCTGCTCTTCCAGGCCCCCGAAGACGGGGCCACGGGCGCCGGGGCCGGGCAGCTCCGCCTGCCGCTGGGCGTGGGGGCCGACCCCAGCGCGCCCGGCCACGTCTACGTCGCCGACCGCAACAACAACCGGATCTCCGAGTTCACCGCCTGGGGGGAGTTCGTCAAGGCCTGGGGCTGGGAAGTGGACGCCGCAGACCCCCAGCCCGAACTTCAGAGCTGCACGGCGGAAAGCGGCTGCCAGGCGGGCTCGGCCGGCTCGGGAGCCGGGCAGTTCGACACCGCCGAAGCGGTCGCGGTGGACGGCTCGGGGATGGTCTACGTGATCGAAAGCAAGAACAGCCGGGTGCAGAAGTTCGACCCCGAGGGCGGCCCGGGGGAATCCGCGGCGCTGGTCGGGAGCTTCGGGGAAGCCGGCCCGGGGCCGGGGCAGCTCGACGGCGGCACCAACGCCTACCTGAAGCGGCTGGCCGCCTGCCAAGCCGACGACGACGTCTTCGTCGGCGAAGCCGAACGGATCCAGCGCTTCGACTCCGAAGGCAACTTCGAGGAAGCGATCGCGACCCCGGCGGGCAAAGCAGTGCGGGCGATCGCCACCGACGCCGCCTGCGACCTCTACGTCGACTACGTGGACGCGGAAACGAGAAGGGGCGAACCCGGGGTGTGGAAGATCGCCCCCGAAGCCCCCTACCAAGTCCTGGCGGAATTCGCGCCCGAGAGCGCCAACGATCGCCCGCGCGCGCTGGCGCTGGACGGGGCGGGCAACCTCTACGTGATGCTCCCCAACGCCGGCTTCTCGGACCCCGAACCCGACCGGGTGCGCAAGTACGACGCGGAAGGCAACTGCCTGACCTGCGGGGAAGAAGGCGAAGGGGGGAAGCCGGGCTTCGACCGGGTCGCCGACAAGAGCCAGATCAAGGGTGTCGCCGCGAGCGGGGCCTGCGACCCGGGGGGCGAAGGCGAAGTGGCCTACCCGATCCACTTCGCGGGCACCGTGCCCAACCGCTCCTACCTGCGCGGCTACGGCGTCCCGGACGGGAGCGTCTGCCCGCCGCCGCTGCGCCCGCCGGCGGTGGTGGCCGAGTACGCGACCGCGGTGGGGGTCTCCTCGGCGACGATCCGCGCCGAGATCAACCCCAGGTTCTGGTCGGGCACGACGGGCACCACCAGCTACCACGCCCAGTGGGCCACCAGCGCCTGCGTGGAAGCGGGCGGCTGGGAAGCCGCGTGCGTCAAGCGGACCGCCGACCCGCCCGGGGTGGCCCTGGGCGGGGCGGCGACCAACTCCCCGGTGCCGACCGCGGCGCTGGGCCTGGAAGGCCTCGAGCCCGCCACCTCCTACTCCTACCGCTTCGTCGCGGTCTCGGAGGGCGGCGGGCCCACCCACGGCGAAGAGGCGCGCTTCACCACCTTCGGCGCCGCCCCCGCGCCTCCCTGCCCCAACGACGGCTACCGCACCGGCGCCTCGGCGGCGCTGCCCGACTGCCGCGCCTATGAGCTGGTCAGCCCGCTGGACAAAGAAGGCGGGGGGACCACCGTCCTGGCGGAGTTCACCAGCGGCCTGCCGGCGACCCTGAGCCAGAGCGCCGCGGGCGGGGAGCGGATGGCCTACGGCTCCAACCGGGCCTTCGGCGGCCCCCCCTCGGCCCCCTACACCTCCCAGTACCTCGCCGCCCGCCACGCCGGGTCGGGCTGGTCCTCGCACGGGATCTCCCCGCCGGCGCGCAGCACCTTCTACTCCGTGACGAAGCACTTCGACAACCAGTTCCGCGCCTTCTCGGCAGACCTCTGCACCGGCTGGGTGCAGACCTTCGCCGACCCCCAGCCCGCCGCCGCGGCGCCGGAAGGGTTCTCCGACATCTACCGCCGCACCGACTCCGAATGCGGCGGCCCCGCCTACGCCCCGCTGAACACGACCGAGCCGCCGGCGCTGGCGGCGGCGCTGTTCGACATCTCCCTGCAGGGCTTCTCGGCCGACGAGCGCAGCGCGATCTTCCTCGCCGACGACGCGCTGGCGGCGGGGGCGAGCGCGGAAACGCCCCAGCTCTACGGGCGCCGCGGCGGCGTGGAGCGGATGCTTTGCGTGCTGCCCGTGGGGGCGCCGGTCACCGGCCCGTGCACGGCGGGGGGGAGGAGCAGCGGGTTCGTGAACGCGGCGCAGAGCCGCTACTCGCGCCTTCAGGGCGCGATCTCCGCGGACGGGGAGCGGGTCTTTTGGACGCAGACCAAAGGAGGCCCGGGGCCGCTCTACGTGCGCGAGCACCCCTTCGAGCCCGAAAGCGCCCACCGGCACGGCACCGCCTCGGGCGCCGGCGACCTCGCCGGGCCGGTCACCGCGACCGGCAACCTGGCCAGCTTCCGGTTCACGGTCACCCACGTGCACCACGTGGGTGACGGGCGCTTCGTCGTCGGCCAGGAGATCGCCTCCCCCGAAGGCTCGATCCCGCCCGGCACGAGGATCGAAGCGATCGAAGAAGTAGAAGAAGACGACTTCACCCTCACCCTGACCGCGAAGCCGACCGCGATCAAGAGCGGCGCCGTCCTGGAAGGGGTCCCCTCCGACGTCATCGGCGGCGCCGAAGCGGACTCGGGCGCCTTCGCCGCCGGGCAGGAGATCGTCGCCGCCAACGGCGGGCTGCCCGCCGGGACGAGGATCGAAGCGGTGAGCGAAACCGCGCCCGGTGTCTTCGAGCTAACCCTCTCGGACGAAGCGAGCGTGGGCGGCCCCGCGGTCGGGCTGCGGGCCGCAGGGCCCTGCGCCGAACCCGCCAAGGCCTGCACCCTCGCGGTCTCCGGGGAGGCCGAGAAGATCGAGGGGGCCGAAGGCTCGCGGTTCCAGGCGGCGGCCGCCGACGGCTCGCGCGCCCTGTTCGTCACGAACGGGACGCTCTACGAACACGACCTGGAAGCCGAAGCGACCACCGAGATCGCCGGCGAGGTGGTGGGCTCGCTGCTCGGGGCAAGCGAGGACGCCAAACGGGCCTACTTCGTCTCGCGCGAAGCCAGGGCGCCGGGGGCCGAAGCGGGGGAGGCCAACATCTACTTCCACGAAGCCGGCGGCGGCTTCCAGCTGATCGGGGCGCTGGAGGGCGAAGACCTGAGCTCGGGCGCCTCGCCGGTCGCGTCCTCCCCCGCCGCGCACACCGCCCGGGTCAACGCCTCGGGCCTACAGGCGGCGTTCACCGCGATCACGCCGCTGACGGGCTATGACAACACCGACCTGCGCAGCGGCGAGGCCGACGCGGAGGTCTACCTCTACGACGCCGGCGCCGAAGAGCTCCTCTGCGCCTCGTGCAACCCGGGCGGTGGGCGGCCGCTGGGGCGCGAGCTGCGAGAAGGGGCCGAAATCCGCGCCGCCGCGCGCATCCCGGTCTTCCAGAACGAGCTCTACGGATCGCGCCTGCTCAGCCCCGACGGCAAGCGCCTGTTCTTCCTCGCCCAGGACGCGCTCACCCCCGCCGACACCAACGGGCGCGAAGACGTCTACCAGTGGGAGGCGGCGGGCAAGGGCGGCTGCACCGCCTCCTCGGCCTCCTACTCGCCGCAGAACAGGGGCTGCGTGGACCTGATCTCCTCGGGCAAGGGCGGCCTCGACGCCCGCTTCCTGGACGCCGACGCCTCCGGCGACAACGTCTTCTTCGCGACGATCTCCAGCCTGGTGTCCCAGGACTACGGCCTGGTCGACGTCTACGACGCCCGCGTCGAAGGCGGCCTGCCGAGCCCCGAAGGCCCCGCCCCCGAGTGCGAAGGGGAAGCCTGCCAGTCCCCGCCGCCGCCGCCACAGGCGAACACGCCCGCCTCGGCCACCTACAGCGGTCCCGGCAACCTCACCGAAGCCGCCTCCCCCTTCGCCCGCTGCAACCGCGCCGGGCGCCGCGCCCGCGGCCTCTCGGCGCAGGCGAAGAAGCTGCGCCGCAAGGCCGCCCGCCTGGCCCGCCACCGCCGCAACCGCAAGGCGACGCGCCGCGCCGGGGCCCTGCGCCGCAAGGCCGCCCGCCACGCGAAGCGCGCCCGCAGGCAGGCCACGGCAGCCAAGAGATGCCGGGCGAGGGTGCGCAGGCAAAGGAGCGGGCGATGAGAACCGGTTTCGATCGAAGGCTTCCCGCAGCACCACACCACAAACCAAAGGAGCACACAGTGAGCATCGCCAAGCGAAATCCAGCGCCATCCGCGACCGCCGCCGGAGCTCTCGCCACCGTTGCTCGCCTGCTCCGCCTCCCAAGGAGAGGTACGCCCTCTTCCGGGCGCTCCCTGGTTTCCCTCTGCGCCGCCGTTGCGGTCGCCGCCGCCGCGGCGCTCGCTCCCGCCTCCGCCTCCGCCTACGACCTGACCGAATTCGACGTTACCTTCGCCGACCCCGGAGGCGAAACCGAAAACCAGGCGGGCGCCCACCCCGACGCGGTCAACGTGACGATCGGCTTTCCCTCCACCCCCACCGGGGAAGGCGGGGAAGTGACCGAAGAACCGGTCAAGGACCTGATCCAGCGCCAGGTCAAGGGCCTGGTCGGCAACCCCTACGCGACGCCGCGCTGCGCGACGGTGGACTTCCTCACCAGGGGGGAAGCGCTCGAAGGCGAACCGATCCCCGCCTGCCCCGACGTCACCGCCCTGGGCTACACCTCGGTCAAGCTCGGCGGCCCCAAATACGTCGACTCGCTCTACTCCCCCGTCTACAACCTCGCCCCGCCCCCCGGCGCCGCGGCCAAGATCGGCTGGTGGGCCGAAAAAGTGCCGATCACGGTCGAGTTCACCGTCGCCGAAACCCCCCCCTACAACATCGTCGCCGCCTCCACCAACATCTCCCAGATCGTCGAAGTGATCGGCGCCACCGTCACCCTCTGGGGGGTGCCCGCCGATGCCTCCCACGACCCGCTGCGCGGCCCCTGCCTGACCGCCGTGGGCGGCGAATCGGCGGGCGAATGCCCGGCCAAAATCTCCCCGCGGCCGTTCCTCACCCTGCCGCGCGCCTGCGAAGGGCCGCTCGCGACCCACTACCGCACCGATACCTGGGTCGACCCCGGCGCCTTCGGCGAAGGCTTCGCGGAAACCCACAACTCCCTGGGCGAGCCGGAAGGCTTCAAGCGCTGCGACCGCCTCGGCTTCGAGCCCGAAACCTCGGCCCGGCCCAGCTCGGCCGCGGCAAGCTCCCCGAGCGGCCTGGACTTCTCGCTCGACACCGCCAACGAAGGCCTGGAAAACCCCGACGGGATCTCCAACGCCGACGTGGAAAAGGCCGTCGTCACCCTGCCCAAGGGGATGACGATCAACCCGTCTCAGGCAGAAGGGCTGGAGACCTGCTCGGAGGCGCAGTTCAAGGCCGAATCGCCCTACCTGGCGCCCGGCGAAGGGCCGACCTACGTGCCGCCGTCGCAGCGCTGCCCGGAAGCCTCGAAGGTCGGCACGGTCGAAGTCGAAACCCCGATCCTCGAAAACCACGTCCTGCATGGCTCGGTCTACGTCGCGACGCCGTATGAGAACCGCTTCGGCGCCCTCATAGCCCTCTACATGGTCGTCCGCGACCCGCAGCTGGGCGTCGTCGTCAAGATGCCGCTGAAGGTGGAACCGGACCCGGTGACGGGACAGCTGGTCACGGTTTCCGACGAAATCCCGCCCTTCCCCTTCAGCCACTTCAAGCTGCACCTGCGCGAGGGCGGGCGCAGCCCGCTGATCACCCCACCGGGCTGCGGCACGTTCCAGACCAAGGCGATGCTCTACCCGAGCTCGGGCGGCGCTCCCTTCACGTCGAACTCGAGCTTCCAGATCGTCTCCGGGCCGGACGGCGGCCCCTGCCCGAGCGGCGCGGCCGGGTTCAGCCCCGGCTTCGAAGCGGGCACCCGCAACAACGCCGCCGGCTCCTACTCGCCCTTCGACATGCGGATCGCGCGGGGCGACGGCGAACAGGACATGGGTAAGTTCAGCTTCGTGCTGCCCCCGGGCGTGGTGCCCAAGCTCGCCGGCGTCCCCTACTGCTCCGACGCGGCGATCGCCCAGGCGAGGGGCCGCACCGGGGAGCACGGCGGCCAGGAAGAGAAGGACAGTCCCTCCTGCCCGGCGGCCTCGCAGATCGGCACGACCCTGGCCGGAGCCGGGGCGGGCTCCCAGCTCACCTACGTCGGCGGGAAGCTCTACCTCGCCGGCCCCTACCACGGCGACCCCATAAGCGCCGTGGCGATCGTCCCCGCGGTCGCCGGGCCCTTCGACGCCGGCACCGTGGTCGTGCGTGAGGCGCTGCGCCTCAACCCGGTCACCCACGTCGGCGAAGTCGACGGCTCGGCGTCGGACCCGATCCCCCACATCCTCAAGGGGATCCCGCTGAACGTGCGCGAGGTGCGCGTCTCGGCCGAGCGCCCCGGGGGCTTCACGCTCAACCCGACCAGCTGCGAACCCTTCCAGGCGCGCTCGACGATCTGGGGCGACGGCACCGCGCTTGCGCCGCTGGCTCCGCACCCGGTCGATCTCTCGACGCGCTTCCAGGCCGCGGGTTGCGCCTCGCTGGGCTTCAAGCCCCGCCTCAACGTGAAGCTCAGGGGCGGTACGAAGCGAGGCAAGTTCCCATCCCTGAGAGCCGTCTACACCCCCAGGAAACACAACCAGGCAAACCTCTCGCGCCTCGCGCTCACCTTCCCCAACTCCGAGTTCATCGAACAGGGCCACTTCAGAACGATCTGCACCAGGGTGCAGTTCGCCGCGGGGGGCGGCTTCGGCGAACGCTGCCCCAAGGGCTCGGTTTACGGTCACATAAAGGTCTGGACGCCGCTGCTCGACGAACCCTTGAAGGGTCCGGTCTACCTCCGCTCATCGAACCACAACCTCCCCGACGCCGTCTTCGCCCTGCACGGGATCGTCGACATCGAGCTGGCGACCCGGATCGACTCCGTGCACGGGCGCCTGCGGGCGATCGTCTCCGGAGCCCCCGACGCCCCGGTCTCCCGGGCGATCGTGAACATGCAGGGCGGCCAGAAGGGCCTGTTCGTCAACAGTCGCTACCTGTGCCGCAAGCAGAAGCGCAACCGCGCCCGGGTCAACGCCGGCGCCCAGAACGGCCGGCGCGACGTGACCAGGCCGGTGATGCGGGCGGTGGCGTGCGGGAAGCACCGCAGGAAGGCGCACAAGCGCCACGCGCGCCGGGCGCGCGTGGCGAGGGGCAGCGCGGCGAGGTAGGGGACGACCGGCGCGGATCCGCGCGCCTGGCCACAGGTTCGGCGCGAGGAGATCGAGCCTGCTGACGGGAGGGCCTGTGTTTCTGTGATACTGTGATCTCATGAAAAACCTCACCGTCTCCGTCCCCGACGACGTCTACCGGCTCGCCCGGGTCCGCGCCGCGGAAAGCGACAGCTCGGTCAGCACCCTCGTCGCCGGCTACCTGCGTTCGCTGGGCGATCGGGACGCCGAGTTCGAGCGGCTGGAGGCGCAGCAGAAGCGGATCCAGGCGGAAATCGAGGGGTTCAGCGCGAGGGACAACATCGATCGCGACGCGCTGCATGAGCGTGCGGTTCGCTGACACGAACGTCCTGGTCTACGCGATCTCCGACGACCGGGCCGAGCGCGACAAAGCCGAGCGTGCCAACCGGATCCTCGCGGCGAGGGATCTCGGGCTTTCGGTCCAGGTGCTGCAGGAGTTCTACGTGCAGGCGACCCGTCCGACTCGTCCCGGGCGACTGGATCACGAGCGCGCCGCCGGCCTCGTCGCGTCGTTTCGGCGCTTTCCCGTGTTGCCGCTGACCGCCGAGCTCGTCGATGCCGCGATGGCGACCCGGGAGCGCTTCCAGCTCTCCTACTGGGACGCCGCGATAGTCGAGGCGGCCCGCTCGCTCGGCTGCGAGCTCGTCCTCTCCGAGGACCTCGGCGACGGCCAGGACTACGACGGCGTGTGGGTCGAGAACCCCTTCCGGTGACCGGTCGGCGCCTGCCTCCCGGGTCCCCCCGAATGACTTTGCCAGGCAGATGCGTGCAATCCTGTTCCGGCCTGATCTCGGACTGGCTCCGGTGGCCTATCCTCTGTGCCGGTGAGCGCAACGCTCGACAACGTGGTCGGCGAGGGTTCCCTCACCCGCCGGGAGCGCCGTGTGGTGGAGCGCCTGCTCGACCGCATGCGTCGGCAGTGGGGCGGGGGCCTGTTGGCGGTCTGGCTGTACGGCTCGCGCGCCCGGGGGGAGGCCGACCTGGACGAGACCGACCCCGACCTGCGCTCGGACGTCGACCTGCTGGCGATCGTCGATCCGTCGATCGACACGGAGGCGGCGGGCCGCTGGGCGCTGCCGATGGTCGAAGGAGAGGCCGACGCCGCTGGCGACAGCCCCGTCTACTACTCCCTGCGCGTCTTCGACACAGCCTGGCTGCGCGACCGCCGCGAGATCCGCTCCTTCTTCATCCAGGAGGTCGACCGCGACAAGATCGTGCTCTGGGGCCAGCGGCTCGACGAGCCCGGGAAGAGCGGAAGAGCCGCTGCGTGAGCCCCCGCACCGAGGAGTTCATCGAGCAGGCGCGTGACCGGCTGGCCGCCGCCCGCGAGGCGCTCGCCGCCGGTCACCGCAGCGTCGCCGTGAGCGTCGCCTACTACTCGATGCTCTACGCCGCCCGCGCGACGCTGTCGGAGGATGACGAGAACGCCCGCAGCCATCGGGGGACCTGGAACCTGTTCAGGGTCAGGTACGTGACCACCGACGCGTTCGACGCCGCCCTCTTCACGCTGGCCCAGCACGCCCAGGTGGCCCGCGAGGGCGGCGACTACCAGGCCGTCACCCCGAGCGAGGAGGAAGCGGATCGCTATGTCGAGGGCGCCGACGACTTCCTCGCGGCGGCCGAGAAGATGCTCGATCCTCCGGGCGAGTCCGGTGAATGACGACGTTGTCAGGCGGGAGGGAGAGCGCCTACCCCCCGACATATTCGTCATGAAGCGGGACATCGTCACCCCGGTGCCGCCCAAGGGCGATCCGTGGCGCGACAACGAGATCGTCCGCCGCGCGAGGATCCGCGAGGACGCCGAGCGGCCGATGAGCGTGAACCTGGCGGAGGGCCACTAGGCTTCGATGACAACCGAGCCGACGCGCCCGATGCGCTCAAAATGATCGTCGCAAGTCAGAACTGTCGTGCCATTACGGGCTGCGGTGGCGGCGATCCAGATGTCGTTAGTGGGAATCGGCGTCCCCGCCTTGCGCAGCTCCGCGATTATCTCCGCGTATTGGCGGCTGGTCTCCGAGTCGACCGGCAACACCTGCACCACGGGATTGTCGAGAAAGACGTCCAGATCATGTTCATTGCGCCGTCGCCTGCCACCAAGCAGGAAGCCGGTACGCAGCTCGCCAAGCGCAACGGTCGGGACACCCACCAGCTCGGCCTGGTCCAGGAGCGCCGCCAGCTCCTCGTTCCCCCGCCGAAAGTTGCTGTAGGCGGAGGTGTCGAGGCAAAAAGAGCTCAACGCCAGAGCTCCTCGTCGACTGCCTCGAACTGCGCGGTCGCCTGCTCGAAATGGCGGAACTCGTCCTCGCTCCAGCCCCCCGCAAGACGACCCAAGCCGTTGGAGCGAACACCCTGCGCGCCCAGTCCTTGCCCTAGAAGGTCGATGACCGTCTGGTTCAGCGACTTGCCCCGGCGCCGCTTCTCGCGGTCCAAGGCGTCAGAGAGGCCAGGCGGAAGATTCCTGATCGTCAGCGCTTTGATGGCCACCACCCCCTCTTGCCTTCAGCGTGTGCATTCATTTACTGCATAAGTTTACTGCATAAAGACACAGAGCCTCCCGCTCGGCCCGCACCTTGCCCTGGGAGCGCTCCACCCACTCGGCGACCTTCTCGTCGAAGGGGCCGCTGCGCGGGTAGCCCCTTTACTCACCCCTCCGGCAGGTTCTCCAGGTCCGCGCGGTCCTGTGGCCGGCTCTGTGCCTCCTTCATCTCGCGCAATCGCGCGAGCGAGCACACTCGCACGGGGATCCCGAACAACTCGCTGGGCACGGCGTCTTCGGCGAGCCGGTTGTAGCCGGGCACTCCCCGCGCCCGCTGCACGACGTCCAGTTCGCCGAATCGGGTCATCGCAGTGACGTTGCCGCCGCGCCGGATCACACCGGCGTCCCTGGCCGGGTCGAAGTCCCTGCCTTCGGCGGTGGGCAGGGTCGACTCGAGCTCCCGAAGGGCCTCGGTGAGTCGCTTCAGGTTCTCGGGATCGGGGTCGGGAACGAGGTCCAGGTCCTCGGTGCCGCGCACGTAGCCGTGCGCTCCCACGGCGACGCCGCCGATCACGATGAACTCGACGTCCCGCCCGTGCAGCGCCTCGACCAGCGCGCGCAGGTCGAACTCGGTCAACGGCTCGCGGCGGCGCCCTTGATCGCGCTCAGCTGCTTGCAGAGCGCATGGACCCGGGTCAGCCGCTCGCTCATCGGCGCTCTGCGATCCGCGGCCAGCCGCAGCTCTCGCGCCCGTCGCAGGTCGTCCGCCTCGCCGCTGAGTGCTTTCGTCACCATTGACCGAAGTCTACCGCGCCATACCGGGTCAGGAAGGCGCCGGCGCGTCGACGTCGGTGGCGACTGTGAAGCTGGGTGGTGCCTGGGCTCACCCCGACAGCGGCCACGGCAGGAGCGGGCCGGGGGACCGTGAGAAACGCGACGTAGCTCCGCAGTGTGCGCGGGTCGGGCCCGCCGCGACCGCCGCGGGGGGCCGAGCGGCACTTCAGCTTCGTCACGCCCTGCGGCGACTTCGACGTGCTTGCGGACGCGGACAGAGTGCGTTCCTATGCTGAAATGACCCAACGCCCCGACCAGGATTCGAACCTGGGGCCTACTCCTTAGGAGGGAGTCGCTCTATCCAGCTGAGCTATCGGGGCCTATGCCGTGAAAAGGCTCTGCTGAGCCGTTTCCGGCGTTTGTCCGTCGCCCGCGCTCGGCTCTGAATCGACCGAAACCGGCTCTCCGCTGCCCAGTGCTGCCCAATCGAGCGCTGCATCGAACTCGCGGAGCGCCGCGCCGATCAACCGCTCGCGGCGACGCACAGCACTAGCGTAGACCTTCATCGAGAACCCCGGCTCGGTGTGCCCCAGCTGGGCCGCCACGTACACGGGATCGTCGCCCAGGGCGAAACGCAGGCTGGCGTAGAGGCGGCGCAGCGAGTGCGGCGTGGCCGCCTCGTCCATCGGTTGCAGGCCGATCTCGGCGAGCCTTCGGTTGGCGCGGCGGATCGCCGTCTTGAACCGTCGCTCGACGTTGCTGACGTTCTGCCGCTTCCCGTTGCGGTTGCGGAACACCGGCCCCTCGGCGCTGCGCCTGGTCCGCAGCTTGAGCGCCGTCAGTTCGCGGCGCAGGTCGTCGGGCAGATCGACCCGGCGCACCCCGGCGTCCGTCTTGGACGCGGCGACGCGCAGCGTGCCGCTGGCCGGGTCGAAGTCGGGCCAGTCGAGCGCGCACGCCTCGCCGTTGCGCAGTCCCGCCCCGGCCATGATCGCGGCCATCGGCCGCAGCTTCCGCGCCGCCTCGAGCAGCGAGGGCAGCTGCTCCGGCGAGATCGTCGGCCGCTTCGGGACCGTGCGCTTGACCCGCCGCCGCCGACCCCGCGCGACGTTGCGCGCCGGATCGACATGTCCGTAGTCGCCGGCGGCGTCGAGGATCATCGCCAGCAGGCCGATCGACTTGTTGATCTGGTTCGGTCCCAGCGCTCCCTCGCGCAGCTTCGCGGTCTTGTAGCGGTCGATGTCCTCGGGGCCGATCTGGTCGAGGTGCATCGCGGCGAAGTGCGGCAGCAGGTGCCCGCTGAGCAGCCAGCGGTAGCTCTTGACGGTCTTCGGCCGAAGCTCCGGCTCGCGGCCCTCCATCCATTCGGAGGCGAACTCATGGAAGGTCGGCGCTTCGGCAACGAGCGGCGCCTTCGCGGGCTCGTAGGGTCGCCACAGGCCGCGCTCCACGTCCGCGAGGACGCTCCGCAGCTCCGCTTCGGCTCTCCTACGGTTCCAGCCGTCCTCCGCCGTGCCGAGCGCCAGGTAGCGCCGCTTGCCGTACGCACGGAAGCGGATCGCCCAGCTGCGACCTTCGGTCGGCTCGATCACCTGTCCCGTAGCGCGGCGAGGCATGGCTATCTAAGCCGCAGGGGGCGGGTCGTTCTCCCCCCGCCCGTTGATCGGAAGCAGCCGCACCCCGCTCCCTCCGCTGCCCGAAGGCTGACCCGCCCGCTTACCTGAGCGGGCGGGCGGGTCAGCCGCCGATCCATCGCCGACCCTCCGCAGCACCCGCGCCGCGATCTGCGGATCGAAGCGAAGCCGAGGCTTCGGCCCTTCGCCGAGCTTGACCGCCCCGAGCTCGATCGCGTGCGAGTAGACCCAGGACCGCTCGATCCCGAAGCGCCGCGCAAGCTCAGCGGCATCGACAAGCTCACGCCCTTGGAGCCCGCGCCGTTCGAGGATCTCGACCACCCGGCGGGCAATCGCCTCGACGGCCTGCGGGTCGAGCTTGATGCGTGGCGATGCCATCGGGTTATAAGTCCGGAAAGTGGGCCGAGTGCCCCAGAACATTCGTCCAGGCCGGGCCTCCGGAGGCATCCTCGGACGCAGTTCATAGTGTGTCGGGGGGTCGGGGAGCGGACCTCCGCGGGGCGGAGTGATGTGGTGTGGGGGGGTTGCGGTTGGGCTATGCGGGTCGTTGATCGACCTTGTCTCGATGGGGACCGGGTCGTGAATCGAGTCCGGGCCTTGGTGACTGACTGCATCGGGGAACTGACCTTGGATTTCTCGGGACTTGACTTCGTGGCGGTCGCTTTGGTTGATGGGATTGATGGGCTGGGGATTCCGGCGGGCCGAGGTAAGCCCGACGACTCGGGCCTCCCTGCGAACCCCGACCCGCCGAAATCCCCAGCCCGCCTCAGCAGTTGCCGTCGCCGAGGATCGCCAGGAAGCGCTGGGCGGCCGGAGTGGGCACCGCGAGCCCGCTTGGGCACATGAGCAGCCCCACGCCCGTCAGATCGCGCACAGCGCGCTCCATCGCATCCCCCTCGCCAAAGTCCTCCGACCCCGCCGTAATCTCGCGGACGAGATCGGGAATCGTCAGCAGCGTCGGATGGCGGTGGAGGACGTGGATCAGAACGACGCCCTGATCGCGGATGTCCTGAGCTTCGGTCGACGGCACCCTCTCGCCGTCGTCAATAGGCTGGTCCTGCATGGGAAAGCACCCCTTTCCTGTGCCACGCCCCCGGCTGTTCCACCAGCGCGGGGGCACTTTCTTGGTCGAAGACAACGCTAGCGCAGCTTACGCTGAACCACAAGTGCTGTGCTGGATGGCCTCAGACGCCTGCGTTTGAGACGGTGCCAGCTGATGCGCCGCTCCGACCAACCCCAACCCGCCCTGGGCAAAGCAATACGCCAGCTGCGAGAAGAACGCAGCATGACCCAGGAAGCCCTCGCCCACGCCGCCGGAGTCACCGTCGGCCACCTCTCAACGATCGAACGCGGCCACTCCAATCCGACTTGGGCGACGGTCAAGGCAATCTCAGCGGCCCTTCGTGTTCCCCTGGAGAGACTCGCCCAGTTGGCGGAGAGGTCTCTTCCCTGAGCTTCCCTGCAAGCTCATCTTCAATCGTTGCGGACGAAGGTTGGAGTCTCCCAGTTTGGTAGCCTAGATGTGATCTAGAGTGTGATTTATGCAAGGACCAGCGCTGCCTCCTACCGAATACGAGCAATTCCAGAACCCGCCCCTCCGGGCGATGCTGGGCCAAGTCCGATTTCCCCCGATCTTGCGTCTGCAAAAAGGCGTAGAGGCGATTGCTGACTTTCAGGAGGCCATCCGAGGTCTCTTTCCAGAGTTCCGCCTTGAGCAGCAATTCGAGATCACTATCGACCCCAAACAGGGAAGCGAGGCTGCCACGAACCGCTCCGCCGCGTTTCGCTTCGTCAATGAGGAGGAAACTTGGAGTGCGCTCCTAGCGCCGACGGCGCTCACTCTCGAAGCAGCTGCCGGAGGGCACTACAGTAGCTACCAGGCATTCTCTGAATTATTTCGAACGCTTTGGCAAGCGCTCGTAGAGCACTTCCGGCCTGGAAAGATCAACCAACAGGGCCTTCGATACGTGGACCATATTGAAGGTGAGCATTCAGCTAGCGAGTGGTCCCAGTGGATCAATCCTGACCTACTCGGTGGCATTGCCGGGGAGATTCTTTCTCCGGGATTAGCCCGCTCGGTTTGCGAGTTGCTCTATCCGCAAGAGGACGGGCGATTGGTATTCCGCCATGGCATAACGGAGGCAGGCCCAGACAATGCCAAGGGATTTTTGTTGGACTTCGACTCCGTCCATACCACTCCTGTACCAGTTGAGGAGGTAGATATGCTTATGAAACGATTCGACGAGTCCCATGAGCGCCTGTATCGCTTTTTCCGGTGGTGCATAACTGACAAGGCACTGGAGGAATTCCGTGACGGCAGTTAAAGAGCTGGCCTCTAGTCCTTGGGCTCAGCGTGGAAGCAAAGATGCGTTTGTCTTCTACGCGGAGACGGATTATCCCGGCACGCTCGAGGCGCGCCAGGCAGCGGCCATTGATCGATATGTAGTCGATCTGACTGAGTCGATCATGGGTGCAACCACCGTTCTATTGTCTGTCTACCAGTCCGGAGGACTCGTTCTCCCTGTCCATAGTCCAGCCTGGAGCAGTTGGCTACCGGAGGTGCGGGGACGGACTGCTCCTGCTCTGCCTAGCAGCACCGTTTCTCAGCAGGTCAGTGAGATTCAACGAGTCACCGGACTCACTGACCAGCAGCTCGCCGAGGCATTTCCCGGCGGAGTAAGTCGTGAGACGGTAAATCGCTGGCGTAACCGACCCGATTCGAATCTTCGCCCGGACAATCTCTACCGCCTAGGCTTGTTGAACGAGCTTGTTGAACGGATGCAGGACGTGGACGTGGATGCGCCAGTGTGGCTGCATCAAGCGATAGATCAAACGGGCGTCACGCCATTCGATCTGATTTGCCGAGGGGAACTTTCGGTAGTTCGACAGGGCGTTGAGCGAATTGCAGTGGGAGAGAGCCTTGCAGAAGAACCTCTAAGGGCCACCCGTTTGCCACGCGACTGGGATGAGATCGAGAATGAGGAAGACGATGGCGATTGGATTGATGGAGAGTCCGACGGGGACGACGGCTAGGGGCCGTGTCTTGGCTTCCTGACGATTTCTTCATTGGTTATCCGGCAGGGCCGGAGGTAAGGTCTAACCGGCCAATTGGCCAAGGCGACGTCTTTGAGGGCGTTCCGATCGCCGGTAAGACGAAAATTTCCAACGGAGACGCGGCGCTCAAAGCTACGGTGGAGACGGCGATAGTGGTAGCAAGTTCGTGCGGTATGCGCAAGGGCCTGGCTGGGGCGCTCAATGATCTCGTTCATGTAGCGCCAGTCAAGCGGCTTGCCTCGCTTGCGCCAGGGTGGGCCGAGCCGTGGCAGGGCCATCTTCATGTCCTGCCGCTCCCTGGGCTCGTTCTCCCTGATGCTGATGACGAGCCGGCTGCGGCCAATCTCGCCCGTATTGGTCTCTGCGCAACGCCAACCCTCAAGGTCCAGAAACGTTTGGGTTGCGTATCCCTGGCCGGCATGCAGGCTGTGAAGACTCGCGTTGCCACCTACTTCACCCGGGTGGCGGTTGCTTCATCGACTATGGCGATTGGCGCGCATGACGAGTGGCATGAGTTGAGCCTGTGGGAGCACTGGACTGCGACAACGGGCGATGAGTCAACCTTTCAAGCCTGGTTGGATGAGGAGAATCCCAATTACGCCCCAACCAGTCGCCGAAGATCTCTCTACGACGACCTGGCTGGTATTGAAGACCAGCTTGAAGAAGCAGTCTCTTCTCAGTAGAGAGTTCGTATTGGGCAGACGCTGTTCTCGCTGCCCAAACCGGATTGAATCGTGCGTAATCGAAGCGAATCCGTGAACCCGCAGGTAGCCGCGTATTCCGGTTCACAGAGCCGAAAACCGCAGCTCCTCCCCCTCGATTAGGAGGAGTCGCTCTATCCAGCTGAGCTATCGGGGCTGATCTGCCCATTGTCTCGCAGATCGTGCCAAGGATGAGGAAGTCGCCTTCGGGCCTCGGAACGGGCATGACCAAGTCGGTCGGTCGAACATCATGCCGACTCCGAACCTCGGCCAGGCTGGACCCGCTGGCGACGATCTCACTGTCGCGGACGGCGATCCACTTACCCCAGTACGGCTTCAGATCGCCCTTCGGGCTCGCTCTGGCCTGGCGGCAACGGAAGTAGTCGTTATCCGGCATCGGCTATCCCTCGCCGTCGGGTGGCTGGACCGGACCGTACTCAGCTTCGAAATCGGCCAGCGTGCCGGCTCCGTGCGATGGAGGCGATCCGCCAGTGGCTTCAGATTTCGGTCCGTCTGTGTCGACCGCAATCGCGCTTTTCAGCCAACTCGCCACAGCTTCCGCGATCTCAATCGCCTGCCGGCGGTCCAGCGTGCCAGGCGACGGTTCGGCGTTTTCGTAGGTGGTGGCCCATGGTGTCAGCCAGCCCGTCTCGACCAGCTCGGGCGGAAGCTCTATGTCGTTTTCAGTGGCAAGCGTCAGGAGGAGATCGAGGTCGTGCTCCATCATTGCGTAGACAATAGCTTACTCGCACTTGTCCGGTTCAACCTTCGGCGGCGTCGAGGTTCTCCAGGTCGACGAGATCCTGTCCACGACCGGCCGCCTGCTTCATCGCACGTAGGTCCTCGACGGAGCAGACAGCCACGTTGACGCCGAGCACCTCGGCCTGGCTGGCGTGTGAGGCGAGCTCGTCGAAGCTCGGGACGCCGTCAAGGCCTTGCACGATGTCCAGGCGGCCGAGGTCGGTCTCGATCGCCATCTGCTCGCCGGTTGCCAACTCCGCTGCTATCGAGAAGGGAGTTCCGAGCAGCGCTTCGCCTCTTTGAACGTGGCCGCCGGCCGCCACCGCGACCTCAGCCACGAGTTTGAGGTTCTCGGGGTCGGGCGCTACGACGATGTCGACATCCTTCGTTCCTCGGATCACGCCCCAGGCATTCAGGGCGAGGCCGCCGACCAGGACGAACTCGACGCCCGCCTCGGAGAGCCGACGGAGAAGCTGATCGAAGGCAGGCCCGGTCAACTGCGGCGAGCGGCGCCGGTGAATCGCAGCAGCTGATGGCTGAGAGCGATGCCCTCGGCGAGATTCACGCTGATCGACCGGCGGGCGTCTTCGCGCAGTCGCCTTACGCGCACCGCCTCGGCGGCCTCGGCTGCGGTGTTCTTGTTTCGCTTCACGCCGAGGCAAAGCGTACCGCCAGGCTTGAGGTGGGTCGGAGCGCGGCGTACTGTGAACGGCGGGATGACGGCTCCGGAGACCCGATACGCGCGCAGCGGCGACGTCGGCATCGCCTACCAGGTGATCGGCGAGGGGGAGATGGACGTGGTCGTCGCCTTCCAGTTCATCTCCCACCTCGACCTGGTCTGGGAGAACCCGCTGGTCTCGGGCTTCATGCGGCGGCTCGCGTCGTTCGCCCGCGTGATCATGTTCGACCGGCGCGGCGTCGGCCTCTCGGACCCCGTCGCCGGCGCGCCGACGCTGGAGGAACGGATGGACGACCTGCGCGCGGTGATGGACGCCGCCGGCTCCGAGCGGGCGGCGCTGATCGGGATGTCGGAGGGGGCGACGATGTGCATGCTGTTCGCCGCCACCTACCCCGGGCGGGTATCGGCGCTGGTGCTCTGGGGGGCGATGGCGCGCTCGACCTGGGCCGAGGACTACCCGTGGGCGCCGCCCAGGGAGGCGCTGGTCGAAGCCGAGGAGCAGCTGATGTCGCCCTTCTGGGGGCAGGGGGCGACGCTCGACGTGTTCTCGCCCAGCCTCGCCGGCGACCCTCGCGCGCGCGAGTTCCAGGGGCGCTACGAGCGCCAGGCGGCGAGCCCGATGCGCGTGCAGCAGCTGTTCGAGATGTTCCTCGACACCGACGTGCGCGACGCGCTGCCGCTGATCCAGGCGCCGACGCTGGTCCTGCACCGCCGCGGCGACCACGCGGTGAACTACCGCGCCGCCCGCTGGCTCGCCGAGCAGGTCGCCGACAGCCGCTACCTCGAGTTCGAGGGCGAGGACCACTTCCCCTGGGTCGGCGACAGCGAGGCGCCGCTGGCGGCGATCGAGGAGTTCCTCACCGGCGTGCGGCCGGGGCCGGCGACCCAGCGAGTGCTGGCGACGGTGCTGTTCACCGACATCGTCGACTCGACGCGGACCGCGACCGAGCTGGGCGACAAGCGCTGGCGCGAGCTGCTCGGGCGCCACCAGGAGCTGACCCGCGAGCGGCTCGAGCGCTACGGCGGCCGCGAGATCAAGAGCACCGGCGACGGCTTCCTCGCGACCTTCGACGGGCCGACCCGGGCGGCCGAGTGCGCGCGGGCGATCGTCGAGTCGATGCCCTCGCTGGGGATCGAGGTGCGGGCCGGCGTGCACACCGGCGAGGTCGAGCTGATCGACAGGGACGTCGGCGGCGTCGCCGTCCACGTCGCCGCGCGGATCGCGGCGCTTGCGAGCCCGGGCGAGGTGCTCGCCTCGCGCACCGTGCGCGACCTCGCGGTAGGCTCGGCGGTCGAGTTCGAGCCGGCGGGCCGCCACGCGCTCAAGGGCGTCCCCGACGAGTGGGAGGTCTACCGGGTCGCCTGAGTCTCCGTCGGATAGCGATCGGCGCGTCGCCCACGTGGCGTCTCCGCCCGGGGCCGACCGTGGTAGAGGTCTGTGTCGCTATGCGTCCTAAACCTCTACCGCGGTCGGGGCGAAGAGCTCGGCCGAGGGGATGCCGATCAGCTCTCCGGCGAAGCGCTTCTCGCGCCCGTAGACGACCCAGGTGGTGTCGATTTCGCCGATGTCGAGGTCGAGCCGCAGCTCGCCGGCGTGCTCGGTGACGTGCTCCATGTGGGTCAGCCCCGAGTCGTAGTCGCCGCGCATCAGACCCTCGGCGACCAGCGGCTTGGAGGCGACGTCGACCACCTCCTCCCACCCGGAGAGGTCGACGTAGCCCTTGGTCGCCGGGACGATCCCCAGCGAGCGCGGCCGCTCGACATCGGCGCGGCTGAGCAGCACCAGGTGCTTGGTCGGGTAGACGAAGGTGTCGACCACCCAGACCTCGGTCCAGTATTTCTCGGTGATCTCGTGCACCTTCGGGTGGGCGCTGCACTGAACCAGGAAGGCGCCGGGCGTCTCGCGCAGCATCTCCAGCCCGTCGAAGAAGTCGACGATCAGCTCGATCGCGTAGTCCTCGACCCCCTGGAACTCGGCGTAGCGGCGCACCGCCCGCTCGTGGCAGGTGCCGGCCGGCCCCAGCGTGATGAAGGTGGTCTGAGCCATTAGCTCAAGGATACCCGACTAAAGCGTCGGACCCAGGCTCCCGCGGACGTTTATCGCGGGGGGCCCGGGGTAGCCGTCCAGTCCGCGACGATCGAAGGAGGTTCACACCAAATGGGAATCCTCGACAAGCTCACCGGCAGAGCCAAGCAGGCGGCCGGCGACCTCACCGACGACGCTTCGCTGCGGCGTGAAGGCCGCACCGAGGAGCGCAAGGGCGAGAAGAAGGAGGAACGCGACCGCGCCCGCGAGCAGGCCGACCGCAAGGCCGAAGAAGCGGCGGAGCTCGAGAACAAGAGCTGAGGGGTCGCGGTCTCCGCCGCCTCGTCGTCGCCATCCTCGTGCTGATGGTCTTCGAGCCGTAGGACCGAAGGCCGAGGTCCGGTTTCGGCTTTATCCACATCGGAGTGTGGAAAAAGCCGCGATCGAAGTGGTGGGGGGAGAGATTCGCCCGCTGCGGGCTTGGATGGAGGATGACGGCGAGCAATCGGACCTGAGATCACGCAGATGGGACGCTGGATGGCTGCGGTGCTGGTGTGCGGACCAGGAGCGGCGTTGAGCCATCGCAGTGCCGCGGCGCTATGGGGCTTCGGTAAGGAGGCCCCACAGGGTCCAATCGACATCACGGTGCGTAGACGATTTGCGAGCCGGAGAGGGCGTTTGCGAGTTCGGAGCCGGCCGTCGCTACCCGGTGAGGACATACTCGCCCTGGACGACATCGCGGTGACGTCGCCTGTGCGGACGCTCCTCGATCAGGCTGCCGAATTGCTGCCACCGGGCGTGCAGCGACGATCGTCGGACCGAGACCGACGCGAGCGGCAGCTGGAGCGCCTGATCAGCGAGGCGAACAAGCTCGAACTGATCGATCCCGACGTGCTGCGGACGAGGCTCGAGCGGCGGCGAGGCGAGCCCGGTGTCCGCCCGCTGCGCGAGCTGCTCGATCGCCACGGGTTCCTGCTGTCGGACTCCGACCTGGAGATCTTCTTTGGGCGAATCGTCCGGGGCGCAAAGTTGCCGATGCCGCTCAGCAAACAGTGGGTCAACGGCCATGAAGTCGACTTCTACTGGCCCGATCTGGAGCTCGTCGTCGAGGCCGACAGCCTGCGCTACCACCGAATGGCCTCGACACAGTCGCGGGACCTGGAACGCGATCAGATCCACACGGCCACCGGACTCACCACCCTGCGTTTCAGCCACTATCAGGTCGCCCGCAAGCCGCACGTCGTTCGGCGCGTCCTCCAAGAGACGATGGGACGACTGGGGCGCCGCCGCGGCGACTCGAGGTGACGCGCCGGCGACTCGAGGTGACGACATCCTAGCCGCACACGGGAGTAGAGGTGCCCCTTTCGACCTTTTCCACCCCCTGATGTGGAGAAGGTCGAAAGCGGGCGGGCGCGACCTTTGGCCTTCGCCGCCCGAGGCGTGGTAGAGCTTTCGGTCGCTATCCGGGCCAGACCTCTACCACGGTCGGTCCTGGGCGCCGGTCATCGACCTCGACGCGGCGTCTCGCGGCAGAATGGCCGGTATGAGCGTTCGGGTATGGCTCGCACCCCTCGACGACGTCGACCCGACGCCGGGACTGGGCTCGCTTTCGGCCGGGGAGCTGGAGCGGGCCGAGCGGATGGCCTCGGAGCGGGGGCGCCGGCGCTTCCTCGTCCGTCGCTGGATGAGGCGGTCCGTGCTGTCCGGCGCCGGCGACGGCGTGTGGTGGTCGGCGTCGAGCTCCGGCGGGATGGCGGCGCTCGCCGTCTCGCCGTGGCGGGTCGGGCTCGACGTCGAGCAGCGGCGGGAGCGCCG
>Ga0210095_1000039_pt1 | contig 58580 bp, 46 predicted proteins | sample China_Galinas_PW_FD_184861 | JGI IMG/M metagenome (GOLD analysis project Ga0210095, IMG submission 184861) | Wetland microbial communities from San Francisco Bay, California, USA, that impact long-term carbon sequestration - China_Galinas_PWA_D1... | ecosystem: Environmental > Aquatic > Marine >...
CCTCGCCGGCCAGCGCCGACTGGTCGACGTGGATGTGGACCAGGTACCGATCCGAGCTGCTGCGGGCCTCATTCACACTGCCCTGAAGGTATTCCCTGAGCATGCGGACGAAGGCATCGGCCTGCCGGGTCGACCAGGCCGTATCCACCAGGTCCGGGATCTGCAGGCACTCGTCGTCGCGGGCCTTGTCGAGCGCCTTGTCCAGCAGCTCGCCGGTGTCCAGTGGGAGCTCGACGGTGACCGACAGCGTGCCGCGCTCGGCATCGCGGTGGATTCGCAGCGAGCGGTTGGCAAACGCCCGTTCGGCGAGGTCACCGGAGGCGGGACTGCCCAGGCGCAGCTCGCGGCAATACTCGGCGACGTGGCTGGCGGTGTTGCGCAGCGCAAATGCGACGAGTTGTTCTTCGTTGCCCGGATTCGCCACCCGGGTGAGCGCACGGACCTTGGAGTACGACAGCTCGCCGGTCGCGAACGCCGCGCTGATCCGCGGCAGGTGCTTCAGGGCATGGGCGACGCGGACTTTCTCGCGCGCGGTCGCCAGCGACAGGTCGCAGCGCCAGGCCAGCCAGGTCGCGGTGTTGTCCAGCCCCCACTTCAGGCAGCCGCCGCGTTCGTCGAACTCGCGGATCCGCACCAGCAGTTCGTAGGTGGCGGCATTGAGGCCGGTACACAGTTGCAGGATGCGCGCATCGAGCGCTTCGATGGGGGTCGGTTCGGATGCCATGACAGGTCCCTCCGGGGTGGCTTGGAATGACCTGTTATTATATCCAGTATCTTACCGGTTTTCCATTCCAAATCAGCTTGTTACGGACAATTTTTACGCCCCGCGGGTCCGGATTTGAAAGCCCGCTCCCGACGGCAACGGACGGCTCGTCCGACTATTCTTTCTCGTCGGCCTTCGCCTTGAGTTTCACGAGCGTCGGAGTAACGCGCTAGCTCATGGATATTGAACTGAGTCGCGACATTTCCTGTGGTGGTGGGTGGAAATTGCCGTTCTGTTAATTCCGCTGCTTTGGGTTAATTGCAGCCGCTCGCGCAGAGCTATACTCAGAAACCAGGTATTGCGTTCAACGATTGAAATCGCAATCCAAAGCAGCCGCTCGCAACAAATCATCCGGCACGGACGGCCAATTTCCATTTGTCGCTTGAACATTTAGTTAGGCATCACATGGGACCATCTTGCCCACAGTGTAAGGAATCCGATTTTTCGTACCGCGCACTGCTCTCGGTCCATCCATACTTCGGCGAGTTTCGTCCGGCTCGCATCACTTGCCCGTCTTGCGGAGCGGCGTTGCGCGTCACTGTGAAGTCGCGGCTCTTATCGGCAACAGTAGTATTGTTACTTGTAATTGCTTCGGGCGTTCTGTTGGTTAAGGCGGGAAACCACCTGTATAGGTGGCAAATACTTATCGTGGTGGCTGGTATTTTGGCGTTCTACTACTTGGCTATTTGGCCATTGGTTGTTCAGCTTACGCCGTGGACCGATTTCCAATATTGGCTGCCAAAAAGCCGCCTGGTTGGATACTCCGTGTATCTATTGCTTCCAGTAGCGGCGATTGCGTTGTTTCTCTACCTGGCCGTCAAGTTTGGGTTGGGAATGTGATACGCGATAATGCGCTGCCCTTGCCGCCTCGAACGTCCGCTTCTGGCCGTTTGCAGACGCCCAAGATCCTACCAGTAGGGCTGATCGAGCGGCCGCTTTCGGCAAAAGCCGACATTCAGAAGTCAGCCGCTTGGGATTGACCGCCTGGTCCTTTGACTAGGCCTCAGGACTATTTTTTTTGCGGGATATATCTATACCCCTGGCAATCCCCTGGTACGGTGGCATGTCGCACCAGGAATGCTGATCGAACGCACTCAGGAAACGCTGCAATTCCCAACGCCAGCCGAGAATTTTCTTACTTGATCTACGACGTCGGGAAGTCCTGAATAGCCTGTGAGGTCACATTGGCATCTTCCGGAAGTCCGGAGGGAGAGATGGATACGGTGGAAGGGAGCAGAAACGCTTGCTGAAGACGGTTGACGACCACACGAGCTATCCGGTCACCAGGTTGGCTCGCTCACTACCGTGTCTCGCGTTATGTGCCATGTCACTGGCCTGTTCGTTCGAATCGGTGCGCGGCGCCCAAGACGCCGTCGATCGCGGATTGCAACCACGACCGTTCGACGACATTCGCTGCCCGGCGATGCCGGTCGTCTCTCCCGAGCGGATGCGCCTGATCATCGAGCCCGAGCCGCGCAAAATACCGAAGCATGGGCTGCGGCAATTCCTTCTCTATTTGCCGGCGATGTATTTGACCGCGGCGTGTCCGGTCAGACCACAACTTAAATGTTATCCGCTTTTCGCACCGACGTTATTGATCTGCATCCCGCTGTGGTTCACATCATGGGCGGGATAAACGATATTGCACATTCCACCGGGACGGCGCTGACCCGGTCGAATATCGAATCAATGGTCGAACTGGCCCGGATGCATGACATCGTAATCAATCCGGGCTTCGTGGCGCCGTCTTGCCCTTTTCAGAACGCGCAACGGACGCCTGGGTATCAAAGATGGCCTCTCCAGCGACGGCTTGCACTCCAACCAGCGCGGTTTCGAGGTGATGACACCGCTGGCTCGTGACGCTATCGACCATGCCTTGAAGAGGCGTATGGGGTTTTCGAATCCCGGAGACTAAACTCCCGTCAGCCGCGAACGATACCTGCCGATTTGTATACCCGTTCGGATTTGGTGTCGCCGCATGCCGGCCCGTACATCAAGAAATGTATGCTCAATGTCACGAATAGAAACGCGGTGCAACATTCCAGTACTTCAGTAAATCGGTACAAACCGACTCCGCCGTTATCTGCCATTGCGATGCCTGCGCTCACTCTGAAGATCAGCCAGTTGGCCAGGAAGAATATCCCCAGATCCAGCGGTGGAATCGGTATGCGAATTTTTCGAGCGAGCCACGAAACGGGCTGCCAGTATCTGTAAGCGAGAGGCAGAATCACGGTGAATCCGAGCCAAAACGCCTTGAACAGGAAATTTATCGTGATCAATTTTGCGACACCATATTTTTGTTCCCTGTCAAAAGAATGCCCATTCACGATCTCCAGGTTATGGAGCGTAAATTCTCCTTGGACATTCGACTCCCTTATGAACCCCGGCGTTGAGAATCCGAATATTCTTTGCCCCCAACTCAATTCTTCGCCTGCGCCGCAAAACATGACAAATGCAAGCAACGCCAGAAATATATTCTTGTGAGAGAAATACGCTTTCAGTAAGGAAGCCGACGCCAGCAAGAAGAAAATTGCCGTTAGATTCTCGTACAGTCCGTCTTCACTGACTATCCCCGAACGCCTGATGGAATCCTGGTCAAAGAGAAAGTAGATGGCATAGGCACAGGCGAGAAAGACAATGATTGTCCAGTGGAATATCCTTGCCTGTCGCACGTCTCGTGCTTTGCGCATGACAGATAACCGAATTGGCGGGTTTTTCGCCGGGAATTTCTATTTGGAGTTCGAATCGACCGGCGCAAATTATTGACCTCATGGAACGTGAATCATGATCCTACGAGGGACTTTGAAGTCAAGTATTCGATGAACGGACGTTTGCCTGCCTAGCGAACGCCAGATTATGGAAAACCTTCCGCGCAACGTTGCGCTGCCGGATTCGCTTGCGGAAGAATGGCAGAGCGTCGCCGGTGTAATTGGATCAGCGCGTCCCCGGCGCCGTAAGCACCTCGAGCAGCGCTGCCTGCCCCGCCCCGTTGCGTTCCCGGGCGCGCCGCAGCGCCTCCTCCAGTCCGGCCGGGTCCTCCACGCGTTCGCCGTGGGCACCGCAGGCGCGCGCGATCGCGGCATAGTCGGGGCTCTCGCCGAAACGGGTCAGCGGCATGTCGCCGGCGGCCGCGGCCGCACCGTCGGGGAAAATGTCGGCGGTCGACTGCTCGACGGCGTACCACATGCCGTTGTTGGCGACGATGATCGTGATCGGCAGCTTCAGCGTGCGCGCGGCCAGCAGTGCCGGCGTCGGATTGCCGAACATGAAGGAGCCGTCGCCGACGCAGCAGTACACATCGCGGCCGGGATCCGCCAGCTTCGCGCCGAGCGCCTGGCCCAGCCCGGTGCCCAGCCCGCCGGCCGTGGTCTCACCGACGTAGACTGACGCGTCCGGCAGGTCGAGATAGTCGAACGGCACGCCGAGTTCGTTCACGACGACCGCCCGCTCGGACTTGACCGCGTTGACGCAATGCGCCGTCCAGGCCGCGTCGATCGGCACTGCGGTCCGCGCCTTCTCGATGCGCGCCCGCCGGCGCCGGTCCTCCTGCTCGACAAGTCGCGCGACTTCCGCGCGCCGCGCCTCGACGCGTGCCTCGTGCAGATCGAGATCCGCGACGTGGCGCGCGAGCATCGCCAGGCCGGCCCGAGTTGAACCGGCGATCAGGCGCTGCCCGGGGAAGTCCCGGTACGGATACATCGAATACGAAGGATCGGCGGCCATCTGCACCACGGTCGCGTCCGTGCGCGGCCTGAAACGCCGCGGCACCCACGGGACGGCGGCGTCCACGACCACGATCACGTCGGCCTTGCCGAGCCAGTCGGTGCCGGACGTCCTCAGGTTCATCGGATGGTCCGAGCGGACGTTGATCGCGAACGGCCACGACTGCACGACCGGGATCGCGAGGCGGTCCGCGACCGTCTCCAGCTCGGTCCGGGCGGCAGGATCGGCGCCCAGCGTCGACGTCACGATGGCCGGTGCCTCGGCGCCGGCGAGCAAACCCGCGAGTTCGGCGATCGCCCGTTCGTCCGGTGCCGCCGGCGTCACCGTTGCCGGCGCCGCTGCCGACGCCACGGCCGACTCCGGGTCCGCGAGCAGCTCGCGCGGCAAGGTCAGGTAGACGGGCCCCCGCGGTTCGCTCATCGCGATCTGCAGCGCACGCCCGACGATCGCGTCGACATCCTGGTAGGCACGCAGCTCGTGCTCGAACTTCGCGTATTCCCGCAGCATCGCGTTCTGATCGAAGGCGTCCTGTCCCCAGTGGATCGGCACGGACCGCGAGCCGGCGTGGCCTTCCTGGGACAACGGATTCCTGCCGGCGAAGAGCAGCACCGGCACGTTGCTGCGCCGCGCGTTCATCAGGCTGCACAGCGTGTTGGCGGTGCCGACCGTGACGTGGACCAGCACCGCCGCCGGTTTGCCGCTGACGAGGTAGTAGCCCTGCGCCATCGCCATCGCCGTGTTCTCGTGCGGGACGACGTGGAAATCCGGCATTGGCGCGCCCTCGCCGCGCATCGCGGCCAGTGCCTCGACGATCGGCGCGTGATCCGTGCCGGCATTGGCGAACACGACATCGATGCCGCGGCGGCCGAGCGCCTCGATGAATGTCCTTGCGACGGTCCTGCGGCTGGTCATTGTTCGCCGACGATCGGCGGCTCCGTCGTCCTCGACGTCGCCAGCGCCGCCTTCACCGCCGGTCTGGCGTTCATCCTCGCCAGCCAGTCCATGCTGCGCGGCGTCGCATCATCATTCATCGCCGCGGGCACGATGCGCGGTACCGCGACGACCATCGAGTAACTGTTGATGTCTGCCAGTGAGTACTCTTCGCCGGCGAGCCATGGCGACGCTTCGAGGATCGTCTCCATACGCCGGATCGATTCGGCGACCTTGCGGCGGCAGTCGTCGAGCTCCTCTTTCGTCCAGGATTCGGTTGCGGCATCGCGCCATTTCTTTTTCTGCTCTTCGAGCGGCACCTTCTTCAATGCCTCTTCGAGTTCGCCCGATGCCAGCCGGGCCGCGATCTTCGGCACGAGGATACTCCAGCCGATCTTGCTCAGTGCCGGACAGAAGTACTCGTCGACGAACTTGCTCCAGATGCGCATCCTGGCGCGCGCGACGGGATCCTCCGGACGCAGCCGCACTTCGGGGAACACGTCTTCGAGATACTCGTTGATCACGGTCGACTCATTGATGATCGCCCCGTCGTGGATCAGCACCGGCACCTGGCCGTTCGGGTTCAACGCCACGAACGCCTCGGAATGCTGCTCGAAGTTGTGCAGGTCGACATAGTGGCTCTCGTACTCGATCCCTTTCTCCGCGAGGCAGAGCAGCGGCTTCATCGAATTGGCGGTGGGTTCGTAGTGATAAAGTGCGAGCATGTCTGTCTCCCGTCAGCCCCAGCGGCTGTGTTCCGGCCCCGGCGCGAAGCCCTCGACGTCGTCATGCGTTGCAAGCGCCGCGGCGACCGCAGGGCGCGCCGCGATGCGCGACAGCCACTGCATCGTCTGCGGTGCAGAGTCCTCGTTCACGAGGTGTGGTGCGATGTCGCGCAACGCATCGAGCATCGCGAAGCTGTCGATGTCGGCGATCGAATAGCTGTCCCCGATCAGCCAGTCGGATTCCGCGAGTACCGTCTCCATGCGATCCAGAACGAGCTGCACCTTGCGTTCGGAGTTCGCGATCGCTTCGTCGCTGTACGCATTCTCCGCCGCCGCGCGCCAGCCCGGCCGCCGTTCGGGCACCGGTATCGCGTCGATGGCAGCCAGCAGCTCGCGCCGGTCGCGCCCGGCCAGCAGCGGCACGAGGAGCTCGCGGCAACCGAGCGTCGCCACCGACGAACCCAGGTTGTAGTCGACGTACTTGGACCAGCACAGGCATTCGTACCAGCCCAGCGGGTCCTCCGGCGCGAGCCCCGCCGCCGGGTTCGATTCTGCGAGGTACTGGTTGATGAGCGCCGACTCGGTGAGCGTTTCGCCGTCCACCCTCAGCACGGGCACCTGTGCCTGCGGATTCAGCGCCATGAATTGAGGCGAGAACTGTTCGAATGCCATCAGGTCGACGAAGCGGCTCTCGAATTCCAGGCCGATCTCGTTGAGGCAGATCAGCACGCGGGCCGAGTGGCTGACGGGCTTCCAGTGATAGAGCTCAAGCATCGTCCGCTGCTTCGATGATCTCGCGCACTTCCATCGCCCGTGCCGCCATCGGCGTGCGGCCGAGGGCGAAGGCCTCCGCGATGGCAGGCCGTGCATAGACCCGCCGCAGCCAGCCAATCAGGTTCGGCGTCTTCTCCTCGCTGACCTGGTCGGCATACATCAGCGGCAGCGCGTAAGCCATGCAGAACGCATTGATGTCGGCCAGCGTGTAGCTTTCGCAGGCGAACCAGGGTCGCGCTTCGAGTCCCTGCTCCAGCACCCGGATGCCGTGATGCACGCGGCGCCGCGACTCGGCGAGCTGGTCTTCGGAGAAGGCGTTGTAGATCGCCATCGACCAGGCGTCGCGCCGCTCCTTCAAGGGGATGCGTTCGATGTTGCGCTTCAGGACGTCGGGGTCCTTGGCGCGCACGGCCGGACCGACGAAGATGCTCCAGCCGACCATGCTGAGCGACGGCCCGAAATACCCGTCGAGGAACTTGCCCCACCAGCGCATCCGCCATCGATCGATCGCATCTTCGGGCCTGAGCGAAGGACCGTCGAACGCGCCGTCGATATATTCCCCCATCTCCGTGGACTCGGTCAGCACGACATCGTTGTGCACGAGCGTCGGGATGGTCCCGTTCGGGTTCACCGCCAGGTAGTCGGGCTTGTGCTGATCGAATTCGAGCAGATCCGTGTAGCAACTCTCGAACGCCACGCCCTTCTCGATCAGCGCGATGATCGGCTTGCCGGAGTTCGCGTTCGGCTCCCAGTGGTACAACTTTGGCATGCGCGATAGCCCCCTGTCCGGATACCGACGTCAGGCTTCGGCCTGCGCGGCGGCGGCGATCGGCTCCGGCTGATGCGGAGGCCGTAACAGCACCAGCACCAGCGCTCCCGCAAAACACAGGACGGCCGTGCCGGTGAATGCGACGGTGTAGCTGCCGAGGCGCTCGTACAGATCGCCGGCGACGAACGACCCCAGCGCGCCGACGGTCGTCTGCGTGGCGAGCGTGACACCGATCACCGAAGCGTAGGCCGCGGATCCGAAATAGTTGCTCAGCACGGTCATCATGCAGACGAGGCCGCCGCCGAAGCCGAGCCCGACGCACACGGCGAACACGTTCATCTTGAATACCGTATCGGCGTGCAGCAGCACCAGCATGCCGACGCCGAAGGCAACGGCGGTGATCGCCCACAGGTAGCGCGGGTCGATGCGATCGCCGAAGGCACCCAGCATCAGCTTGCCGAGCAGCGTCGACACGACGACGATGGAATAGGTCTTGTTGGCGACATCGGTCGCTATTCCGAGGTCTTCGAGATGCGGGATGGCATGTGCCATGACCTGCGTAAACCCGGCGCTCGCACCGAAGCTCGAAAACAGCAACAACCAGAGCGCCGGCGAGCGCAACGCCTCACCGAAGGTCCAGACCTCGTCGGTAATGTGTACCCGCGAAGACACCTTGCGCCGCGGACCCCCGGCGGCGGGACCGCCGTCCGCTTGCTGACCGAGGTCCGCGGGCCGCTCCCGCACGAACAGCGCGGCCACCAGCAGGGACACGAGCGCCATCCCGGTAATCAGCCACCAGCCTGCGCGCCAGTTGCCGCCGGCCCACTCGATCAGCCAGGAAAGCACCCGGGCGGCGACGAATCCGCCGATGCCGCCGGCGGACAGGATGAGCGCGATCGCGAGCGCCCGCCGCCGCACGAACCAGAATGCCGTGCCGGTCTGCGCGGCCAGCGCACCGCCGGTGACGACGCCGAGGCCTACCAGCAGCCCGAAGGCGATCACCGCGCCCGCCCCGCTGTCGACGACGGTCGCCATTGACAGCGAACCCAGCAGCAGTATCGCGCTGCCGGTCACGAGTGTCGCGCGCACGCCGAAACGATTGACGACCATCGCCACCAGCGGGCCCGGCAGGCCGCTCATCAACATGTACACCGATACCATCAGCCCCAGCGTGCGGCGATCCAGACCGAGGTCCCGGATCATGACTGCATTGATGACGCTCGACCCGTACGCCGGGAATGCCAGGTTGATGAACAGGATCACCCAGAACGCGGCGAGTAGTTTCCAGCCGTAGAAGCCGGGTGTCTTCGTCATCGTCTGCCCCGGCCTACTGGTCCTGGTCGCCCGCCTGCTGCTGGGCCAGGCTTTCGTGAGCACGCGCGATGACGTAGGCGCGTATCGCCGCGACGTCGTCTTCGCTCAGCTCCGACGCGAACGAGACCATGCCGCGATCGGCCCGGACGCCGTCGATGACGACCGACTTCCAGAGCGCGGCATCGACACCGGGGGTCGCGCGCAGGTCCGGCAGCATCCCGCCTGAAACGGCCGCATCGCCGTGGCACCGGCCGCAATGCTTGCTGTACAGCGCTTTGCCTTTCGCAACAGTCTCATCATTGGCCGTCGCATCCGGGGGCGTAAACGTGAGCGGCGGTGGCGGCGAATCGGCCGGCAGCTCAGCCTTGCCGCCGAGCTTGAAGGCGAGCACGCGACTGTGGTTGCCCAGCCGTCCGGATATGAGTCCGATCTCACCCGGCGCCAGCGCGAAGATACCGCCCCAGCCGGCCGGGACCGCGACGTACTGCTCGCCGCCGGCCTCGTAGCTCACCGGCCCGGCAAGCACGCCGGTGTGCACGGGCATGGACCAGAGTTTCTCGCCGTCGTCCGCGCGATAGATGACGACGTCACCCCCGGCCGTACCTTGCACGACGAGATTGCCTGCCGTCGTCAGCGTGCCACCGTTGGAGGGTCCCGGGTACTCGACGCGCCACGCCGCTTTCTTTGCGACGGGATCCCAGGCCAGCAGATAGCCCTTGATTCCGGAGAAAATCTGCTTCTTCACCTGTGGGTCCTGCGGCATGCTGCCCTTGCCGAAATCCACGCCGACGTTGAAATCGAGCTTGGTCGGCTTGAAGTTCAGGTCGTCGAAGTACGCGAAGCCCGCGTCCTGCATCGGAATGTAAATGAGCCCGGTATTCGGGTTGAAGGACATCGGCTGCCAGCTGTGCGCCCCGCCGGGACCCGGCATGATCACGGCCGGCGCCGGCCCGGCGTAGCGCGCCGCGGGATTCTCGATCGGCCGCTGCGTCTCGGGATCGATGCCGCTCGCCCAGGTCACCGTCGCAAATTTGTCGCCCGAGATGAATTCGCCGGTCTTGGCATCGAGCACGTAGAAGAACCCGTTCTTCGGTGCATGCATGACGACATGACGTTTCTCGCCGCCGATCGTGAGGTCGGCCAGCATCAGCGGCTGCGTCGCCGTGAAGTCCCAGGTCTCGCCCGGCGTTTCCTGGTAGTGCCAGACATATTCGCCGGTGTCCGCATTGACCGCGACGATCGACGACAGGAACAGGTTGTCTCCCCCGTCGGGGCTGCGGATGGCCTGGTTCCATGGCGTTCCATTGCCGGCGCCGATGTAGACGAGGTTCAGGCCCGGATCATAGATAATCGAGTCCCAGGCAGTGCCGCCGCCGCCGAGCTTCCACCACTCGCCGGTCCAGGTCTTGGCCGCCTGTTCCATCGCGTCCGACTCGAAGCCCTTGGCCGGATCGCCCGGCACCGTGTAGAAGCGCCATACCTGGGCGCCGGTCTGGGCGTCGTAGGCCGTGACGTATCCCCGTACGCCGAATTCCGCGCCGCCGTTCCCGATGAGCACCTTGTCCTTCACGACCCGCGGCGCACCCGTGATGGTATAGGGCTTGTCGGGATCGGTCGTCTGCACGCTCCAGACCGGTTCGCCGCTGGCGGCGTCGAGCGCCACGAGGCGACCGTCGAGCGTGCCGACGTACACGCGTCCTTTCCATACCGCGACGCCCCGGTTGACGACGTCGCAGCAGGCGTAGACTGCAGTCTGCCCGGGCACTTTCGGATCGTAGGCCCAGATCAACTTGCCCGTAGCGGCATCGAGCGCCTTGACCTTGCTCCAGGCGGTGCTGACGTACATGACACCGTCGACGACGATCGGTGTCGCCTCCTGGCCGCGATCCGTGTCCAGATCGAAGTACCAAGCGAGCCCGAGGTCGGCGACGTTATCCGCGTTGATCGCGTCCAGCGGACTGAAGCGTTGCTCGCTGTAGGTGCGGCCGTACGTCATCCAGTTGCCCGGTTCCGAGTCCGCCGCAACGATCCGGGCGCCGTCGACGTTCGCCGGCTTGTCCGCCGCAGGCGGCGCTGCCGGCTCCCCGGACGACTGGCGTTCTCCGCAGGCAGCGAGCATGGTGCCGAGTGCAAGCAGCACGGATATTTCGCGGATTGTCATGATAATCACCCCTGATTGATCTAGTCGCTCACGTCGATCTGCGTTGCGGCTTTGCGCAGCGAGATCTTGTCTATCTTGTTGGCGGCGGTCCGCGGCAGTTCCTCGAGGAAGCGTATGGCGACGGGCCGCTTGTACTTCACGAGATTCTCGCGGCAGTAGCTCAGGCACTGCTCCTCGTCCAGGATCTCGCCGTTGTCCAGCACGACGAACGCCACCAGCACCTCGCCGAGCCGTTCGTGCGGCCGCCCCACCGTTGTCGCCTCGCGGATCTTCGGATGCGCGAACAGCAACTCGTCGATCTCGCGGGGATACACGTTGTAGCCGCCGACGATCACCATATCCTTCTTGCGATCGACGATGTGCACGTAGCCGTCCTCGTCGATGAACCCGATGTCGCCCGTGTGCATCCAGCCGTCGCGAAGCGCATGCGCCGTCTCCTCGGGCGAATTCCGGTAGCCGCTCATGATCTGCGGGCCGCGCGCCCGGATCTCGCCGGGCTCGCCCATCGGCAGCACCGTGGTACCGGACTCGAGATCGACGATCTCGATCTCGGTCTCCGGCACGGGCGGCCCCACCGACAGCAATTTGTGGACGACGTGCGCGGAATTGACGCAGAACGGGGCGCCTTCGGACATGCCCCAGCCTTCGGAGATCGGGCAGCCCGTGAGTTTCTCCCAGCGCCGGTGCAGATCCTCGGAACACGGCGCACCGCCCGAAAGGCAGTACTTCAGCGAAGAGAAATCGACGTCCTTCGCCACGTCGCTGTTGACGAGCCCCGCGTAGATCGGTGCCGGACCGCCGCCGAATATCGTCACCTGGTAGTCGTCGATCGCCCGCAGCACCTGCGCCGCATCGAAGCGCGGGATCAGTACGAAGGTGCCCTGTGAGTAAACCGAAACGACGACGCCGTAGCCGAGTCCCCAGATGTGGAACAGCGGCGCGACATTCAGGATGACTTCGTGGCCGATGTCCACGGGCCACACGGCGCAATGCAAAAGGATGGACCACATGAGCGTGCGGTGGTGGTGATTGACTCCCTTCGGCGTCCCCGTCGTACCGCCCGTGTAGATGAGCAACGCGAGGTCGTCGTAAGCCGGCATCTGTCCGGGCTGCAGCCCGCCCGTCCCGTGACCGATGCAGGACGCCACCGACCATTCCTCGTCGTGCATGTCGATGACGTGCGGGATCCCGAGCTCGGACGCCATTTTGTCTGCCATCTCCCGCGTGCTCGAGATGCACACGAGCACGGCTGCGTCCATGCCCGCCATGACCTTGCTCAGCTCGCGGGCAGTGAAGAACGGATTCGCCGGCGCGGCCTGTGCGTGCGCCGCCATGGCCGCGAAGAAAGCAACGACGTGTTCGACCGAGTTGGGCATCAGGATCGCGACGCGCGACCCGGCGACGCCGAGTTCAGCCAGCCGCGACGCGAGCCCGGCCGCCGCCTGGCCGAGCTCGCGGTAACTCAGCCGGTCTTCTCCGCAGACGATCGCCAAACGCTCGGGCGACTCTTCGACGGCACACTGCAGCATGTGCACCAGGGATTCGAACCGGGGCATCTCGTCAGGCACGTGTCGTGTCGATTCGATATGCGAGGCGGGACGCACCATTACTGATTCCTGAAGAACACCTGCAGGAAATCGCTGGTGACTTCCTTGCCGTGGCGCCGGATCTCGGCGCGAGTCGGAGCTTTGATGACGCCGCATTCGCGCGCCAGCATCACCCGGTGCAGGGTCATCGCGATGAAGTAGTGGGCCAGCTTCATGGGCTCGAAGTCCGTGTCGCTGTGAAATGCGGTGAAGACCTTCCCCAGGTAGTCGTACGCCTGTTTCGGTCCCGTCTCGTAATAGATCTCCCCGATCTCCGGGGTCTGCACGGCTTCGTGGAAGATCACTCGCCGGAAGGCCAGCACGCGGTCGCCGCTGACGGCCTGCAGGACGGATTCCGCCGCCTGCTGCAGCGCCTCCTCCAGGGAAATCGAGCCGAATTCGAAATTGAGGAAGTCGAGACGCTTGCGGTAATCGTGCAATTCCTTGGCGATCACCGCCTGGAACAGTTCCTTCTTGCTGCTGAAATAGCGATAGATGGACTCCTTCGAGATCCCGGAGTCCCGCGCCATCGCATTGATGCTCGTGCCCTTGTAACCGTGCGTGATGAAATACTCGGACGCCACGGCGAGCACCTCGCGCTCTTTCTTGGTCTGCTGCGCCTTCCTGGGCGGTGGGATCGCGCTGGGTCTGCTCATGTCACCGCCTTTTCTGCCTCGAGCCGAAACACGCGTTCGGCATTCGTCTGATAGAAGGCCTTCAGTTCCAGACCGGTCAGCGGCAGCGCGTCCATCGCATCGACCTCTTCGGCGACGAACTGATACGGGTAGTCCATCGCATACATGACGTGATTGGCCCCGATCACGGACCGGATGAAAAGGATGGCGGGCTCCCAGGCCATTCCGCTCGTCGTCATCCAGACATTGTCGCGCAGATAGTCGCTGATCTTCTTATTCAAAGGCTTCACGTTGTCATAACGTTGTGCGCGAACCATCGCATTATGCATGAAGTCCAGCCGGTACAGCCAAAACGGCAAGGCCTCGCCGCAGTGGCCGACGACGATCCTGAGTCGCGGGAAACGGTCGAACGCGCCGCTGACGATGATGCGCAACAGGTGCATGCCGGTTTCGACGGCGAAACCGTAGATGGCGCCGTCGAGACCGCTTTCGAGCAGCGGTCCGATCATGCGGCTCGAGGGCGTGTTCGGGTGCAGGTAGATCGGCACGTCGAGCGACTCCGCCGCCTCCAGGATCTCCCAGAACTTCGGATCGTCGAAGTATTCGCCGTGCGTGTGAGAATTCAGGATGACGCCCTTCATCCCGAGCGACCGGACGCCGCGCTCGATCTCCTTCGCGGCGGCGGCCGGATCCTGGGGTGCCATGGCCGCGAGCCCGGTGAAGCGATCCGGGTGCCGGGCGACGGCGTCGGCGAGCCTGTCGTTGGCTGCCGCGGCCACCGCGACGGCGGTAGCCGTGTCCAGCACCTGCACGCCCGGCGCCGTGAGCGAAAGGATCTGACGTCCGATGCCCGTGTCGTCCATGTCGACGAGCCGCTCCGCATCGAGGTCGAGGAGCTTGCGGCGCACCGAGGCCGGCCGCTCCGCGCCACTGCGCAGGTAATGTCCCCAGAGGCTGAAAAAGCCCGGATCGTCGAGGGTCCCGTCGTCGAGCAGCGCCCCGTAGCTCTCGAACAACTCGGGGGTGGCGAACGCCTCCTCGGTCGCGATGCGCGTGAAGTTCACAGGTCCGCCTCGCTGATGAAACGCGTGAGGAGACAGGCCTCGAGCCCTTCGATCCCTTCCTCGGAGCCGTGGCCGCTTTCCTTGATGCCGCCGAAAGGCGATTCCGGCACCGAGATCGCGTACGTGTTGATGCCGACCATGCCGGCCTCCAGGCTTTCGCCCATGCGCCGGATCGTCCGGCTCGAATCCGCGAATGCGAACGCGGCGAGGCCATACGGGAGGCGGTTCGCCTCGGCGATCGCCGCCTCGAGCGTCGCATAGGGGTTGATCAACGCCACCGGCCCGAACGGCTCCTCGTTCATGATCCGTGCCGCCGGGGGCACGTCGGCGAGGACCGTCGGCGCGAAGAAGTAGCCGGGACGCCCGAGCCGCCTGCCGCCGGCAACGATGGTCGCACCGGCTGCTTTCGCCTCGTCGACGAGTTCGGTGATCGCCGCGAGCCGGCGCGCGTGGATCAGCGGCCCCATCTGCGTCGACTCGTCGAGGCCGTCCCCGACTTTCAACCTCGCGGCGCGATCGGCGAAGCCATCGACGAATTCCCGGTATCGCGATTCCTGGACGAGAAAGCGCGTCGGCGAGACACAGACCTGGCCGGCACCGCGGAATTTCGCGGCGACGGAGAGATCGAGCACCTTGTCGATGTCGACGTCTTCGCCGACGATCACCGGCGCGTGGCCGCCCAGTTCCATGGTGGTGCGCTTCATGCCGTCCGCGGCGAGTCTCATCAGGTGTTTGCCTACCGGTATCGAGCCGGTGAACGAGATCTTGCGGATCACCGGCGAGCCGAGCAGCCGGGTCGATATCGCGTCCGGCACGCCGAAGACCAGCGCGACGACGCCGTCGGGGATGCCCGCATCCATCAGCGCCGTCGCGATGTTCATCGCGGACGCCGGCGTCTCTTCGGCCGGCTTGAGGATGCAGCTGCAGCCCGCGGCGAGTGCGGCGCCGAGCTTGCGCGCGGGGTTGCCGAGCGGGAAATTCCAGGGCGCGAATGCCGCCACGGGACCGACCGGCTCCTTGACGACGGTCATACGCGTACCGCTGGCGCGCCTCGGCAACACGCGCCCGTAGGCGCGCCGCCCCTCCTCGGCGTACCAGTCGAAGATGTCCGCCGACATGGCAACCTCGATGCGCGTCTGCGCCAGCGGCTTGCCGGATTCGATCGTGGCGATACGCGCAATAGCGTCCTTGCGTTCGCGCAGCAGGGTCGCGGCGTCACGGAGGATGCGGCCGCGCCGGTCAGGCGCGAGTGCCTTCCAGGTCTCGAATGCGGCGGCGGCCGCTTCGAGCGCCGCGTCGAGATCCGCCGTCGTCGCGTGCGGGAGCTCGGCCAGTACCGCCTCGGTGGCCGGATCGAGCACGGGCCCGGTCCTGCGGCCCGCCCCGTCGAGCCAGCGCCCGCCGATCAATAAACGTGGCTCCGGATAGGCCCTGGCGATACTGTCGCGGTCGCGACTTGCCAACATCTCGTGCCCCCCACATCGGCAAGATAATTCATACCCGGACGAAATTTTTCAGTTTGACAATCCGGAAACCAAACCGTACGGTTCGGTACGTTGCAGTTTAGTATTGGCCTGTTGAGGTGTCAAAGAAACCAGGGGGGGCAGGCATGATTCAGCTGGAAACGCTGTCGGCATCGGGACTGGCGCCGCGACACAAGATCGAATGTTGGAACGATATTGCGTGGGCCTCGTTCTCCTCCGCCCGCGCCACCGCCGCCAACGGTACCGACTTCAGCAAGCGCCTGACGCGCGCGGTCAACAGTCCGCTGCGCATCGCCGAAGTCTATTCGGATCCGCAGATCGTCCGGCACACGCGCGCCCAGGCCGCGGCCACGAAACTGCATATCCACTTCCTGCACCTGCAACTCGACGGGGAGAGCCTCAATCGCCAGGATCGGCGCGAGGCGCGCCTTGCGTGCGGCGACATCACGATCTGTGACAACAGCCGGCCGTACGAGATCGTGTTCGAGAAGCCCAATCGCATGCTCGTGTTCGGTATCCCCGATGAGCTGATGCGCCGCTACCTGCAGTATCCCCAGAGCGTCACCGCGATGCCGATCCGCGGCAGCACCGGCATGGGCGCCTTGTTGTCCGAGTTCCTGTCTCTGGTCTGGCGGCGATGTCTCGAAGACAAGGGCTTCGAGGTCAATGCCGGCGTCACGGATGCGGTCCTCGGGCTCGTGGCGAACGCCTACCGGCAGGAGCTCGGCTCGTCCATCGACCACAACTCGCTCGGCGCTGCGCATCGCGTTCGCATTGTCAACTACATCGAAGAGAATCTCGGCGACCCGACGCTGACGCCCACGCAGATCGCGAAGACCTTCCGGATCACGACGCGCTACCTGCATCACCTGTTCTCGGACGAGGAAGAAACGATCGCGCGTTACATACTGCGGCGCCGCCTCGAAGACTGCGCACGGGCATTGACGGCGCCGTCACAGCGCAAGCGGACGATCACCTCGATCGCGTTCGACCACGGCTTCAGCAGCGCGACGCATTTCGGGCGCGTGTTCCGCTCGCGGTACAGCCTGACGCCTCGCGAGTACCGCCAGCAGTACAGCTTCGACAACTGAACCGCGTCCGGCGCGCCATGAGCGTACATTTCCCGAAACGCCCGCCCGGCATCGGCATGCCGTTCCGCGCGGAAGTCGATATCGTCGACTGCGACGTCGAGGGACAGATACCGGACGGCCTCGCCGGCTGCTTCTATCGCGTCGGTCCCGACTTCCAGTATCCGCCGAAATTTCCGGACAACATCCCGTTCGACGGCGAGGGTCACGTCAGCATGTTCCGCTTCAGGGACGGCCACGTGGATCTCAAGTCTCGTTACGTCCGTACGCAACGCTACAAGGCCCAGCGTGAGGCACGCAGCGCCCTGTTCGGCATGTACCGGAACCCGCATACCGACGACCCGGCCGTGAACGGACTGAGCCGGGGCACGGCCAATACGACCGTCTGTTTCCATGCCGGCAAGCTGCTCGCCCTCAAGGAAGACAGCCCGCCGGTCGCGCTGGATCCGCTCACGCTCGAGACGGTCGAGGACTGCCTGACCTTCGACGGCAAGCTGACCAGCGAGACGTTTACGGCGCATCCCAAGTTCGATCGCGGTAGCGGCGAGATGATCGGCTTCGGCTACGAGGCGAAAGGGCTCGGCACCGACGACGTCGCGGTCTATGCCATCGATCGCGACAACGACATCACCTGGGAGGCGTGGATCAAGGTTCCGTACGCCGGCATGCTGCACGACTTCGCGGTGACACAGCGGCACGTCGCATTCCTGGTTATCCCGATGGCGTACGACGCCGACCTGGTCGCCAAGGCCGGCCCGCATTTCGCATGGGACTCGAAGCTGCCCACCTGGTTCGGTGTCATGCGGCGCGGCGGTGACGGTAGCGACCTGCGCTGGTTCCAGGGTCCGGAACGCTGCGCGACCCATGTGATGGGCGCCTGGTCGGACGGCGATACCTGCTACGTCGACATGGACATGGCGCCCAAGAACCAGTTTCCGTTCATCCCCAACCGCTACGGCGAACCGTTCGATCCGGTCGGCGCCGCCGGGGTGGTGACGCGCCTGTCCGTCGATCTGTCCACCAAAGCCGAACGCTACGACATGGAAGTGCTGTACCCGAACAACGGTGTCCTGCCGCGCCAGGACGACCGCTACCAGACCGTGCCCTACCGTTACGGTTTCATGCCCACGATCGATTATTCGAGGCCACCGCATCCCGCGTCCGCCGACCGTCCGATGCGTCCGAACAATCACTACACGATGTTCGACCACGCGACGCGCACGACCAGATCTTTCTTCGCAGGAGACGACGTCGCATTGCAGGAACCCTGTTTCGTGCCGCGTCACCGCGACGCACCCGAAGGCGACGGCTACATCGTCGGCATGGCCGAGCGCATGCTCGAGGGCAACCGCTCGGATCTCCTCATCCTCGACACCGACGACCTCGCGGCCGGCCCGGTCGCGACCGTCAGGCTACCATTCCGTATCTATACCCAGGTCCATGGCTGGTGGGTGCCCGAGGACGACCTCCCTACGACTGGTAGATCGGGTTTTCCGTAAGCCATTTGATCTCCGCATAGCGAGCCTCGTTGATCGGCTCGTCGGGAAATGAGTCGAGCATCTTCTTGCAACGTTCCTCGAGGCCCTTGCGGAACTCGGCGTGCGTGAAGATGAACAGGTCGTCGTTCTTCAGGCCCGCCAGCACGCGCTCGCCGACTTCTTCGATTGTCATCCACAACGGCGAATTGGGCCGTTCGCCCAGTTGCCGTTCGTATTTGGCGAAGCCGGAATGCTCGCGGTATTTCTCGGGCCTGAGCTCGCCGCTCATGGCGATGTTGGTCTGTACGGGTCCGGGACAGAAAGCCGACACGCTGATGTTGTCGTCCTCGAGTTCGCCGCGCAGCTCCTCGGACAGGCCGAGGATGGCGGACTTCGCCGTGATGTAGATCGATGCCACGCGCATCGGCACGATCGCGGACATCGACGACGTGTTGATGATATGGCCGCCCTCCCCGTGCGCGATCATGCGCGGCAGGAACTCGACGATGCCGTTGATGACGCCGCCGAGATTGACGTCCATACCCCAGTCCCAGTCGGCGTACTTCGCTTCCCTGACCGGCCCGGTGACGCCGACGCCCGCATTGTTGACGAGCACGTGCACCTTGCCGAAGGCCGCTTCCGCGGCGTCCGCGGCGGCCGCCATCGCGACGCGGTCCGTGACGTCGAGCGGCACCGTGACGACGGCGTCGCCGTGGCCGCCGGCATCGAATCGAGCCTGGACCGAGTCGAGCGAGTCGGCGCGAATGTCGGCGATGACGACTTTCATGCCGGCAGCGACGAAGGCCTGCGCGATGCCGAGACCGATGCCGCTGGCCCCGCCGGTGATGAATGCCACCTTGTCTGTCACGTCTTTCATCGGATCATTCCTCTGTTCCAGGTTGTCATTGAGCCGTCACTCCTGCCGTACCCCGGTCGACGAGTTGTTCGACATCGACGTCAGGGCGATTCATGCCTTTCCCGCAGCTTGACCGCGGCGATGGCTTCACCGTAGGGACGCACGCCCCGCCACATGATCCAGGCCGCAGCCGGCAACATGATCGCCGCCGTGAGCGACAGCGCGTAGCGGATGAGCATCTCGTCCCTGATCACGTAGTTCGTGAAGAACGCGATGAACGGCGGACCGATGCCCATCCCGATGACGGCGAACACGAACAGATACAGCGCCGTCACCTGGCCGCGCATCTCGTTCGGCGTCACGCTCTGCAGCGCGGCATTCTGGGGTACCGCTCCGCCCACGCCGATCGCCAGTGCGCAGGCGGCGAAGAGCAGTGCCAGCCAGGGATTCGGCATCAGCGGCCCGGCGATCGAGAATGCCGGGCCCACGGTATAGGCGATGGCGACGACGCGCAGATTCGCGTCGTTGCGCGTGCGGGCGAAGCGTTCGGTCAGCCAGGTGGCGGCCCACAGGCCGAAAGGTGCGGCGACGATGAACGAAAGGCCGAGTATCAGCCCGACCCTCTGCGCCGACCAGCCGAACGTGCGCTGGAAAAAAACGGGCTGCCAGGTCCGGGTACCCGACGACTCGATCGCGGCGACCGCCAGCGCGCAGAACTGCGGTGCATACAGCCGCCAGTGCTTGAACAGGTAGCGGACGACCTCGAACAGCGGCATCGGCTTCCTGAGTTTGATGATGCGGCCGCGTCGCGGCGGCTCCGGGACCGTCCCCATCAGTACGGCGACGATGAAGCCGGGCAGGCCGACCATGATGAACACCAGTTGCCAGTTGCGGATCGTGACGTCGATCACCGGGATGACGACGTGATCGATCCCGAGCAGCATCTGGATCACGAAAGCGCCCATGACCAGGGACACGCCGACGCCGCCGACGAAGCCGATCTGCATCACGGCTATCGCCCGCGGCAGGCGCTCGCGCGGAAAGTAATCGGCCATCATCGAATACGTCGCGGGACCGTGCACGACCTGGCCGATTCCTATGCCCATGCGGCATGCGAACAGCTGCCAGAACGTCTGGGCGAATCCACAAGCCGTCGTGAACAGAGTCCACACGGCGATGCCCGCGGTCAGGATGACGTTGCGCGGCCAGATATCGACGAAGCGCGATGCGGGCACCGCGACCAGGGCATTCACGAAGATCAATGCCGGGCCTGCCAGGAGGCCGAAACGGAAATCGCTCAACCCGAGATCGGTCTTGATCGGTTGCACGAGCAGCGTGATGATCCCGCTGTCGAGGAACAGGAACATCAACGCGAGCGCGAATACGCCGACGGCGTACCAGGCCGTGCGCGATTCAGGCCAGGGCTGCGCGGGGCCGTCGCCTCCCGCGTCTGTCGCCTCGCCGTTCGCCCGGATTTCACCTGCCATCGTCGACCGATCCTCCCCCGCGAGCTTTCGAGCTAGTGTAAACCACACAAACGCCGCGGTTTGCCAGTGCTTTCTCGCCTATTGCCTTGATCGACTATTTACTGTTCGCCAGTGATCGATAGATGCACGACTGCGCGCCTTGTTCGGATCGAACCACAATCGCTACCATGAGGGTGAATCGAAAGAGACAGTGCAGGTAGCGACATGAATGACCTCTACGGGAAAGTCGCTTTCATCACCGGCGGCGGATCCGGCGTCGCTCTGGGCCAGGCCAAGGTGTTCGCCAGGCAAGGCATGCGTGTCGTTATCGCCGACATCCGCGCCGACCACCTCGAAGCCGCGATGGATTACTTCCACGGCACGGATGCCCGCGTGCACGCCATCCAGCTCGACGTTACCGACCGCAAGGCCTTTGCGGCCGCCGCGGACGAGACCGAATCGGTTTTCGGCCCGGTGCAATTGCTGTTCAATACTGCCGGCGTGAGCATCTTCGGCCCGCTCGAGAAATCCACCTACGACGACTACGACTGGCAGATGGGTGTCAATTTCGGCGGCGTCGTCAACGGCATCCAGACCTTCGTTCCGCGCATGATCGATTACGCCAGGGGCGGCCATATCGTCAACACCGCCTCGGTCGGCGCGTTCCTCTCGGCCGGGCCGGCCGGCATCTACTCGGCGTCGAAATTCGCCGTGCGCGGCCTCTCCGAAGCGTTGCGCTCCGAACTGGCGAAGTACGACATCGGCGTATCGGTGTTGTGCCCGGCCAATGTCAACACCAACATCGCCGAGTCCGTGTGGACGCGCCCGGCAAAGTACGGCAACAGCGGATACAATTTCAACGATGACGTGCTCGACAGCCTGCGGCGGATCTATTCGGCCGGCAAGGACCCGGTGGAACTGGCCGAGGAGGTACTGAAGGCCGTGCAGGAGAACCGCCTGTACATCATCCCCTACCCCGAGGTCCGGCAGGCGCTCGAGAGGCACTTCGCCGAAGTCCTGGCCGCATTGCCGCCGGAGGATTCCGATCCGGAGGGCGTCGCGAAACGCGAGGCGGCGATGAAGCAATACCGGATGGAACTCGCGGACCTGCAGTACAAATCACACTGACAGCCGGTAATCCGGAATCAAAGGCGGTACGAGAATGATCGACGTGTATTTCTGGCCCACGGGCAACGGCAAGAAGATCACCATCATGCTCGAGGAATGCGGGCTCGAATACCGCATCATCCCGATCAACATCGGCAAGGGCGACCAACACACGCCCGAATACCGGCTGATCAGCCCCAACAACAAGATGCCGGCGATCGTCGATCACGATGCCGAGGGCGGTCCGATCACGATCTTCGAATCCGGCGCGATCCTGGTCTACCTCGCCGAGAAGACCGGCAAGCTTTTGCCTGCCGAACTGCATGCCCGCTTCAGGGTCCTGCAATGGCTGTTCTGGCAGGTCGGCGGGCTCGGCCCGATGGGCGGCCAGGCGCACTATTTCCTCCAGTACGCCAAGGTGCAAAACGAGGAAGGCATACGCCGCTTCCGCAACGAGATGACACGGCTCTACAGCGTTCTCGACTGGCAACTGGGCCGCGAGGAATACCTCGCCGGCGAGTACTCGATCGCCGATATCGCCGCGTGGCCCTGGGTGTTCCGGTACGACTGGCAGGGCCAGGATCTGGCCGACTACCCCAACGTCAAACGCTGGTTCGAGGTCGTCGGCAAGCGGCCGGCGGTCGAGCGCGGCGCGAAGGTCGGCGCCGACCTGGTCGACCGCTCGAAGAAAATGTCCGACGAGGAGAAGGAGCTGCTGTTCGGACTCGGCGAAGACGGCTTCGCCACCAAGCGCCGATAGTGTCCTAGAACATCGTGTTGTCGTTGGCGGACTTCTCCGGGATCTTCTGGATGACGTCCCAGTGCTCGACGACCTTGCCGTTGTCGTCGAGGCGGAAGATGTCCATCACGGCGCTGCCGCGGTCGTCCGGATTCGCCTTCGCGTGCACGTGCACGTGCAGGATGACGTAGTTCCCGTCCGCGAAGACCTGCTTGATCTCCGCCTTGAACGAGCCCAGGTTCGCCTTGGCGAAGTCCAGGAAGGCCTTCAGGCCCTCGGGGCCGTCGGCCGCCAGCGGATTGTGCTGGATGTACTCGTCGCCCATGTACTGGCGCGCCTTCTCGAAGTCCTTGTCGTTGATCGCCGCGTTATAGAACGCGACCACGTTCTGCTTGTTGATCTCCTCGGCAGCCGCCTGTTCCTTCGCGGTGTCCTTGCACGTGCAGGCAGCTGCACCGAGCAGCAGTACCGCGATCAATATCGCCTGGTTCTTCATCTTTCTCTCTCCGTCCAGCAGTCCGCCAATCTATTACCACAGCGTCTGGCGCAAACCAAACCGGAGCCGGAACAAATGCTCGAGCGGGCGGCCGTGAAAGCGACGCTCGACATTCCCTGGAGGAGGCACCGCGCACCCTCAAGCCAAGTTCCTTTTGCATCGAACTCTGTTTCGTTGCCAATCGAGTATGTTCACGGCAATTCGGGCTTTATGAGGCGGTGGGAACATCCATACTCAGGGGGGTTACAGATGGACCACTATCGCACGTACGCCAAAAGCATCGCTTCGCTGATCTCCATACCTCTGGTCATATCGGCCCTGTCGTTCGGGGCATCGACGGCGGTCGCACAGAGCAACGACAAGGACAAGAAGAAGGCGGAAGAAGGAAGCCCGCTCGAGGAGATCGTCGTAACGGCACGGTACCGTACCGAGCGTCTGCAGGACACCCCGATCGCCATCAGCGCGCTGACCGCAAAAGACATCGACATGCGCGCCTTCACGACGAGCTACGAGGTCGGTTACACCGTACCGAATGCATCGTTCCGCCCGGCGCAGGCCGCCTACGGCAACACGATGACCGCCTATATTCGCGGCATCGGCCAGTACGACTTCGACCAGGCCTTCGAACCCGGCGTCGGCATCTACGTGGATGACGTCTACCAGCCCTTCATGCTGGGCACACAGATGGACCTGGTCGGAATCGAGCGCATCGAAACGCTGCGCGGACCGCAGGGTACTCTGTTCGGGCGCGGCTCGATCGGCGGCGTGATGCGCCTGGTCACCAAGAAGCCGCAGGGCGATGGCACGGGCTTCGCCGACGTGACGCTCGGTTCGTTCGACCGGGTCGACGTCCGCGCCGGTTTCGACTTCGCGATCACGGACCACCTGTTTGCCCAGGTATCGGGTGCGTCGCGGAAACGCAACGGATACCAGCAGGTCGTCGATTTTGCGTGCCGGTATCCTTCGCAGGCAGGTTTGCTCCCGGTCAGGGACGCCAGCCGGGGCAGGAACTGCGTGATCGGCACGCAGGGCGGCGAAGACGTCAATGCATTTCGCGGCGCACTGCGCTGGATAGCCAGTGACAGCGTCGAGCTGACGCTTACCGGCGATCTCCAGAACGACCAGTCCGAGGCGAAGGCCGACACGCTGGTCGACATACAGTACCCGCGGGATCTGTCCGGCAACGAGATCCCGACGAACGGCTACGTGCTCTTCAATAACGAATATATCAATCACGTACCGACGGATGCCGAGCCCTGGGGCTGGGGCATCCCGTACGACGATCGCTTCATCCCGCCGAATATCTACACGACGTATGCGACGTATGACGACCCGGCCAGCGGCCTGGCACTGAGGCCGACGTCGGCGATCCGGCGGGTGGGCACGTCGGCGACGTTGAGGTGGAATATCTCGGACACGACCACGTTGACCGCGATCGGGTCGTACACGAACATCAAGAGCCAGCTGAGCTCGGATGCGGACGCCTCCCCGTTCAACTTCCAGACCACCGGCGGACAGCAGGACTTCCACTGGTCGACGGCGGAAATACGCGTCAACGGGCGGGCCATGGACCGCCTCGACTGGACTCTGGGTGCGTTCTACTACACCGGCCAGCCCACGAACCGGCAGCTCGTCAGCTTCCCGCCGATCTTCTGGGGTATCTTCCGAGCCGGTGGAACGGGCGCACCGCCGGCCGCCGTCGTCCCGCTCATCGAAGGGCCGGTGAATGTCGGCGTGAACGCCCGCAACGTCGCCGATGCGAAGAACAAGGCCGTATTCGGCCACGTGGTATACGACCTGACGGACACGCTGAGTTTGAATGCGGGTGTGCGCTACTCGAAGGACACGAAGGACGTCGACTTCGACAACTCGATCGTACAGACGACGATCAATATCGCCGACAATCACACCGACTGGCGCGTCGGTCTGGACTACAAGCCCAGCGAGGACAACCTGATCTACGGCTCGGTCGCAACCGGCTATCGTCCACCGGCCTACAATCCGCGGCCGTTCACGCCGGCGCAGGCGATCGCGGTCGGCGGCGAGGAAGCCCTGGCCTACGAACTCGGCTACAAGTCCGAGCTGGCAGACCACCGGGTACGACTCAATCTCGCCGCGTTCTATACCGACTACAAGAAGCGCATCGTGTCGATCGGCGGAACCGAGTGCATACCTCCGCTGATTAACGAGACGGATCCGGGCGCCATACGGGACTCCAACGGCAATTTTTGCCTGGGGGTTACTTCGCTCACGAATTACGTGCAGCTGTCGGGGACGATCAAGGGTGCCGAACTGGAATTCGACTGGCGCCCCGTCGATCAACTCTCGATCAATGCCGCCGCCGGCTATACGAAATGGAGTTCGCCGGAAGTCGACAATTGCGATCTCAATCTCGATGGTCAGCCGGATCCGGGCGTTACCTGCAGCAGTGAATCGAGCTTCGTGCCGAAGTACAACTGGACCGTTGGCGGGGCGTACGATTTCGAGCTGTCGAGTGGCGCAACATTGACGCCGCGCGTCGACGTGTACGGGCAGACCGAAATCTGCTCGGCATTTTCCTCCCAGTTGTCGTGCTCGGACGGTTACCAGCTCGTCAACGTGCGCCTGCAGTGGGAAAGCGCGGACAACACCTGGACGGCGGCGGTAGGCGGAACCAACGTCACCGACGAAGAGTATTTCCTGAACAAGTTTGACCTGACGCTCTTCGGCCAGAATACGGTAGAGGGCATGCCGGGCCGCCCGGGTGAGTGGTATCTCACCTTCGGCAGGCATTTCTAAGGAAAACTCCTGTAATTCCGCATCGGCGCGCCCCGCAAAGGGCGCGCTTTTTTTATCGATCGCGGCTGAAGCCGCTCCTACGGATGCCATTCATGCACCGCGGTAAATCACTATCCGTAGGAGCGGCTTCAGCCGCGATTACAGGGTTTCGTAGGGGAGGCCCACGTACTGCTCGGCGATCACGCGCCGGCCCGCTTCGGAGGCGAGGAAGTATTCCAGCTCCGACTGCTTGAACCGCGAATAGATCTCGCTCGGCAGGTCGCCCGTCGTCTCGGTATCGAAGCGGTGCAGCATGCCCGTCAACCAGCGCGAGAAGCGCACGCCGTGCCACACGCGCCGGAGTGCGATCTCCGAGTAGCGCGGCACACAGTAGCGGTCGCCCGCCTCGTAGACGCGGGCCAGGACCTGGAACAGCGCCGCAACGTCGGACGCGGCGAGATTGAGCCCTTTCGCTCCCGTCGCCGGCACGATGTGGCCGGCGTCGCCGACGAGGAACAGGTTACCGTATTGCAGCGGTTCGCAGATGAACGAACGCATCGGCGCGATGCTCTTCTCGATGCTCGGGCCGGTAATGAGACGTTCGGCGGCTTCGGGTGGAAGCCTGGTTCTGAACTCGTCCCAGAATGCCTCGTCCGACCAGTCCTCGACACGGTCCGTCAGCGGCACCTGCACGTAGTAACGTGACCGCTCCGCCGAGCGGCGGCTTGCCAGTGCGAAGCCGCGCTCGTGTTTGCAGTAGATCAGTTCCTTGCTGACCGGGGGCGTGTCGCTGAGCAGCCCGAGCCAGCCGAACGGGTACGCGGTGTGGTGCTCGGTCCGCTCCGATTCCGGGATCGACTGCCGGGCGACGCCGTGGTAGCCGTCGCAGCCTGCGACGAAGTCGCAGGCAATCTCGTACTCCTCGCCCTGGTGCCGGAAGCTCACCCGCGGATGATCGGACAATACATCGTGCGGTTGAACGTCCAGCGCCTCGTAGTAGGACACGAGGCCGGCCGCCTCGCGCGCATCCATCAGGTCGTGCGTAATCTCGACCTGCCCGTAGCAGACGACGGTCGTACCGCCGGTCAGCTCCCTCAAGTGGATGTAGTGCGTTTCGCCATTGACGTAGATGTCGAAGCCGTCGTGGATCTCGCCTTCGGCGTCGAGCCGGTGTCCGCAGCCGGCCTCCCGAAGCAGATCGACGAAACCGTGCTCGAGGATGCCGGCGCGTATCCTGCCGAGGACGTAGTCTCCCGTCTCCTTCTCCAGGACGATGTTGTCGATGCCGCGCGTGGCCAGCAGCTGACCCAGCAACAAACCGGACGGGCCCGCGCCGATGATGGCGACCCTGGTATTGAGCGATTTCATCGACCTATTGTATTGGGTCCCGCCAGCGATTCGACGTGCCGGCCATGAGAGATGTTATCCCGGCCATTCGATCACTGGTGATTTGGTCCTCGCAGGGCGGAATGCGCAGCGGACTGTCGCCCTCACGCGCCCGCGCCGAACCACGCCGAGGCGGCCCACAGCAATAGCGGCGACGAAAACAGACCGATGCCGACCGACATCGACAGGGCTCCGACGGCCTGCTCGACGTCGAGGTCTGCCACCGAAGACAGCGCCACCGACGAGAAACCGATGGGCGCAGCAGCCGCGCCGACGATGACGGCCGCGAGCAGGCCGTCGAGGCCGAGCGCCCACACGATGGCGAGGCCGGCCGCCAAACCCAGCGGCATCCGGAACAGCACCGCATACAACGGCATCGCGCCGCGCAGCGCACGCGCCGAGAAGGTGATGCCGAGGGCCAGCAACACCAGCGGCATGGTTACCTTGCCGAGCGGTGCCAGGATCTGACTTACCAGGTGGGGCGTTCGAATGCCGGCGACATTGACGACGATCGCGGCCGCGATCGCGATGAACAACGGCGAGCGCAGCGTCTTCATCAGCGATGCCACGGCCGACGGCGCCCCGGCGTCACCGTATCCGAGCGCGACGAGGTAACCGATCGTCGCGACAAACACGGCGTTGCCGGCATCGAACAGGATCGCGTTCGCAAGGCCCTGCTCCCCGAGCAGGGTCAGGACGAACGGGAACAGGAAGGTCATGTTCGTTATGCCGGCGCCGAGCACGAGCGCGCCGGCGTTGCGTGACGGCAACCCGTTGTGGCGCGCGAACGCGACGGCCGCAAGCATGCACGCGCCGTCGGCCACGATGGCCCCCAGTGGCAAGAGTACCGATTGGCCCGACACCTCCATGTGTGCGATGGATTCGAAGGCCAGCGCCGGCAACGTAACGAAGAAGATGGTGCGGAACAGGAACGCGCCATGGCCGCGATCCGCGAGGCCGGCCGCGCGCAACGCCATGCCGGCGAGGAAATAGACGAAGATCGGTGCGAGTGCGAGCAGGGGCATGCGGCAGCGCCGATGGCGAAGTCAGCCCTGTGAGATCTGCACGATCTCGTCGGCGAGAAACAGTCCGGTCAGGACCGCGCGCAGGTGGATCGATGCATTCAGGTTGTCGACGAGCTGCGAGCTGATTCGCGCACAGGCTAGCGCCGCGCGCACGCTCGTCGCCGCCCTGGCTGCGTCCCCGGCGATGATCCCCGCGAGGTCCTTGGCCGCATCGTCCCGGCTGGCCGCGGCCAGCGCCGGCCCGACGGCCGGCAGTGCCGCGAGCAGCCCTTCGAGCGTTTCCCGGATTGAAGGCGATGTCTTCGCGCCCTCGTCAGTCTCCCGCCCCTGCGCCGCGTAGGCGAGCATGAACTCGTAAGCGCTTTCGATCGTCTCGAGCTCGGTAAAGAAAGTCCGTACCGTGTCACTCATCGTCCGGCCTCCGGCCACTTATGCGGATCGTGATTGCTGCCGTATTCGTCGCGCGTAATCCAGCCAAGCAGCATCGACCGCGTGAAATAGAGTTTCTCCGGCCGGAACGCGAAGTACACGTGCAGCATGATCATGGTGACGAGGAACAGCGCCGCCACGCCGTGTACGACGAGAATCCAGCCGCGGACCGATTCGCTGACGAAGTAAGGGTCGCGCTGCCAGAAGGGCGACTCGATGCCTTTCAGCAGCACGAGTCCGGTCGCGATAGTCGCCAGGATGAGGATCGCTCCCGCGAGATGGAACAGCACCTGTGCCAGCGAGTACTTGCCGGGCCGGTAGTCGTCCGGGACTCCCTTGATGCGCGAGCGCAGCGCACGCAATGCCGCCCCGACCTCGCGTGGCCGGACCCACATGTCGGCGATTCGCTGCCGGATGAGGGAGCGGACGACGTGGAATGTCACGGCTACAGTCAACACGACGCCGCAGACCCAGTGGATCGGGACCCAGTCGAATTTGACGTCGAATACCGGCAGGAATCCCGTGCCCAGCAGTATCAGCGTCGTCGCGGCGGTGACCCAGTGGAACAGGCGGTCCGCGAGCGCATGCCGGAGGATTCGCTCGTGTGCGCGTTCAGCCATGCCTTGCCTTGCGAACACGACGCTTGAGCCAGCGACTGACGAGTGCATGCGCGACGATCAGTACGACACCGGCGGCGAGGAAAACGATCACGAGATGCAGATTCGCGCCTTCGAGAACCTGCTGACCCCAAGCGTTTGATCTTGTGTTCAAAATCGGCATCGCCGTCCCTTGTTGCCGCGTCTCATTTCACTCTTCGCCGCAGTGAATTTCATTGATGATCGACTTTTTTTGAGCCGTGAGTCGCGGCTTTTCTGTTATCTTACAAAGGTTGTCGAAACATACACGGACGTATCCTGTTCAGGCAACTTAACCATTCTTCACCGGCTGGGAAGATTTCAAACCATGAAAGATCCAGTGACCTATCACCCGGGCGAAATCGCCGAATCGAGTGACGGGACGGACGCCTTTGCGTTCACGCGCAGCAAGGCGTCGCGGCGCGCCTTCATCAAGGGCGTGATCGCGACCGGCGCCGTCGCTTCCAGTGCCAGCCTGTTCCTGGGCGGCCTCGCCGGTTGCGGCGGCGGCAGAGAGTCCGTCACGGGCGCAGTCGAAAGACTGATCTCGCTCACCGTCAACGGCAAGGTCCGCCGCGTGGACGTGCTGCCCAACGAGACGCTCGCGATGACGCTGCGTTACAAGCTCGGCCTCACCGGGACCAAGCTGGGCTGCGACCGCGGTGAATGCGGTGCCTGCACCGTGGTCATCGACGGCGTCACGCATTATTCGTGCTCGATGCTGACGCATACGGTGCGCAGCCGGAACGTGCGCACGATCGAGGGACTGGCCGCCGAGGACGGCACGCTGCACCCGGTGCAGCAGGCATTCATCGACGAACTCGGGCCGCAGTGCGGCTTCTGCACGCCGGGCCAGATCATGTCCGCGGTCGCGCTGCTCGAGAGCAATCCGAAGCCGACGCGCGACGATGCCCGGCATGCGATGTCCGGCAACCTGTGCCGTTGCGGCGCCTACGATCACTACCTGAATTCCGTCATGCGGGCAGCGGAGACGATCTGACATGACCTACGAATTGATAGGCAAGAATTTCACACCGCCGGATCTACTCGGCAAGGTTACCGGCAAGGCGAAGTACTCGGAAGACTTCCGCGCCGACGGCATGGTGTTCCTCAAGTTTCTCGGCAGCCCGATGCCGCATGCGCGTGTCAAGAGCATCGACGTCAGCGAGGCGCTGGCGATGCAGGGCGTCGTGGGCGCGCTGACGCCGGACGACGTGCCGGCTCCGCAGGGCATTAACGAGGTGATCCTCAGCAACGAACCGAGCTACGTCGGCGAGCCGGTCGTCGCTATCGCGGCGGAGAGCGAAGAGATCGCCGCGGACGCGCTCGACAAGGTGAAGATCGAGTTCGAGCCCCTGCCCTTCGTGGTCGACCCGCTCGACAGCCTGTACCCGGGCGGGCCCAATGCCCGCGAGCTCGGCAACGTCGTGAGCTGGGACGTCGAGCTGCAGACGCTCAAATGGACGGCCAAGGACTTCGCCGGCGCGGGTGCCGATGAGTTGCCGATGTCCGGCAAGCCGGCCGCCGAGTGGAGCTACGGCGACGTCGACGCCGGGTTCAAGGCGGCGTCGGTCGTCCTCGACGAGACTTTCGTCACCGCGGCCAACTCGCACCACAGCATGGAGCCGCGCAGCGCGTTCGCCTACTGGGAGAACGGCAAGTGCCACGTGTTCGGCTCCAGCCAGAGCCAGTCATTCAACATGCCCGGCCTCGCGCAGCTGCTGGGCATCCCGCCGGATCAGCTCGTGTTCGTCGCCGAGTACTGCGGCGGAGGCTTCGGATCGAAGGGCACGCCGTATGCATTGATGGCGCTGCCGGCCTACATGTCGAAGAAAGTGAACCGTCCGGTGTTGATGCGCGTCAGCCGCGCCGAGGAATATTTCACCGGGTCGGCGCGCGGCGGATTCCAGGGCCGCCTGCGCATGGGCTTCGACAAGAGCGGCCGGGTGCTGGCGGCCGATCTGTTCATCGTGCAGCAGGTCGGTCCCAAACTCGGCTTCCCGGACTACGAGAGCGCGGGCGAGGCCGTGTCGCTGGTGTATCAGCCCAGGGCGATGCGCTTCCGCAGCGTTCCCGTGCTGACGAACACGCCTCCGGCCGGACCGCAACGCGGACCCGGCCAGAACCAGATGCACATGATCGTCGAGCCCATCATGGACGAGGCGGCCCGGCAACTCGGCGTCGACCGCGTCGAGATCCGGCGCATCAACGCGCCGGGCCCCGACAGCAAGTTCGGCGGCAAGCAGGGCCCGATCACGAGCTCCTATTTGCGCGAGGCCTACGACATCGGCGCGAAGGCCTTCGGCTGGGACGAGAAGAAGAAGCGCAGCGGCGAGCGCAACGGCTCGAAAGTCATCGGTGTAGGCATCGGCCAGGCCTGGCATTCGGCCGGCTTCAACGGCTTCGACGGACTCGTGCGCATTACGCCGGACGGCATCCTGCACATCCACTCCGGCGTGGGCAACCTCGGCACCTATTCGTACGCCGGCACGTCCCGTGTCGTCGCCGAGGTGCTCAAGTGCAGCTGGGACCATTGCGTCATCGAGCGTGGCGACAGCAGCCTGCATCTGCCCTGGAACATTGGCCAGTTCGGCAGCAATACTTCGTTCACGATGACGCGCAGCAACCATGCAGCCGCGATGGATCTCAAGAACAAACTGCTCGAGATCGCGGCATCGGTGTACGGCGGGACGGCGGACGACTACGACATCGGGAACGAGACCGTGTTCTCGAAGGACGAGCCGGCGACGAAGATGACCTATGCCGAGGCCGCCCAGAAGGCGATCGAACTCGGCGGCAAGTATTCCGGCGCAGAGTTGCCGGACGACATCTTCTTCCTCACGCAGGCATCCGCCGCGGCACTCGCGGGCACGGGCGCCATCGGTGTCGCCAAGGACAACTACGCGATCAGCGGCATGGTGCCGGCGCTGGCGGTCGGATACATGATGATCGAGCTCGACGTCGAGACCGGCAAGTTCGAGATCCTCGAGTATCACGGCACTGCCGACTGCGGCACCGTCATCCATCCGCAGAGCCTGGCGAATCAGATCCGGGGCGGCGCGGTGATGGGCATCGGCATGGCGACCACGGAGCACATGGTGTACGACCCGGCCAACGGTCTGCCGGCCAACGTGGGCTTCTATCAGGCCAAGCCGAAGTCTTATCTCGACGTGCCGTCGGAGATGGGCTGGGCCGCTGTCGACAAGCCGGACCCGGACAGCCCGATCGGCACCAAGGGCATCGGCGAGCCCGTCATGGGTTGCGCGGGCGCGGCGCTGTTGTGCGCGATCTCGGACGCACTTGGCGGCGTCGTGTTCAACCGCACGCCGGTGACGGTCGACATGATCGTCAATGCCGCCGCGAGACGGCCACAGTCGCACAAGAAACTACAGGTCAACACCTTTTAGCATCAGGTATCAGATAAGGAAGGACAATCCCGTGGCAAAAGATATGATGCGGCCATTCAGCCTGTTCCAGCCGGACAGCCTGGAGAACGCGCTGGACCTGGCCGACAAATACGGGGACCGGGGCTGGCTGATGGCGGGAGGTCAGGACAGCCTCGACTGGTTCAAGGACCGCGCGAAGGGCCCGGAGGCCGTCATCGACCTCGGCGGCGTCGAGGAGCTCACCGGCATCCGCGAGACCGGCGACGGCGTCGAGATCGGCGCACGCACGACCCTGACCGAGGTCGCCGGCAGCGATCTGCTGCAGAGCCGCTACCGCCTGCTGTGCGACGCGGCGTCGCATGTCGCCAGTCCGCAGATCCGCAACACGGGCACGATCGGCGGCAACGTCAGCCAGGACGCGCGCTGCTGGTACTACCGCTCGGGCCTGGAGTGCTATCGCGCCGGCGGCAACCTGTGTTACGCCGATACGCCCGAGGGCATGAATCGCGAACACTGCCTGTATGGCGCCAACCGCTGCGTCGCAGTGACCCCATCGGACACCGCTCCGGCCATGGTCGCACTCGATGCGAGCATGGTGATCCGCAACAAGAGCGGCGAGCGCGTCGTCCCCGCCGAGAAATACTTCATCGGCCCTGACATCGACATCGAGCACATGACCGTGCTCGCACCCGGCGATATCCTGACGGCGATCCGCCTGCCGGCCACCTGGTCCGGCGCCAGTTTCTATTTCGAGAAGGTCGCCGACCGCAACACCTGGGATTTCCCGCTGGTCAACATCGCCGCCGCAATGAAGCTTTCAGGCGACGTCATCGAAGACATCCGAGTCGCCTGTGGCGGCGTGGAATGCGTGCCGCGGCGCCTCACCGTCGTCGAGGACGTCGTGCGCGGCAGTTCCCGGACCGGCGAGACGGCCGACCTGGCCGCAGGCTCGGCGGCGCGTGGCGCGGTGCCGCTGAACTACAACCACTTCAAGATCCCGCTGATGGAGAATCTGGTCCGGCGCGCGATTCGCGACTCGGCCTGATCGTTCGGGCTCCCTCGGCGTCGTTCAGGCGAAGACGATGGTCTTGCCGCCGTTCAGGACGACGCGGTGCTCCGCCTGGTAGCGGACGGCCCTGGCGAGCACGCGTGTCTCGATGTCCCGGCCGACCGCCGCCAGTTCCTCGGCTGTCTGCGCATGGCTCACGCGCGACACATCCTGCTCGATGATGGGACCCTCGTCCAGGTCGGCGGTCGCGTAGTGGGCGGTCGCGCCGATGAGCTTGACGCCACGGCCGTGCGCCTGGTGATAGGGCCGTGCGCCCTTGAATCCCGGCAGGAACGAATGGTGGATGTTGATGACCCTGCCGCTGAAGTCAGCGCAAAACCCAGCGCTCAGGATCTGCATGTAGCGCGCAAGGACCACGAAATCGATCCGTTCCCTGTCGATGACCTCGCGGATCTGCTGTTCCTGGGTGTCCTTCGTCCCGGGCGTTGTCGGGAAATGGAAGAATGGAATGTCCTCTGCCGCGACGAGCTTGTAGGCGTCGCGATGATTCGAGATGACGGCCGGGACCTCGATCCCGAGTTCGCCGATGCGGCAACGGTACAGCAGGTCGATCAGGCAGTGATCGAACTTCGAAACGAGAATCAGGACCCGCGGCCGGACGCTCCGGTCGTGGATCTGCCAGTCCATCCCGTAGCGTTCGGCGATGTCCGCAAATGCCAGGCGCAGATCCTGCGCCGACAGCGTTGCAGGGACGGCGAAATGGATCCTCATGCAGAACAGGTTCGTGGCCGGATCGCCGAATTGCGCGCTGTCGATGATGTTGCCGTCACGTTGGACAATGAAGCCCGACACGTCGTGCACGATGCCGGGCCGGTCGGGACAGGTGAGCAGCAGGATGTAGTCGCTGGTAGTCATGGTGTCTCTAGTCCCTGAAGCCCTCACGCGCGCGGCTGTTGTCGATCTCTATCCGCTTGCCGGTCACCGGGTGCACATAGTGGAACGGCACGATGTCCGTGGCCGGCCACAGCCGCGGCGGCGGGTCGATCAGCTCGTCCGGCCCCAGCGGGTCCTCCGGAAAGCATGTTGCGGCCATCGGGATGAAATCGATCGGCGTCTTCGCCCAGCCCTCGGTGACGCTGCCGTGCCAGAACGGAAAATAGCCGAGCCGTTGCAGCTTCCAGATGCCGTCCTCGCGCACGTAGCGATTCTCGTAGATGCCACCCTCGAACCATTGCCGCTGCGGGCCTTTTGCGGTCTCGTGCAGGCCGGCCTGCATCGTCGAGCGCCCCCTCGCCTGCGCCGTCCTGCGATCGTCGGCCACGTCGATGATGAACTGCATCTGCGGATGATCCAGCAGCCAGCCGTAGCGCGGTCCGTTGTGATCCTCAGTGAAGTTCTTCCGGAAGCGCTCGATGTACAGGCGCTTCACGCCCGCCTTGCCCTTGTAAATGCCGCCCAGGAACCAGACCTCGCCGTCGTCCGCGAACAAGTCGACGACTTCGTTGTATTGCGACTTGTCGATGAAGTAGCCGTAGGCATATTGCAGACGTCTTATCGCCTCGATGTCCTGTTGCTTCCCGAGTTCCAGTTCCAGCGCCTCGATGCGCTCTTCGAGCTCAGCCATGTCCGCCGTGCCGGTCATGATTTCTTACCTCCAGGCACGCCATGCGCGACGCGCTTCTCGTACTCCGGGTCGTCCTCGGGGTTCGCCAGCGCCGCCATGACCCGCTGGTGGATCTCCTCCAGCGTCCCGCGGAATTCCGGAAACGGCAGGATGTACAGGTCGTTGTTGCGGATACCCTGCAGCACATACTGCGCCAGCGTCTCCGGTTCCATACCGACCTCGATGACCTGCTTCAGTGCGGCGAACACCTCCGGATTCGCGCCGTAGTAGCCCGTATTGGCCAGATGCTTCGGCCGCGACAGCACCGATTCGTGGATATTCGTGTTCACGGCACCCGGGCAGAGCATCGACACCTTCACGTTGGTCTCGGCGAGATCCATGGCCAGGCATTCCGACAGCCCGCGTACTGCCATTTTCGTGGTGCAGTAGATGCCGGTACGGGGCAGCGAGACAAATGCCGACATCGACGCCGTATTGACAATATGGCAGTCGTCGCCGCGCTCGAGCATCCTCGGCAGGAAGGTCTGGATGCCGTTGATCATGCCCCACAGATTCACGTTGATGTTCCACTCCCAGTCTTCCGGCGTCGCGTCCTGCAGGGGGCCGAATATCGATACGCCGGCGGTATTGGACAGGAGTTGCACGGGGCCCAGCCAGGATTCCACGGAATCCGCCGCTTTCCCGTAGGCGTCGCGATCGGTGATGTCGAGTTCAATGGGCATGACCTCGACGTCCACGCTATTGAAGTAATCCATGGCCTCGGCCAGGTGATCCTTGCGGATATCCGCGATCGCCACCTTGCAGCCCGCCTCGGCGAAGACCCTGGCCTGCCCGAATCCGACGCCGGACCCACCGCCCGTAATGAATGCCACCTTGCCCGAAACATCAGTCATATTACCCTCCTGCCGCCGCACGGGACCCCTGCCCCGGAAAATCGGGCCCGCCTTGTTCGCTTTGAATCGAGTCCCGTTTCCTCAACACGTTATTTCTGGTCGCGCTTTTCTGTAAAGATACCAGAGGAATCACCACATGAGCGCTGTCATCGTGAAGCCGAAAAACCTGGAAGAAGCCATCCGCGCCGCGGGCAATCCGGTCGACATGTTGCGGAATTCGCAAGCCGGCCCGAACGTCTATCCGGGCGTGCCTGCAGAATACACAAACTGGCACGACGAGCAGCAAGCGTGGCAGAAAGCCTGTGTACTCTATAACCAGTCTTTCCACATGGCCGACCTGGCGGTCAAAGGGCCGGACGCCCTCAAACTGCTCACCCACCTCGGCGTGAACTCCTTCGCGAAGTTCCAGGTCGACAAGGCGAAACAGTTTATCCCCTGCAGCTACGACGGCTACGTCATCGGCGACGTGATCCTTTTCTATCTCGCCGAGAACAGTTTCAATCTCGTCGGCCGTGCGCCGACATTGAACTGGGTCACCTTCCACGCGGAGACCGGCGGCTACGACGTCGAGGTAGAACTCGACCAGCGCACCGCACTGCGCGCCGATCCCAGCCGGCGCAACAACTACCGCTTCCAGGTGCAGGGCCCGACGGCGATGGATACGATCGCGAAGGCGCTCGGCAAGACGCCACCCGATCTGAAGTTCTTCAACATGACGACGGTGAAGATCGGCGGCAGAGAGGTCCGTGCGCTCAGGCACGGCATGGCCGGCCAGCCGGGCTTCGAATTCTTCGGCCCCTGGGACGACTACGAAGCCGTGCATTCGGCACTCGTCGCAGCCGGCGAGGAATTCGGCATGCGCCTGGTCGGCGCGCGCGCGTACTCGTCGAACACTCTGGAGTCGGGCTGGATCCCGTCTCCGCTGCCGGCCGTCTATTCCGGCGCAAGCATGAAGGCCTACCGAGAGTGGCTGCCGGCGTCCGGCTACGAGGCGAACGCGTCGATTGGCGGCAGCTTCTACTCGGACAGTGTCGAGGATTACTACTTCACGCCCTGGGATCTCTCTTACGGGCAGTTCGTCAGGTTCGACCACGACTTCATCGGTCGCGAGGCGCTCGAGAAGATGGCCGACGATACGCACCGGCACAAGATCACCCTCGCCCTCGACAACGACGACGCGCTGCGCTGCATCGGCAGCCAGCTCTTCGAACGCGACCGCGCCAAGTACATGGACTTCCCGTCCGCCGTCTATTCGATGCATCCGTTCGACGAGGTCCGCGCCGACGGCAAGCGCGTCGGCGTCTCGACCTGGATCGGTTACAGCTCGAACGAGCGGCGCATGCTCACGCTGGCGGTGCTCGATGCCGAGTACGCCGAGCCCGGCACCGAGGTGACTTTCGTCTGGGGAGAACGCGACGGCGGCTCGACGAAACCGACCGTCGAGCATCACGCGCAGTCCGAGATCCGCGCGATCGTGAGTCCGGTGCCCTATGCCGAGGTCGCGCGCAAGGCTTACGCGGACGTCAAGGGCTGGCGCACCGAAAGCTGAGAGGACTCAGGCGCCGACGCCGCCCCAGATTGCTTCGGCCGTTTTGACCACGAGCTCCAGCTTGCGCTTCTGATCGTCCGCGCTCAGGACGTTGCCTTCCTCGGTCGAGGCGAAGCCGCATTGCGGCGCGATGCCGAGCTGATCGAGATCGCAGTATTTCGAGGCTTCCTCGAAACGCCGTTTCAGATCGTCGATCGATTCGAGCTCGCCGGACTTGGTCGTGATGAAACCCGGCATCACGCGCTTGTGCCCTTTCGGCAGCAGTTTCAGGGGTGCGAGTCCGCCGGCGCGGTCGGTGTCGTACTCCATGAAGTACACGTCGACGCCGGTCTGGTTGAATATCGCGTCGGCCGCCGGGTCGTAGGCACCCTCGGCGATCCAGCTGGAACGGAAGTTGCCGCGGCACATGTGCATGGCGATGACGAGGTCGTCCGGCCGCCCGTCGATCGCATCGTGCATCATCTTCGCATAGCGGCCGATGAGCCAGTCCGGATCGAGGCCCTCCTTCGCCTTCATCTCGCGCTGCTTCGGATCGCACAGATACGCAAAATAGATATCGTCCATCTGCAGGTAGCGGCAGCCGGCGTCGTAGAACGCGCGGACGGCCTTCGCGTAGACCTTGGTAATATCGTCGAGCAGGGCCTCGATATCCTCGTACTCCGGCACGTGGATGTCCTTCTTTGCCGTGCGGTAGTGCACGACGCTCGGGCCGGGGATCGATATCTTGGGTTGCACCTTGGTCACCGAGGCGAGGAACCGGAAATGATCGAGCATGGGATGGTCGTCCGGGAAGTCCAGGCTCCCGGTGATCGTCGGGAAAATACCCCGCAGCGTCACATCGTGGAACTTGATGGCCTCCTCGTCGCGCTCGACCAGTTCGAGGCCTTCGAGCGCACCCATGAAATCGTAATGCCAGAACGAGCGCCGGAATTCGCCGTCCGTGACGGCGAGCAGGCCGATGCTCTCCTGCATCTCCACAACCTCCCGGATCGCCTCGTCCTCGACCGCCTCGAGCTCGTCCGTCGTCGCGAAGCCGTCGGGCCCCACCGGTCCCGTGATGATGCGTTCCCGCGCAGCCTGGACCGCCGGCGCTCTGAGCAGGCTGCCGACGTGGTCGGCACGAAACGGTGCATTGCGTGGCATGTCGTCTCTCTCGTCGTGATCGCGTGTGTGATCCTACCATCGTCGACGTACAATCTCAGGCCGGTTCGAAGGTAAAGATCACGCGATGCCCTCAAAATTCACGATACTCGCCCTGCTCACGATCGCCTGCACTGCCGCGCAGGCCGCAACGCCGACCCAGAACGCCGGGGCGCGCCACGGGTTCAGCCTGGACGGCGAATGGCACATCATCGTCGATCCGTACGAGAGCGGCTTCTACGACTACCGCTACGGGGAGAGGGAGGACGGTTATTTCCTCAATCGCAAGGCGGAAAAGCCGTCGGACCTCGTCGAATACGACTTCTCGGCGTCGCCGACGCTGCGCGTACCGGGCGACTGGAACACTCAGGACGAGAAGTTTCTATGGTACGAGGGTACGATCTGGTACGAGCGCGATTTCGACGTCGCGAAGCGCAAAGGCAAGCGCTACCTGCTGCATTTCGGGGCAGTGAACTACGAAGCGAACGTCTACGTGAACGGCACGAAGGTCGGGCGTCACGAGGGCGGTTTCACGCCGTTCGAGTTCGACGTGACCGAGCAAATCAAGGACACCCACAATTTCGTCGTCGTCAAGGTCGATGACCGGCGCGAACGCGATAACGTGCCGACGGTGAACACGGACTGGTGGAATTACGGCGGCATCACGCGGCCGGTGCGGCTGCTCGAGCTCGACGCCGCGCACGTCGCCGACTACTCCGTGCAACTTGCGCCGGATTCCGATACCGCGGTCGCCGGCTGGGTGCGGGTCGCCGGCAGGGCCGACGGCCCGGACCGCGCCCGGGTCGCGATCCCGGAGCTCGGCATCGACGCCGGCGTCGCGCTGGACGCGGGCGGCTATGGCACGTTTCGCGTCGCGGCGACGCCCGGACTCTGGTCGCCGGAACACCCGAAGCTCTACGACGTACGCCTGCGGTACGGCGACGACGGCGTGACGGACCGAATCGGCTTTCGCCGTATCGAGACGCGCGGCGAGGACATCCTGCTGAATGGCGAGCCGGTGTACCTGCGCGGCGTCAGCCTCCACGAGGAAGCGCCGACGCGGCCGGGCCGTGCCTGGAGCGTCGAGGACGCACGACAGACCCTGGCCTGGGCGAAGGAACTCGGCTGCAATTTCGTGCGCCTCGCGCATTATCCGCACAACGAGGCCATGGTCCGGATGGCGGACGAGATGGGCCTGATGGTGTGGTCCGAAATACCGGTGTACTGGACGATCCTGTTCGATGATGATGCCGTCTACGCGAAAGCCGGGCAGCAGCTCGACGAGATGATCGGGCGCGACCGGAACCGGGCCGCGGTAATCCTGTGGTCGGTGGCCAACGAGACGCCGAACACCGACGCGCGCTTCGCCTTCCTCGACCGCCTCGTGCGCCGCGCGCGTGCACTGGATGCGTCCCGCCTGATCACGGCGGCCACCGACACCCAGGTCAGCGAGGACGATCTGCGGCGCATCCAGGACCCGCTCGCCGGGATCCTCGACGTCATCGGCGTGAACAACTATTGCGGGTGGTACCGGGACAAGCCGGGAGATTGCGCGACACTGCGCTGGCGCTCGGACTACGGCAAGCCCGTGATCGTCAGTGAATTCGGCGCGGGTGCGCTACAGGGTAACCACGGCCCCGCGGACGAGCGCTGGACCGAGGAATACCAGGCGGACGTCTACCGGAATAACCTGGTCATGCTCGAGCACATGTCCTTCGTACGCGGCGCGACGCCCTGGATCCTGAAGGACTTCCGCTCGCCGCGGCGGCCGCTGCCGGGAATCCAGGACTACTGGAACCGCAAGGGCCTGCTGTCCGAGACCGGCGTGCGCAAGCAGGCGTGGTATGTGCTGCAGTCCTTTTATAAGGAGAAGGCCGAGAAGGCCGCGGCGGGCCCGGACGATTAGTTCCCCGTCAGGCCGTCGGCGAAGCCCTGCAGGGCCGGCTTCGGCTGGAACTGGTCGTCGAACAACAGCGGCCATTCGTCGGGATTGTTATTGCGGCGCCAGCTGTCGACGTCGGCAATCCCCCATACCGCGATGCCGCCGCGCTGCGCGGCCGGCACGGCGTCCAGGTACGCGGAGACGATGTCGTGGTAGCGCTGCTGCTGCTGGGCGGCCACCGCGGCGGTGAGTTGCGTCAGCGGGCCCGGATTGCCCGCACTGTCGGTGTTGACGGTGACGTCCAGCTCGGAGATCCGCACTTTCAGCCCCGTCGCGGCCGCGGCGGCCAGCGCCGAGGCGATGTCGCCGATGGGCGGCCAGTCGAGGCTGACGTGCATCTGGAAGCCGATGCCGTCGATCGGCACCGGGTTTGGGTCGTTCGCGAACTGATCCACCATGTCCAGCACGGCCGCGAGCTTCTCGGGTATCCCGGCGAGATTGTAGTCGTTGTAATACAGATCGGCATCGAAGTCGGCCGCCTTCGCGGTCCTGAACGCATCGGCGATGTAGTCCGGACCGATACCCTGCAGCCAGATCGTGTCGCGCAACTCGGTCATGCCGTCCATGTTCGCGTCGCTGTCCGTGAACGCCTCGTTGACGACGTCCCAGCTCACGACGACGCCGGGATTGCGTACGGCGAAGTGGCGAACGATCGTGTCGACGTGGTTCTCCATCATGTTCGTCCACTCGGTCGCGTTGCCGCTGAAATTCTGCATCCAGGCCGGCAGCTGCTGATGCCAGATGAGGACGTGGCCGTGCACGGTCTTGCCCTGGCTCACGGCGTAGTCGATGAGCGCGTCGGCATCGTCGAAGAAGTAGCTGTTGGCGCCCGGGTGCAGGAACGACGGCTTCATGATGTTCTCGGCCGTGATCTGGCTGAAATGGTCGTCGACGATCGTCTGCCGCGGCATGCTCGTCAATACGCTGTTCGACGCGCCGCCGGCGGGCACGGCGACCCCGACAGGCATGTTTCCGGGCGCGAGCGCATACAGGTTCGGCACGTCGGCGACGGGCGGCGGCGGTTCCGGCGCGGCCAGGCCGCCGCCTCCGCCGCCGCTTCCCCCGCACGCGGTCAGCAGGACGACGATCAGTGCAGCAATAATTGGTATACGTAATTTCATGGCTTGTTTGACAGGCCGGGTTGCCGGATGGTTCGCCCTCCCGTTTAATCTATACCCATCACCAGAATACGGGATTTCAGCAATGTCACAAGACGTCATAGAGACGGATGCCCTGATCGTCGGCGCCGGACCCTGCGGGTTGTTCCAGGTCTTCGAACTGGGGCTGCTCGGTGTGAAGGCCCACGTCGTCGACACGATGCGCGTCGTCGGCGGCCAGTGCGCGGAGTTGTATCCGGACAAGCCGATCTACGACATCCCCGGCATCCCGGTGATCAACGGCCAGGAACTCGTCGACAACCTCATGGTGCAGATCGAGCCGTTCGAGCCCGTCTTCCACCTGGGCGAAGAAGTCTGCGAGCTCACCGCGCTCGACGCGGACCGGTTCCGTGTCGTCACCGACGCGGGCACGGAGTTCGTCGCACGCACCGTGTTCGTCGCCGGCGGCGTCGGTTCTTTCCAGCCTCGCCGACTGCGCTTCGAGGGCATCGAGGCATTCGAAGACAAGAGCCTGTTCTACCGCGTGCGCGACCCCGCGCGATTCGCCGGCAAGCGCATCGCGATCCTCGGCGGCGGCGACTCGGCGCTCGACTGGACGCTGGCACTGGCGCCGGCGGCGAAAGCCTGCATGCTCGTGCATCGCCGCGAGGAGTATCGCGGCGCGCCGGCTTCGGTCGAACGCATGCGCGCGCTCGCAGCCAACGGCAAGGTCGAGCCGGTCATCGGCAAGGTCAGCGGCTACCGCGCGGACGCCGGCGCCATCACGGCCATCACGGTCGAGATCGGCGACGCCGAGCACGAATTCGCCTGCGATGCGCTGCTCGTGTTCTATGGCCTCGCACCCAAGCTCGGACCGATCGCGGACTGGGGCCTCGACATCAATCGCAAGACGATCAACGTCGATCCGGAGCGCTTCCAGACCAACATCCCGGGCGTCTATGCCATCGGCGACGTCAACTACTACCCGGGCAAGAAGAAGCTCATCCTGTGCGGTTTCCACGAGGCGGCGCTGGCCGCGTTCGCGGCGAAGGAGCGGCTCGATCCGGCACACAAGGTACGCCTGCAATACACGACGACGAGCCCGCTGATGCACGAGCGCCTGGGCGTGAAGCCGGACTGACGTCGCACCGGCTGTGATAATCTGCCAACAAGAACAGGAGGGGGAGATTCGTTGAATCGAGCATCGGGCGCCGCCAGGGCCTATCCGGAACTGACCTGGGTATCGCTCCTCGTCGGGTGGCTGCTGGGCGTCCTGATCGCGATCTCGATAGGCTACGCGGCGCTGATCCTCGGCTTCTCCATCGAGGGTTCCGAACTCGCCGCGATCCTCGGCTTCGGTATCCTGCGCGGCCTGTTCCGCCGCCGCAGCATCGTCGAGAACAACATCGTACAGACGGTCGCCAGTGCCGTGAACGGCGCCTCGGCCGGGATGATGTTCTCGGTGCCGGCGATCTTCCTGCTCGGCTACGGCGATCACTTCAACAAGTACGTACTGACGTTCGGTTGCATCGCCGGCGCCTTCCTCGGCATTGCGTTCATCATCCCGCTGCGCAAGCACATGATCGATTTCGAGCGCCTGACGTACCCGGGCGGCGTCGCCGTCGCGACGATCCTGAAGTCGCCGGGCGCGGGCGTGCGCAAGGCGATCCTGCTGGTGGCGGCCGGGCTGGTCAGCGCGACGGTGCAACTCCTGTGCATCCACTATCAGGTTACCGACTGGGACCTCGGCGCGTTGCTGCATCTGCCGTCGTACATGAACGGCATCTGGTTCCTGTCCCTGATGACGATCGGCGTGGGCTTCATCGCAGGCCGCGGCGGCATCGCATTCATCATCGGCGGATTCGTCTGCTACTGGTTCCTGTCGCCGATGCTCGCCGCGACCGGCGCCTTCCCGGTCGACGCGGCCGGCAACGTGATCGATGCACCGAACGCGCTGCGGCTGATGCTGTATCGGCCGCTCGGCATCGGCATGCTGATCGGAGGCGCAATCATGGGCGTTATCCTCGCCGCACCGCTGATCGTGAGCGCGATCCGCTCGATGCAGAAGGCGGTCGGCATGTCCGCGAGCGAATCCGCCGACGAGATGCCGATCAAGCTGCTGTATGTCGCGATCGGCGGTGCGGCGTTGCTGCTCTGCGTCATGGCCGTGACGTCGGTCGAAGAGATGAGCCTCGGCCGCGGCATCGCGATGGCGCTGCTCGGTACGTTGTGGATCTGGATGGCGGGAATCATCCTCTCCGAGGCGATCGGCCGCACGAACTGGTCGCCCCTGTCCGGTATGACGCTCGTCGGCATCACCCTGCTCATCGTGCTGACCCAGGGCATGGATCGCGCCGATTCGATCGTCGCCGCGATCATGGTCGGCGCCGCCACCTGCGTCGCCATGGCCCAGGCCACCGACCTGATGCTGGACCTGAAGACCGGCTACCTCGTCGGCGCGACCCCGCGCATGCAGCAGTTCGGCCAGTTCGCCGGCGCCTGGCTCGGACCCATCATCATCATCGGGCTCATCTTCGTGCTCAACGACTACTACACGCTCGGCAGCGCACGACTGCCCGCGCCGCAGGGGCAGGCGCTCGCCAGCACCATCGACGGCATCATGGGCGGCAACGTACCGCTGCAAAAATACGTGGCCGGCGCGGTGCTCGGCGGCGTGCTGTCCACGCTCATGGGCGGCCTGGGCATCACCGTCGGGCTCGGCTTCTACCTGCCCTTCAACATCGTACTGACGTATTCCCTCGGCACGCTCGGTCGCGAGCTCTCCGATCGCTATCTCGGCAAGGATTGGAGCGAGAGCGTGGGGATACCCATCGCGGCAGGTTTCATCGTCGGCGAGGCGCTGATCGGTGTCGGCGACGCCATACGTCACGTACTGGCGGCATCGTGAGGAGCCTGCGTAGATGAAACGTTTCGCCTTCCTGCTCGTCGTCGCCGGATTCCTCGTCGCCGCCTACGCGACGGCGCTCGACGAACGCAACGTGGATTGGCTGCTGTTCGCCATCGCCGCCGCCGCCGCCATCGCGGGCGTCGTCATCGCGAAGCGTCTCGATAAGTCCAGGGCACGCTCGGGGACCGTGTTGGCGACGAACCGCCACGAGCTGGGCGAATCCATCGGCAATGTCGTGCGTGACCTCGGTGCGGTCGTCGACAGCGCGTCGCTGCGCGGACCCGAATTGCGTGGCTGGATCGACGAAACGCTGCGCCCCGATCTGCGCCGCTTCGCCGAGGCCCGCGAGAGCCTGGTGCACCTGTTCGGACTGCAGGCCTATGCCGACATCATGAGCTGTTTCGCGGCCGGCGAGCGCTACGTCAATCGCGTGTGGTCCGCGTCCGCGGACGGCTACGACGAGGAGGCTACGACGTATCTCGCCCGGGCGGCGCGACAATTCCGTGACGCGCAGGCACGGCTCGACGCCGCGGCTCAGGGCGCGGCTTCCGCCTCGGCGATGTAGGCGTCCACGACGTCGTCCAGCAGCCCGAGCGGCACGGCGCCGTTGGTCAGCAAGGCGCGGTGAAAGGCCTTCAGATCGAATTTCGGACCGAGCGTGTCCATCGCACGCTGGCGCTCGTCGAGGATCTGCAGCATCCCGATGAGGTAGGCCGTCGCCTGGCCCGGATAGACGCTGTAGCGGGCGACCGCGCCCTGTGATGCCGCCGTCGACCAGCCCACGTTGTCGTCGTTGAACTGTACGGCCTCGGCGAACGACCAGCCGAACCCGTGGATCCCGGTGTCGATCACGAGCCGCGCGGCACGCAGCGCCTCGTATTGCAGCCTGCCCAGGTTCGCGTACGGATCGCCGTCCTCCCAGCCCAGTTCGTACGCGAGGCGTTCCGCGTACAGGCCCCAACCCTCCACGAACGCCGTGAAGTGCACGATCTTGCGGAACACGGGCGCGTCCTGTTCCATCGCGATCGAGATCTGCAAGTGATGCCCGGGCACCGACTCGTGATACGTCAGCGACGGCATCGGATACCAGGGCTGATCGTTCGTCGTACCCGCGTAGAACACGCCCGGCCGTGTGCCGTCGAAGGACGGGCCGATGTAGAAGCCGCCGTACGGGTCCGACCTGACGATCACGTCGGCGGACGGGAAGACATCGAACGCCTCGCCGAGCCGTTGTTCGGCTGCCGCGATGATGGACTCGTAGGTACTCTTGACGTCCGCCGCCGGGATGATGCCGCCGTCGTTCGCCACGCGCGCGAACAGCTGCTGCAGGGTCTCGTTCTGCGGGTAGCCGAGCTGGTCGAAGATCGCACGCATCTCGGCGTGGATGCGCACGAGTTCGTCGAGGCCGAGCTGATGGATCTCTGCGGGCGACAGATCGGTCGTCGTGTGGTGATGCAGCGCATACGCATAAAACTCGGACCCGCGTGCGTACTGTCCCACGCCGATCATCGGCGGCGCGCTGTTGAACAGATTCTGCAGTTCGGCCCTGAGATCCTGGTAGGCGGGGATAACCGCGTTCGTGACGGCCGTCAGCGCCCGCGCATCGAGGTCCTGGCGGTCGGCGTCGCTCAGGGCGGCGATCGTCGCGACCTTGTTCACGAAATTCGTGTAATAGGCATTCCCTTGCGCCGATCCCTGCGCCATACCGGTGACCTGGTTCAGCGCGATCTGCAGCGTCAGCGACGGCTCGACGATGCCGTTCACGCGCTGCGCCTCCAGGTGGTCGATCAATTGCCCGAACTTGGCGCGCACGAGGTTGAGCCGCGTGATGTAGTCCTCGGCATCCTGCCGAGTCGCGAGCGGATGGATGTCCGTGAAGAAGGTACGCGTGTCTTCCTGCACGCCGAAGATCGAATACGCCGCCGGAAAGTCGTAATAGCGGAACTCGCGGCCGGCGAGTGCGTCGGTGAGGTACCACTCGTAGGTGTCGTAATTCAGCCTGCCTGCGGCGTCGAGCGCAGCGCGGTCGTAGCCGTGCAGCGCATCGAGGACGACCTGATACATGTCGTACGTGTCGAGGGTGTAGTCATCCGACAGGTCGTCGAGACCGACGGACTGGAGCGGATACTCGTCGGTCAGCGCCTCCTCGATGACGGTCTCGGGAGAGCGGCCGATCAGCGCCCCGAAAGACGTCTCGTAGAAGGCGTCGAGCGCAAGGCCCTGCAATTGGTCGGCGAGCAGGTCAGCCGGAGACGGCCCGGCCGGCGGGCCCGGCGGCGGGCTCGGCGGCGGTGCGCCGGCACCGCCCGCACCGTTGCCGCCGCCACCGCAGGCGGCAAGCAACAGCAATACGACAAGCAGTCTCTTCACGGACTCTTGGCCCCCCGCCGGAAGTCGGTGTGTCCGGTATTAGTCCGGATCGCCGGCCGATAGTTCGATCGTCGAACCCTGCGCGACGAGCCGTTCGAGCAGCGGCGCCGGCGACCAGTCCTCGTCCCCGTAGCGGGCACGGAATTCCTCCAGGCGTGCCAGCACGCGCTCCGGACCGAGCGTGTCCGCGAAATGCAGCGGCCCGCCGCGCCACGCCGGGAAGCCGTAGCCGTGGACGTAGACGACGTCGACGTCGCCCGGACGTTGCGCGATGCCCTCCTCGACGATGCGCAGCCCTTCGTTGATCAGCGCGAGGACGAGCCGGTCGACGATCTCGTCGGCGGGGATCGGCCGCCGCTCGATACCGAGCTCGTTCGCGCAGCGCTCCACGATCGTGAGGACCCCGGGGTCGGCACGTCTCGCGCCCCCCCCGCCATCGTAGCGATAAAAACCGGTGCCACTCTTCTGACCGAGCCGGCCCATTTCGACGAGCGTGTCGGCCACGCGGAACGCCCGCGGATCGCCGCGCATCGCTTCCGGCAGCGCCTGCCGCGCACGCCAGGCGACGTCGATCCCGGCGAGGTCGGCGACCGCGAACGGGCCCATCGCGAATCCGAAATCGGTGAGTGCCGCATCGATGCCGTCCGGTGTACCGCCTTCGAGCAGGCACAGCTGCGCCTGCCGCATGTAGCCTCGCAACATGCGATTGCCGATGAAGCCGTAGGCATTGCCCGCGAGTACCGGCACCTTGCCGATCTTCTTCGCGAGCGCCATGCAGGTGGCGAGCACGTCGTCGGCCGACTTCGACCCCCGCACGACCTCGAGCAACTTCATGATGTGCGCCGGACTGAAGAAGTGCAGGCCGAGGACGTCGGCGGGCCGCGACGTCGCCGCGGCGATCGCGTCGACGTCCTGGTACGAGGTATTGGTGGCGAGTATCGCGCCCGGCCTGCACTCCGCGTCCAGCCTCGCGAATACGTCGCGCTTGATCTGCGGGTCCTCGAATACCGCCTCGATGACGAGATCCGCGCCGGCGAGCCCGGCAAAGTCGGTGCTGCCGGCGATGCGCGCACGGCACTCGGCCGCGCCCGCTTCGTCCAGTTTGCCGCGGGCGACGCTGCCGGCGTAATTCTTGTCGACCACGGCCAGGCCCCGCTCGAGCGCGGCGTCGTCGACGTCGACCACCGTGACATCGAAGCCGGCGTTCGCGAAACACATCGCGATACCGCCCCCCATTGTGCCCGCGCCGACGACACCGACCTGCACCACTTCGCGCATCGGCGTCCGCGCGGGCAATCCCCGGATCCTGGCGGCCTTGCGCTCGGCGAAGAACAGGTGGCGCAGTGCGGTGGACTGCGGATCGCCGAGACACTCCATGAAAAGTTCCCGTTCCCGTTGCAGGCCTTGCTCGAACGGCAGCGTCGCGGCTTCGACGGCGGTGACGATCCGCTGTGGGGCGGTCTGCCCGCGAGCCCGCTTGCCGAGTTCGGTGCGGAACCGGGCGTAGACGTCGGGATCGATGGCCGCGACGTCGAGTTCGCCGGTACGCCGTATCGCCGCCGCCGTATCGACCAGTTCGCGCGTGTAAGCGAGTGCGGCCGCATCGAGGTCTGCCTCGACGACACGGTCGACCAGGCGCATGCCGGCCGCCGCCGCCGCCGGGACCGGTTTGCCTGCCGCGATCAGGCCGAGCGCGGCCTCGACACCGGCGAGTCGCGGCGTGCGCTGCGTGCCGCCGGCCCCGGGTATCAGGCCCAGGTTGACCTCGGGGAATCCCACCCTGGCGCTGGCCAGCGCGATCCGGTAATGACAGGACAGCGCAAGCTCGAAACCGCCGCCGAGCGTCGTGCCGTGCAACGCCGCGACGACGAGCTTGCCGGACGCCTCGATCTCGTTGCACAGCTCGGGCAGCCACGGCTCCTCGAGCGGCTTGCCGAATTCGGTGATGTCGGCACCGGCGATGAACGTGCGGCCGGCACAGCGGAGCAGGATCGCCTCCGACGCATCCTTCCGGGCCGCCCGGACCGCGTCGCGGATGCCACGCCGGACCGCCGTGGACAACGCATTTACCGGCGGATTGTCGACGGTGATGACGAAGATGCCGCCTTCGGTGGCGCTGGTCACCATCTGGCTCATGCGGACCTCATAGGGATTTGCAGTGACAAAACTCGCTTGCCGATTTCTGATAGCATGGCCGCCCATGTATGGGCAACTCATCGAACAGGCCGCGCGATACCTCAAGTCCCTGTATGCGCAGGACAATTATGCGGCACAGGTGAAGAGGATGCTCGCCGAACTGCTCGCCGCCGGCGAGGCCAACGCCGACGACGCCTGCCGGCGCCTGAAGCTCAGCCGGCGCACCTTGCAGCGGCGCCTCCAGGCCGAGAAGACCAGCTTCCAGAAAGTACTGAAGGAAACCCGAGCCGTGCTCGCGGTGAACTACCTCCGCGACCGGCGCCTGAAGGCACTCGAGGTGGCGATGCTGCTCGGCTACTCGAGCATCAGCTCATTCACGACCGCCTTCAAGTCCTGGTACGACATGCCCCCGGCCGAATACCGCCAGAAAGTCCTCCCCGGCGCCTGAGCTCAACCGCACGGCGCGGTCGCCCGATCGCGGCTGAAGCCGCTCCTACGGATGCAATTCGACCGCGGTGATTGAACAGAACCCGTAGGAGCGGCTTCAGCCGCGATCTCAAGTCAGATCATTTACCGCCCGGCCGACGGTATCGAGCGCCTCGGCGAGCAGCTCGGGTGCGATCGTCAGCGCCGGCAGGAAGCGGATGACGTTGCCGCGCACGCCGCAGATCAGCAGCAGGACGCCTTCATCCAGGGCCTTCGCCGCCACTGCCTTGGTCAGCGCCGGGTCGGGCCGGTCGGGATCGCCGTCCTGCACGAACTCGATCGCCGACATGGCGCCGGTGATGCGGACGTCGCCGACGGCATTGTTCCGTGCCTTCAGCGGTTCGGCCCAGGCGCGTATCTGCTCGCCGATCGCGACTGCCTTGTCGCAGAGTTTCTCCTTCTCTATGACGTCGAGCACGGCCAGGCCGGCCGCGCAGCCGAGCGGCGAGCCGCCGTAGGTGCCGCCGAGCCCGCCAGGCGCCGGCGCATCCATGATGTCGGCCTTGCCGATGACGCCGGACAGCGGGAAACCGCCCGCCAGGCTCTTGGCGACCGGCATCAGGTCCGGCTCGACGCCCGCGTGCTCGATCGCGAACAGCTTCCCCGTACGGGCAAAGCCGGTCTGGATCTCGTCCACGATCAGTACGATGCCGTGGCTGTCGCAGATCTCGCGCAGGCGCCGCAGGAACTCCGGCGGCGCCGGGTAGAAACCGCCCTCGCCCTGCACCGGCTCGACGATCATCGCCGCCACCCGGGAGGCCTCGACGTCGGATCGGAACAGGCTGTCGAGGGCCGCCAGCGAATCGTCCGCTGTGATGCCGTGGTAGGTCACCGGGAAAGGCACGTGGTACACCTCGGCCGGGAACGGTCCGAATCCGGCCTTGTACGGCACGACCTTGCCGGTCAGCGCCATGCCCATCATCGTGCGTCCGTGGAATGCACCCGAGAACGCAACGACGGCGGCCCGGCCGGTGTATTTTCTGGAAATTTTCACAGCATTTTCAACGGCTTCGGCTCCAGTTGTAAGGAAGATTGTCTTCTTGCGGGACGCGCCCGGAGCGACCCGGTTCAGCTTCTCGGCGAGCCGCACGTACACGTCGTACGGAGTGACCTGGAAGCAGGTGTGGGAAAAGCGCTCGAGCTGGGCCCTGACCGCCTCGATGACCGCCGGATGATTGTGGCCGGTGTTCGTGACGGCGATCCCCGCGGCCAGATCGATGTAGCGCTTGCCCTCGACGTCCCACAGTTCGGCGTTCAGCGCCCGCTCCGAGAACACGGTCGTCTGGGTGCCGACGCCGCGCGGCGTCTCGTTTTCGCGGATTTCAAGCAGTTCTTTGTTGGTCGTCACATTGCATCTCCGCCGTCCCCGGACAGGCTACGGACGGCATTTTACGTTATGATTCGCGGCTGGTTTCGCAGGACCTTCATATGCGCGAGAAGCTGCAATTCTACATCGACGGCCGCTGGGTGGACCCGGTAACGCCGCATCCCTTCGATGTCATCAATCCCGCCACGGAAGAAGTCTGCGGCCGAATCAGCCTCGGCTCGGAGGCCGACGTCGACCTCGCGGTGGCGGCGGCGCGGCGCGCATTCCCGGCTTTTTCCCAGACGACGCGCGAGGAGCGCATCGCCCTGCTGCAAGCCATCCTCGACGAATACGCCAAGCGCTCCGACGAGATCGCCGAGGCGATCATGGACGAAATGGGCGCGCCGTGGGCGCTGGCGAAGGACGCGCAGGCCGCCAGCGGCCCGCAGCACATCGGCGCGGCCCTGAAGGCGCTGAAGACCTACCCGTTCGAGGAGCGCCACGGCTCGACGCTGATCGTCAAGGAGCCGATCGGCGTCTGCGGCCTGATCACGCCGTGGAACTGGCCGATAAACCAGATCGCCTGCAAGGTCGGGCCGGCACTGGCCGCCGGCTGCACGATGATCCTGAAACCGAGCGAGATCGCGCCGTTCGATGCGCTGATCTTCGCCGAGGTGCTGGACGCGGCGGGCGTGCCGGCCGGCGTCTTCAACCTGGTTAACGGCGACGGTGCCGGGGTCGGCACGGCGCTGGCCAAACACCCGGACATCGACATGATGTCGTTCACCGGTTCGGCGCGGGGCGGCATCGCTGTCGCGCAGAATGCCGCCCCGACCGTGAAGCGGGTCGCCCAGGAACTCGGCGGTAAGTCCGCCAACATCCTGCTCGACGACGCCGACTTCGAGACCGCCGTCGCGAGCGGCGCGGCCGACTGCTTCGACAACACCGGCCAGTCCTGCGACGCCCCGACGCGCATGCTGGTGCCGAAGGCACGCCTCGCCGACGCCGCCGGGATCGCGGCGCGCGTCGCCAATTCGACCGTGGTGGGAAACCCGCGCGACGACGGCGTGATGGTCGGACCGCTGGTCTCGGAAGCGCAGTGGAACAAGGTTCAGGCACTGATCCAGAAGGGTATCGACGAGGGCGCGACGCTGGCCGCGGGCGGCACGGGCCGGCCCGACGGCATCTCGAAAGGCTACTTCGCACGCCCGACGGTCTTCTCCGGCGTACGCAACGACATGACGATCGCCCGGGACGAGATCTTCGGCCCGGTGCTGTCGATCATCCCCTATGAAGACGACGACGACGCCGTGCGCATCGCCAACGACACCTCCTACGGGCTGTCCGGCTACGTCTCGTCGTCCGACCTCGCGCGCGCCCGTCGGGTGGCATCGCGATTGCGGACCGGCATGGTGCACATCAACGGCGCCAGCCTCGATTCGATGGCGCCGTTCGGCGGCTACAAGCAGTCCGGCAACGGTCGCGAGTGTGGACCGCACGGAATGGACGAGTTCCTCGAGGTCAAGTCCATCTACGGCTACGAAGCCGCGTCCTGATCGGCCGCACCGACCGAAACTCGAACGCGGCAGACGGGTCCGATAAGAATTCAACGCATGGAATGACCGAATGAGACCCTTTCTGTACCTGGTCGCCTGCGCGGCCATGCTCGCCGTCAGCGGCTGCGCCAAGGAGTCGGATCGACCGGTCGCGACCGGCAAGGCCAGCATCCGGGCGATCAATTCGATCCCCGGCTCTCCCCAGATCAACTTCCTGATCGAGCAGCGTTCGCTGGGCAGCATCGCCTACAAGGGGACGAGCACGACGGCACAGTACGACGACCTTAGCTACACGTTCCATTTCAAGGCGGCACTCGCCGGCGATTCGACGCAGACCGTCATCGCGAGTTATCCGCTGGATGTCGTGGCCGACATGGATTACACGTTCCTCATCGGGGGTACGCTGACCGCACCGACGATCACGCTGTGGACAGAGCCCCAGAAGGTATTTACCGGCGACGAGAACTACCTGTCGTTGCGCATCGCGCACACGGCGGCGTCGCTGGGAGACGTCGATGTCTATCTCTCGCCCCCCGGCACGGCGCCGGTGGCCGGCCAGGCGCTCGGTACGCTCTCCTACGGCGATTACCTGCCGCCCATGGACGTCGACGAGGGCGACTACGTGCTGACCTACACGGCGCCCGGCGATCCTGCCACGATCCTCTTCGAGTCGGGCACGCTGACCCTGACGTCGAAGACGTCCAAGCTGCTGACGATTTTCGACGCCGACGAGAACGACGTCGCGCCCTGGGCCGTTCGTATCATGGACCTCGGTGCCGGCTCATCGAGCCTGGTCGCGGACCCGAACTATCCGTCGACGGTCCGCTTCCTGCAGGCGTCGATCAATTTCCCGGATGCCGATATTTACGACACCGACCCGCTGACGACGCCGATCGTCACCGGCCATACTTTCCGCGACATCACGGGCGACATCCCGATGCCCTCGGGCACGGTCCCGATCACCTATACGACCGCGGGCGATACCAGCATGGTGTTGATCGACGACGATCGCGACATATTGGCGGGCACGCACCAGCAGTATGTCGTGGCCGACGTGGACGGCACCGACACGATCATCCCCAGCCTCCCCGATCGCCGCTCCATTTCCACGGTGGCCAGGCTGAGCATTATCAACACGGCCTCGAATGTCGGCGCCGTCGACATTTATCTCGTGCCGGCAGGCGATAGCATCGACGATGCGAGTCCCGTCCTGTTTTCGCTCACGGTCGGACCGACGCCGATCCAGTTCCCCGTGACTGCGAAGGATTTCGACATCTACGTAACGGCGCCGGGCGAAAAGACGCCAATCGCCGGGCCGATCCCGTTGACGACGCAACTCGGCGGCGTCTACGACGCGATTATCTACGACACCACCGACCCGACCGCCGTCGATTTCGAGTTCATCCCACCGCCGTAGCCGCAACGTTCGAAGCCCGTCGCGGCTGAAGCCGCTCCTACGGATGCTTTTTCGCCACCGGGGTCGGGGAGTATTCGTAGGAGCGGCTTCAGCCGCGATCGTCTGTTACGAGGCGGTGGCGGCGTCGATGTAGGCGGCGCGGTCGTTGGCTGCTTCGTCCTGGTCGATGGCCTTGGCGTTGTACATGGCCTGATCGGCGACACTGACGAGCCGCCACAGCTCGGTGCCGTGCTTGGGCATGAGCGCGATACCCACGCTGGCGCTGCAGGTGATCTCCTGGCCCTGGATGATGTACGCCTCCTGCGCGGTCTGCACCAGGCGGCCGGCGACGTGCTTGGCGTCCGCGATGTCGACGCCGGGAAGGACGATCGCAAACTCGTCGCCGCCCAGCCTGCCGAGGATGTCTTCCGGCCGCAGGCAGAACTCCAGCCGGTGGCCGAACGCCTTGAGCAGGGCGTCCCCGGCCTGGTGACCGAAACGATCGTTGATGCTCTTGAACTGGTTCAGGTCCAGGTAAAGCACGGCACCACGCTCGTGCGAGGCGAGGCACCGGCCGCCTTCCTTCTCGAACCCGCGCCGGTTGAGTACGCCGGTCAGCGGATCGCGCAGGGCGTCGGCCAGCATCTTGTTCTCGTTGCGCTTGCGCTGCGTGATGTCGATCAGCGTTACCGAAAAGTCTTCTCCGACCGGCTCGCCGACGATGCGCAACCAGACCTCCCCTTCTTCCTTGTCCATCGAGATCTCGAGGCTGATCGCCGTGTCCGCGCCCGAGTCGCCGTTGAAGTGCCCGATCAGCCTGTCGGGCTCGAGCTGCTCCAGCTTGTCGAGCGGCATGCCGACGAGCGTTCCGCTGCCGACGCCGAGATGGAGTTCCGCGGCGCGGTTCGCGAAAACGCAGCGGAACCGGCGCCGCTCGTCGTTGCGGTCGCGCGAGAAGCGCAGGATGCCGTTCGACGACGTCTCGATCAGAGTGCGGATCAGATGCTCGCTGTCGGCCAGCTGGCTCTGCGCAAGGCGCCGTTCGGTGACGTCGCGGCAAACCACGACCATGCCGAGGTCCTGACCCCGCGGACCGGTCAGCGGCCCGACGCTGAGCTCGTAGATGTGGTCCTTGTGGAATCTCAGCGTCTGGGTCAGGTCGAGCTCGCTCGCCTGCCTGAGGATCGCCCTCGCTTCGGGCAGGTCGTCCCAGATGCGCTTGCCGATGAGTTCTTTCTCGGAACCGCCGAGCAGTTCCTGGGCGGCCTTGTTGGCACAGATGATGCGCTGGTCGTGATCGATGACGAAGATCGGGTCGCGCACGCGATCGAACAACATCTGGTAGCCGATCGGGCTGAACTCGTGGAACCGTATCGACACGGCCGCGTACGCGAACAGCGGCAGGAACAGCACCAACGACACGGCCGTGAACGGGAACTCGGGCGGCCCGATGCCGAGGATGTTGTTGGCCACGCTGACCCCGAACGGCACCAGCGCGCAGATCAGCATGACGACGACGGCCTTGCGGTGCGCCGCCGCGATGGTCGGCAGGCGGCCGGCGAAAGCGAAAGCGGTGTACACGAACACGCCGTACATGAACGGGGCATGCACGCGCCTGAACCAGAAGTGATCCATCGCGTTCGAGAACTCGATGCCGGACGGCGTTTCGATCGCGGTCCAGATCATGTTGTGCATCGAATTGGTCATGGCGAGCGCGGTCGACGCGATCGGGACGATCGACAGGATCGCGATCAGCAGCGGGTTCGGCGCACCGACCGTGTATTCGCGGTACATGACGTAGAACGCCACCGGCAGGAAGCCCGACGCGAAGAACACGAGCGTCCTGCCGATGCCGTAAATCGTCAGGTCCTGGGCCCCGAAATAGAATGCCGTCCCGGCGACCAGCGTCCCCAGCAGCAACAGGAAGAACGCGATGGTGCTGCTGGCATGTTGCGGCGACGAACGTGCCACGCGCACGGCGAGACCGGCATAGAGGATCGCGGCGATCGCAAATACCGGTCGCAGATACAGTTCCATCGCCTCGATCACGGGACCGCCCCGCGGGCACCCGCGCCACAATTCACGTTCATCCGCGCAATGCTAGCCGCGGCCGGCAATACATAATGCGTCCCAGGTCGCATTCTGGGCGTCGCATGGGACGGCTTCGCCGATCGCGGCTGGAGCCGATCCTACAGGGCCGTGACGGTCTCCTTGATAAGCTTGTCGACGACGCTCTTCAGGGCGTCCTCCTCGCTGGCGCCGGCGGCCATCTCGAGCTCGAACTTGCGGAGCTGGCGGTGTGCGCTGGTACCGCGCTGCAGGATGTGACGCAGCGAGTTGATCTCCTGCGTGCATTCGAGTGCCTCGGCATCTTCGGAAACGAGTCCGAGCAACTCGTTGAGCAGATCCTCGAACGGCACGACCGCGCCCTTGGCGAGATCGATCAATCCTTCGTCGAAGCTGTAGCGCATCGCCCGCCAGCGGTTCTCACGGATGAGCATGGGCGAGTAGATCCGCCAGCGCTGATTGGCGGTCCGGAGGCGATACAGCATACGCAGTATGCACACCAGCAGGGCCGCGAGGGCGATCGTGTCCTCCAGCAGCGTGCAGGTGTCCATGATCCGCGTCTCCAGCGTCGGGAAGCGCGCGCTCGGACGTATGTCCCACCAGATCCGGGTCGCGTCCTCGATCAGGCCGGCGTCCATAAGGACCTGTACGTGCCGCAGGTACTCAGCGTAGCTGACGAAGCGCTCCGGAACGCCGGTGCGCGGCAGCGAATCGAACACCGTGAGGCGATAGCTCTTGAGACCGGTGTCGTGGCCCTCCCAGAACGGCGAGGAACACGACAGAGCCAGCAGGTGCGGCAGGAAATAGGACAGCTGATTCATCATGTCGATGCGGAGTTCGTCGTCGTCGATGCCGACGTGAACGTGCATGCCGCAGATGAGCAGGCGCCGCGCGGTGCCCTGCATCTCGACCGTGAGCTGGTCGTAGCGCTCCTTGGGCGTGTGTTTCTGATCCTTCCAGCGGCTGAACGGGTGTGTCGACGATGCGATCGGCGCCAGACCGTGCCGCTCCGCGACCTTGCCGATGCCGCCACGCAGTCTCGCAAGATCCTTGCGCACCTCCGTGAAGTTCCTGCAGACCCGGGTCCCGACCTCGATCTGCGAGCGCAGCAATTCCGTCGTTACCTGCGAGCCGCAACACTCCTCGCACTCCTTCATCAGGCTTTCCGGAGGATCCACGATCAGTGCGCGGGTCTCACGGTCGACCAACAGGTATTCCTCTTCAACGCCGATCGTGAATGTCGGTACGCTATTCCCCATGGTGCCTTCCCGTTGTTGTTGCTGCAGGCGCGTCGACCTACGCGGTGATTCGACCCCTGTCCAGCCCGATCCGCTCCGGGATCGATTCGATGATCTTGCGGATGACCGCTTCCACGGTCCGGATGCCTTCCGGCTCGCCGATCAGGTCCTGCCGGACCTCGATCCCGACGTGGGGCAGGCCCGGCACCTCGGCGTGATTATCGACCGTGTAATCCTGTGGCGCCCGGCCGGAATACGGCTCGTTGTCGCCGGTAAGGTAACCAGCCGCGCGGAACTCCTCGATGAAGATGTCGGAAAGGCTCGAATCCTTGTCCCACAGGACGCCGATCTGCACGTCACGCACGATGCCGTCGAGCACCGGCGCGAAGCTGTGCATCGAGATGAAGGCCGGCGGCGGCCCCGCGGCCCGCAGCCGCCGCAGCTGTTCGTCGATCGCATGGTGATAGGGCCAGTAGACGGCATCGGCCCGGCGGTCCTTCTCCGCCTGGGCGAGGTGCCGGTTGCCCGGCACGAGGATCCCGTCGCCGTACTCCAGGAACGCGCCCGGATCCATCAACTCGCGGTTGCAGTCCACGACCAGCCTCGAATACTGGCCGAGCACGGCGGTCACGCCGAGATTGCGCGCGAGCCGCTCCGTGAGGGACCCGGCGCCGATGTCCCAGGCGAGATGGCAGCGCCGTGCGAACGGATCGAGTCCGAGGGTTCCGAGCGCCGCAGGGAACCGGCAGGCGGCATGGTCACAGACCAGGAATATCGGCTTCTCGGCGAGCGCATTCACGACGCGATACGGCGAAGGCTCGCTCCTGGATATCAGGGGTTCGGAAGGAGTTTGATGATCGCGGTCGGTCATTCGAGGGAAAAGTTGTGCTTTTCCCCAGTCTACCTGATTGATTTCGGTTGGTCTGCCGGACCGCGGTTGGTCAGCCGGGTCGCGGCTGAAGCCGCTCCTACTGATACTGTCGAACCACCGTGGTTGTGCAGAATCCGTAGGAGCGGCTTCAGCCGCGCTCTTCAGGCACGCAATTGCGAGAAGCGGCCGGAGCTCCAGGGTTCGAATGAACGCACC
>Ga0210095_1000040_pt1 | contig 58134 bp, 58 predicted proteins | sample China_Galinas_PW_FD_184861 | JGI IMG/M metagenome (GOLD analysis project Ga0210095, IMG submission 184861) | Wetland microbial communities from San Francisco Bay, California, USA, that impact long-term carbon sequestration - China_Galinas_PWA_D1... | ecosystem: Environmental > Aquatic > Marine >...
CAGCCAGTCCGCGTAGCGTGAGGCGATGTACTCGCTCGCCGAGCAGTCGATGATCACCGCGTGCGGCAGATATTCGGGATTGACGTGCGCTTCGAACGCATCGAGGTCGGTGTCGATAGCGCCGGTCACGAACTCGTCCTGCCAGGAGGGTAGCTCGATGCGCCGTTCGGCCAACAGCATCTTTTTCGAGCGCGCAATCGCGCGGATCCGAAGGTCGATGTTGAAGTCCTGCTCCAGCTTCGGACGTTGCTTCTCGAGCTGCCGGAGCAGCGTGCTGCCCACCGTGCCGGGACCGATCAGGCCGATCGAGAGCGTCTTGGCCGACAGGTAGAACCCTGAATGCGCGGCTCTGAGCGCCCGCGTCGCCTCATCCGAGTCGACGACCGCGGAGATGTTGCGCTCCGAGGATCCCTGCGCGATGGCCCGGATGTTGATACCGGCGCGGCCCAGGTTGCCGAAGAAGCGGCCGGCGATCCCCGGCGTACCGGCCATGCCGTCGCCGACGACCGCGACGATGCTCTGGTGTTCCGTCACATCGACGCGCTGAATCTGCCGGCTCGTGAGTTCGACGGCGAACTCGTCCTTGATCACCTGGCGCGCCAGCGCCGCCACATCCTGCGGCACCGCGACGCAGATCGAATGCTCCGAGCTCGCCTGCGAGATCAGCGTCACGGACACGCCGGCGTTCTTCAGCGCGGAGAACAGGCGGTCGGCGGTACCCGGCACACCGATCATGCCGGTGCCCTCGAGGTTGACCAGCGCCATGGCGCCGATCGCGGTGATCCCCTTGATGTCGTTGGCGCCGGCGGGCGCCGCCACGATGCGGCTGCCGGCGTGCGAGGGATTGAAGGTGTTGCGGATCGTGACCGGGATGTCGTTGTCGATCACGGGGCCGAGCGTCTGCGGATGGATGACCTTGGCACCGAAATACGCCAGTTCCATCGCCTCGTTGTAGGTGAGCTGCTCGATCACGCGGGCCTCCGGCACGCGATTCGGATCGGCGCTCATGATCCCGTCCACGTCGCTCCAGATCGTGAGTTCGGACGCATCGCCGAGTGCGGCGATGATCGCCGCGGAGAAGTCGCTGCCGTTACGGCCCAGCGTCGTCTGCAGGCCTTCCTCGTCGGCGGCGATGAAGCCGGTCACGACGGCGATGCCTTCGAACTCGCGCGGCACGGCGGCATAGAACTTCGCCTGCGAAGCGTCCCAGAGCACGGTCGGGCCGAGCTCGGTGTGCCGTACCGTGATGATCTTGCGGGCGTCCAGCCAGGTGCCGCCGCGCTGCTCGTTTTCCTGCGCGAGAAACGCTGCCAGCAGCCGGGCCGACCAGATCTCTCCGTAGCCGGCGACGACGTCGCGGCTGCGCCGCGGTGCCGAGCGGACCAGGGCGATCGCCTTCAGGACATCGCTGATGTCCTCGGCGTCCTGGCTCCAGGCATCGAGCACCTCTACCAGATGCTGTCCGGTGACCAGCTCGCGAGCGGTCCCGGTGTAACGGTCGCCGAGGGCGTGCAGCTCTTCGGCGTAACTGTCGTCGTCCTGCTCGGCCAGCGTCGCCAACCGCAGCAGCGCATCCGTCATGCCGCCCATGGCCGACACGACGACGCCGATGCGCTTGTCGGCGTAGGCAAGCAAAAGCCCCGCAACGCGACGGAAGCACTCGGCGTCGCGCAGGCTGCTGCCGCCGAATTTGTGGATTTTCCAACGACTGTCCAAGGCACTATCCGCAGCGAAAACCGTGAATGATAGCGATAGTTAAAGGTGCCGTCCCCTGTTTTTCAGGAAACCTTCCTGGGCACAAACGGGATTATCGGGAGGTCCCGGTCGTCCGAGAGGCTGCAAACCGCCAAGCGCTGCCACTCGATCTTCATTTCAAGAAGTTTCTAATGACTTCAAGTGATGCATCCAATTGGTCGTAAAATATGAAGTGTCCGGAATCCTCTATCGTTTCGAGTTTCGCGTTCTTGTAAAACACCAGATGGCGCTTTTGATACTCTGCACCATAGACTTTATTGCATGTAGAACCGATCAACAGGACTTCACCGTCAAATTTGTAGGCGTCGGAAATAAAGTCCAACTGAGCGAGCAAATCGGGATCATTCGCTGAGGCAATGACGGTCTCGTTCAAGACCTTTCTGCTGGCACGCCAACCTTTGAAGTTGGCTGGAATGACGTCGCCACAATGCACGCCCTTGCCACCCATAAATTTGTATGCATTGCTTAGAATGTAGTCTTCTCTTGCATATCTATCCCGGCTGGTATCGACCCGCCAGCTGTTCAGCCACACAAGTGCGAGGTCGAGGTACACATCGTATGTCGGACCGGATTGTGCTTCGAAAAACTCTTGCGCCAGGTCTGGCCTGAGTATTCCGGGTTCGATCATAATGATTTTGTCGATCTTCTCGGGGTGCATGCCAATATAGCCGGATGCCATCATTGCACCCCAACTGTGGCCCAGTAAGGTGACCTTCCTGCCTTTACCGTAATGATCAACGAACGCATCCAAATCGTCGAAAAAACTTTCCAGGGTAATGGTGCCTTCGGCTTTGCGTGATGAAAGCCCGGTCATGCGTTGGTCATAAAAAACCAACCGGTAGTCCCCTGCTAATGGCGCTATTGGTAACAGGTTGCGGTAATCGCCACCGGGTCCGCCATGCAACGCAATGATCACAGGCTTGTCTTCGTCGCCCATGGTTTCAGCATGAAATTTGTAGCCATTCAAAGTGACGCTTGGCAGCTCTTCGTTTTCATCGACCGTCTGGATGAACGATATTGGCATCAAAATCGTAAAGGCATAGAACAAAGCCAGTAGTCCAGCAATGCCGCCCAGGCTGGCAATAGTCTTCCTCAACATATTCGGCTTGTTACTCCCTGTTCTCAGTCGACCTGAGTTGCCATCGACTCTCTATACATTCCGTCGGGCGCGAAGCAGACGTTCGCAGAAACCCGCCAGTGGCGGGTTATTGACTGGTTCGAAAATAGGGTTGCCGCGGAAACACCGCGCATTCATGGTGGGGCGTGTAGGGATCGAACCTACGACCAGTCGGTTAAAAGCCGAATGCTCTACCTCTGAGCTAACGCCCCTCGCGCGTGCCGGCGGCATAATACCGGACCATTGTGGAATGACAAGCCGGTCAGACGCCCTCGGAATCCATGCGTTTCAGGTACTGGCCCGCCAGGCGGGCCGCGGTCGTCTCCGGGTAATCGGCCCGCACGCGGCTCAGCGTCGTGCGTGCCGCGTCCCAGCGTTTCAGGCTGTAGTTGCAGTAACCCATCTTCAGCAGTGCGTCGGGAACCTTGCTCGAATCCGGATAATCCTTGATGACGAGCTCGAAGTCCTTGAGCGCCTCTTCGTACTTGTTATTCGCGTAGTACGATTCGCCGAGCCAGTACTGGGCGTTGGCGGCCAGATCGCTGTCCGGGAACTTCTCCAGGAATTCCTTGAATGCGGTCGCCGCCATGTCGTAGCGTTCGCCCTTCAGCAGCTCGAACGCGACCTGGTAATTGTCGCGGTCGCTGCCGCTCGGCAACGGCAGCTGACCCGGCGGCAGCGTCCCGCCTTCGAGCACGTCGTTGGTGTCGCGCGTCTTCTGTGCCTTCTCGAGCGCCTGGATCCGGGCGTCGAGGTCGGCATACAGTTGCCGTTGCCGTTCCGCGGTCGTCCCGGCGTCGTGCTCCAGCGTTTCGGTCTTGCCCTGCAGTTCGTCGGTACTGCGCTCGAGACTGCCGACCTGCTGCGTGAGCTGCACGAGGCTCTGGTTGTCGACGACGCGTTCGATGGTTTCGACGCGCTTCTCGAGTTCCGCGACCTTGGCCTCCATCGGATCCTCCGCCGGCTGCATCAGCGCGCAGCCGGCGAGCGGCGCCGCGACGAGCATCAGCACGTAAGCCTTGGCTTTCGTCACTCCCCGGGCCCCGTCAACGCATGTACTTGAATTCGACCCGCCGATTCTTGGCATAGGCTTCTTCCGTGCTGCCCATCACGGCCGGCCTTTCCTCGCCGAAGCTCACCGTGGAGATCTGGTCCGCGGAGGCACCCTGGATCAACAGCAGGCGGCGTACGGTCTGGGCACGGCGCTCGCCCAGCCCGATGTTGTATTCGCGCGAGCCGCGCTCGTCGGCGTGTCCTTCCAGCCGTACCTTCAGCTCGGGATGCTGCGCGAGCTGCTGGGCGTGGCGCGTGACGATCGGGGTGTCTTCGGGCCGCAACTCCGACGAGTCGAAGTCGAAATAGACGATGTTGGGGAGTTCGCCGGCACTCGGGTCGTAGGGAACCTCTTCACCCGGCTGCAGGCCGTCCTCGCCGTAGGTATCGGTCGTGGCCCCGCCGTTGGCGCCGGCAACGGTGTCGGTCGGCTCCGGATCGGGGATGGTCGGCTTCGAACAGCCGGCCAACAGACCGACCACCACGCAGGCCGCGAGAAACTTGAAATTGAACATGTCAGTGTCCTTCAACGGGATGTCCCGGAAAAATTCGTTAGACCAATAGCTTAGGGAACTTACTTAATTCGATTTCACGCTCAGAAGCGCTGGAACGGCGACCACACCGGTTCCCGCACGTCGGCCCTGCCCGACGTCAGGCGCTGCCGGATCAGGCCGTCCGCGGTGACGCTCTCCAACACGCCGTTCGTCCCCGATCGTGTCGCATAGATCAGCGTGTCGCTGTTCGGCGCAAAGCTCGGCGACTCGTCCTGCTGCCCGGCAGACAGCACGAGCATATCCTTGCGATCCAGGTCCATGACCGCGATCCGGTAGTTGCCGTTCTCGAGATGCACCATAGCGAGTTTCGACCCGTCCGGAGACAGGCGTGGCCGAGCATTATAACTCCCTTCGAAGGTAATGCGCTCGGGCGTCCCGCCGTCCGCCGGGATGCGGTAAATCTGCGGTCCGCCGCTGCGATCGGAGGTGAAGTAGATGTAGCGTCCGTCCGGCGACCAGCTGCCCTCGGTATCGATGGCCCGGTTCGTGGTCAGGCGCGTCGTGGCCCGCGAATCGATGTCCAGCACGTAAATGTCCGGGTTGCCATCGATGCCGCCGAGCGTGACGACGAGTTTGCGCCCGTCCGGTGAAAACGACGGTGCCCCGTTGATGCCGGGTTTGGCGGAAACCTGTATCCGGTTGCCGCTGCGCAGGGTCTGGATGAAGATCGACGATTTCTGGCCCTCGAAGGACACGTAGGCGAGCTGCCGGCTGTCCGGGGACCAGGCCGGCGACATGATCGGATCCTTGCTCTCCATGATCTTGTATTCGTTCTCGCCGTCCTGATCGGCCACCATCAGCGAATAGAGCCGGCCGTTGGCGGTGTCCTGTGCGGTCACGTAGGCGACCCGGGTGTCGAACACGCCTTTGATGCCGGTGAGCTTCTCGTAAATCATGTCGGCTTCGCGGTGCGCGACGCGGCGGATCGTGCCGCGGCTGGCCGGCATGCGATAGCCGACGAGCTGATTGCGGGTGAAGACGTCGAAGAGCTGGAACTGCACGTCGTAGGCGTTGTCGCCGGTCTGCGACACCTTGCCCACGACCACCGCTTCGACGCCGAGTATCGACCAGTCGTCGAAATCGACGTCGATGCCCGTCGTCGGCTTCTGCAGCATGTCGCCCTCGGCGATCGGTGCGAAACGGCCGCTTCGGTTCAGATCGTCCGAAATGACCTTCGCGACGTCGAGCGGCACGCCGGCATCCTGTCCTTCCCAGCCGAACGGCACGATCGCGATCGGCCGGCGCTTGATGCCCTCGGTAATCTCGATGGTCAGTTCCGCCCGGGCGATGTCGGTCGCCAGGATCGACAGCAGCGAGAGGATGAAAACGAGTTTTCGCACGATAGTCACCTGAGTCCTTACTCTTCGGGTCTGAATATTAACCTGATATGGCGATCGAAGACGCTGGGGTCGTCCGGTATCGGCAGCGGCGAGGCCAGTTGAACCGCCCTCTCGATGGAACCTCGCACGGCCGAATCGCCATTGCAATCACCGATGCTGACCGAGAGCACGACGCCGCCCGGCGCCTGCTGGATATTCACCACGCACTCGATGCCGGGCTTCGCCGTCGGTGGCGCCGCCCACTTGCTCTTGATCCTCTGCTGGATCCTGAACATGTACGCCGCCCGGGCATCGCTCTGCATCGCTTCCAGCCGTTGGCTCTCGGCGTCGATCTCGGCCTGGCGCGCGGCTTCGGCTTCCCTTCGCAGGCGCTCGTTCTCCTGCTGCTGCCGTTCGATCTCGGCCTGCCGCTTCTTCTCGGCTTCGGCGCGCTTTCGCTCCAGCTCCGCCTCTTCCTGCTTCTTGCGTTCCGCTTCCGCCTTGCGCTGGCGTTCGGCCTCCTCGGCCTTGCGCCGGCGATCCTCGGCTTCCTGCTTGATGCGGTTGAGCCGTTCCTGCTCGATGCGCGCGTCCTCCCTGCGTTTCGCTTCCTCGGCCTGGATGCGCTGCTGCTCGGTGTCCTCTTCTTTCGGCGGCGGCTCGGGCTCCGGCTCTGGTTTCACCTGCGGAGCCGGTTCCGTCTTCGGCGGGATGACCACGGCACTCTCGGTGACGAGCGTGCCCTTGATCGCGAGCGGCATCGGCGGCATCGAACGACTGCGGAAATCGATGACGACGATGAGCGCGCCGAACAGGATCACGTGCAACAGCAGCGCGAGCGTCACCGGAATGACATTGTGGGTGTCGCGAATCACGCTATCCGCTACTCGGGTACGGGATAAGTATCCAGCGGGTCCGTAACGAATCCGACCGCCTCGGCGCCGCCTTGTTGCAGCAACACCATCGCGCCGACGACGTTGCCGTACGGCACCGCGCGATCGGCCTTGACCAGGATCGGCGTCTCCGGGCGGTTACGCAGCACGGCGCCGACGCGTGCGACGATCTCCTTCGCCGTCGCGGGTTTCTCCTCGTCGTCGCCGACGTTCAGGTACAGGTTCCCTTGCGCGTCGACGCTCAACACCAGCGGCGGATGGTCCGGTACGTCGGGGATGGGTTCGGCCCCGGCCTTGGGCAGGTCGACCTTGACGCCCTGCGTCAGCAGCGGTGCGGTCACCATGAAGATGACCAGCAGCACGAGCATGACGTCGATATACGGCACGACGTTGATCTCGCCCATGAGCTTGCGTTTCTGCAGCGGCGTGGCCATCTCAGCCTGCCTTCTTGCTGCGGGAATGCCGCTGCAGGATGCTGGAGAACTCTTCCATGAAACCGTCGTAGCGGTATTCCAGGCGTACGGCCTTGTCCGCGTAGCGGTTGTAGGCGATGACGGCCGGTATCGCCGCGAACAGGCCCATCGCGGTCGCGATCAGGGCCTCCGCGATCGGCGGCGCGACCACGGCCAGCGTCGCGGACTGCACGTTCGACAGGCCCATGAACGCATTCATGATGCCCCAGACGGTGCCGAACAGGCCGACATAGGGGCTGGTCGAGCCGATCGTCGCCAGCGTCGCGAGGCTCTGCTCGAGACGGTCGACCTCGCGCATCTGGGCCACGTGCATCGCGCGCCGGCATTCCTCGATGACCTTGTCGGAGCTGATGTCGCCCTGTTGCATGGCGCGGTTGAACTCGCGGAATCCGGACTCGAAGATGCTGGCCATGCCGACGTTGCCGGCCCGGTCCCGGGTGGCGCTCCGGTACAGCGTATTCAGGTCGCCGCCCGACCAGAAGTTGTGTTCGAAGTCGTCCGATGCATCCTTGGTGCGCCTGAGCAGTCGGCGCTTGGTAAAGATGATGCTCCAGGATACGAGCGATGCCATGACCAGCAGCAAAAGGACGATCTGCACGGGCATGCTCGCGCCGAGTACGAGCGAAACGATGGACAGGTCTGGTGTCATGGTTTGTTTACCTCGAAAAACGATGCCGGCACACGCACTGGCCGCATCGAATCGGCGTTGAGATAGGCTGCGCGCACGTTGGCACGCAGGAGTAGTTTGCCATCGGCGCTGTCGAGAAAGATATTCTGCTCGATATCGAAGCTGGCACGCGAGAGACCCGCCAGCCCGGCCGTGACGACGATCTCGTCGTTGAAACGGGCCGGCGCCAGGAAATCTGCCTGCAACGACGTCACCACGAAAACACGGCGTTCGTCACGGCGCAAGGCGACCTGGTCGACCCCGAGTTCGCGCAACCATTCGGTACGCGCTCGCTCGAGGAACCGGAAATAGTTGGCGTAGAACACGACGCCCTGTGCATCCGTGTCCTCCCAGTACACCCGGACCGGCCACTCGAACGGTCTGCTGGCTTCGGCACCGCCCATACGACGTCAGTCCTCACCGAACAGCGGGAGTTCCGCCGAATCGTCCCTCGCCGGCGCAGCCAGGCCAAAATGCAGATATGCGTTGCGGGTCGCGATTCGACCGCGCGACGTGCGCATCATGAATCCCTGCTGGATCAGATACGGCTCGAGCACGTCCTCGATGGTGCCGCGTTCCTCGCCGACCGCCGCAGCGAGACTGTCGATGCCGACGGGGCCGCCGTCGAACTTCTCGATAATGGCCAGCAGCAGGCGCCGGTCCATGGCATCGAATCCGTGCGGATCGACCTGCAGCATGTCCATGGCGCGGATCGCCACGTCGGCCGTGACCACACCGTCCGCCTCGACCTCCGCATAATCGCGCACGCGCCGGAGCAATCGATTGGCGATACGCGGCGTGCCGCGGGCGCGCCGCGCGATCTCCGTGGCGCCCTGGTCCTCGATCGGAAGGTTCAGGATCCCGGCCGAGCGGCACGCGATCGTCTCGAGCTCCGCCGTCGAGTAGAAGTCCAGGCGCTGCACGATTCCGAAGCGGTCGCGGAGCGGCGACGTCAGCAGCCCCGCGCGCGTCGTCGCGCCGACGAGAGTGAACGGCGGCAGGTCGAGCTTGATGGAGCGCGCCGCGGGGCCCTCGCCGATCACGATGTCGAGCTGGAAGTCCTCCAGCGCGGGATACAGCACTTCTTCGACGACCGGGCTCAGCCGATGCATCTCATCGACGAAGAGGACGTCGTTCGGTTCCAGATTGGTCAGGATCGCCGCCAGGTCGCCGGGGCGCTCGAGCACGGGCCCGGACGTCTGCCGCAGGTTGACGCCCATCTCGTTCGCGACGATGTGGGCGAGCGTCGTCTTGCCGAGGCCGGGCGGACCGAAGATCAGCACATGATCCAGCGCTTCGCCGCGGCGCCGGGCTGCCTCGATGAAGATGCCCATCTGCTGCTTGACGCCCGGCTGGCCGACGTATTCGGCCAGCGTTTTCGGCCGAATGGCGCGGTCGAACGCCCGGTCGTCAGTGCGGGATTCGGCGCTCGTAACGCGATCGTGTTCGATGCCCGTCATTTGTCTAGCGTACCGCCTGCCGCAACGCGTGCCGGATGATGTCCTCGGCGGACTTGCCCGCCAGATCGGCATTGCCGATGAGGCGGTCCACTTCGTTCACGCGATAGCCCAGGGCCAGCAAGGCATCGACGGCCTCGCCCCGTGGCGTGGCCGCCACGCTCGGGCTGCCGCCGTGCGCGGTTCCGCGCAGGACCGAGACCTTGTCGCGCATCTCGACGATGAGACGTTCCGCCGTCTTGCGGCCGACGCCGGGGATCTTCACCAGCGCCGTCGTGTCTTCGTGTTCGACGCAGCGCCGGAAGTCCGCCGCGCTCATCGTGGACAGGATCGCCAGCCCGATTTTGGCGCCGACACCCGAGACTTTCAGCAGGGTCCGGAACAGGCTCCGCTCGTCGCCGGTCGCGAAGCCGTACAGGAGCTGTGCGTCCTCGCGCACCAGCACGTGCGTGTGCAGTTCGACCGCCGCACCGACCGCCGGCAGATTCAGGAACGTCGACATCGGCGTTTCGACCTCGTAACCGACGCCGTGACAATCGATGACGATCTTCGGTGCCTGCTTGCTCGCCAGTGTACCGCGCAGGAGTCCGATCATCTGACGCTCGCCAGCGTCGCGGCAACGCCCAGCCGCGCGCCCAGTCGCTGGCGGTGGCCGTGACAGATGGCGGCCGCGAGCGCGTCCGCGGCGTCGGCCGCCGGCGCGCGGTCGAGCCTGAGCAGGGACACGACCATGTGCTGGACCTGCTCCTTGCTTGCGGCCCCGGTGCCGACGACGGCCTGCTTGATCTCGCGCGGCGCGTACTCCACGACCTCCACGTCGAAGCCGAAAGTCGCGCACAGCGCCGCTGAGCGGGCGTGTCCGAGCTTGATCGCACTGGCCGCGTTGCGTGCCATGAATACGCTCTCGATAGCGACGACGTCGGGCCGGTAGCGCTCGACGATCTCGTTCATCGACGTAAAAATTTTTCGAAGGCGATCCTGCATCGGGCCGTCCGGGCTCCGGATCGTGCCGCTGGCGACGTATTCGGCGCGATCGCCCTCGAAATCCAGGATTCCGAATCCGGTCAACCGGGATCCCGGGTCTATCCCGAGTATGCGTCGCCTAGGTTCCAACGCCGGCCTCGCTCTGTTCGTACAGTTCGTCGGAAATCTCGGCGTTGCTGTACACCTCCTGGACGTCGTCGAGATCTTCGAGTACTTCGAGCAACTTCAGTATCGAGGCCGCGCTGTCGTCGTCCAGCTCGGCACTTGTCGAAGCCCGCATCGTCAGACCCGAATCCTCGGGCTCGAAGCCGGCCGCGCCCATCTTCGCGCGAACTTCTTCGAAACTGGCAGGATCGGTGAGCACTTCGATGGACCGATCCTCGCCGACGACGACGTCTTCCGCGCCGGCCTCGATCGCCGCGTCCATGATCGCTTCTTCACTGGTTCCCGGCGGATACAGAAGCTGGCCGACATGATTGAAAAGGTAGCTTACCGAACCGTCGGCACCGAGATTGCCGCCGTATTTCGAGAACGCGTGACGGACCTCCGCGACCGTACGGTTGCGGTTGTCGGTCAGGCAGTCGACCATGACGGCCGCGCCGCCCGGTCCGTAGCCCTCGTAGCGCACCTCCAGGTACTCGACGTCGTCCAGCTCGCCCGCGCCGCGCTTGATGGCACGTTCGATGTTGTCCTTCGGCATGCTCTGCGCCTTCGCCTTGTCCACCGCCAGGCGCAGGCGGGGATTGGAGTTCAGATCACTGCCGCCCATGCGGGATGCGACCGTGATCTCCTTTATCAGCTTCGTGAAGAGTTTGCCGCGCTTCTTGTCCTGGGCGCCCTTGCGATGCTGGATGTTCGCCCATTTGCTGTGTCCTGCCATAGTTATCCCAAGCCTGACCCGGACACGCCCGGGTCAAATCTGCGCGTATGATAACGGTTATTGCAGGTACTGGCATCCGCACAAAGCTGCGCCAAATGTCCCTTTCCGAACGCGAAAAACCCGCCAACGGCAGCGAAACGCCCGACATCGTCCGGATCGCGGGTCGCTTCGTCGAGACCCTGCCCGACACGCCCGCGATGCGCGTCGCGATCGAGCAGGGACGCGAGATTGCGGCCATCGTCGAGACCCTTGGCCTGGCCGACGATCTGCTCGCGGCGGCCCGCATCTACCCCGTGTTTCGAGAAAATCTTCTCGATATAAAAGTCATTGAAAACAATGCGTTAAGTGATATATCTCGAATCGTAATCGACTTGCTGCAACTCGGTCACTTCTCCCTGCCCGGCGACTGGCGGCCCGGCGAGGCGCTCGCGGCCCGGCAATCCGAGGCACTGCGCAAGATGCTGCTGGCGGTGGTGTCGGACGTCCGCCTCGTGCTGGTCCGCATCGCCGAGCAGCTGTGCCGGCTGCGGCACGCCAAGACCGCGCCGCGCGAGGAGCAGCGGGCGCTGGCAATCGAGACGCGGGAAATCTACGCGGCGCTGGCGAACCGGCTGGGCGTCTGGCAGCTGAAATGGGAGCTCGAGGACCTGGCTTTCCGTTACCTGGATCCCGACACCTACAAGTCCATCGCGGCCGCGCTCAACGAGAAACGTGGCGAGCGCGAACAATTCATCGAACGCGTCAAGTCGACCCTGCAAGCGGAACTGGACCGACAGGGCATCAAGGCCGAGATCAGCGGCCGCCCGAAGCACATCTACAGCATCTATCGCAAGATGCAGCGCAAGGACCGCGGGCTGGAATCGCTCTACGACATCCGCGCGGTGCGCGTGCTGGTCGACGACGTCAAGGACTGCTACGCGGCGCTCGGCACGGTCCACAATCTCTGGTCGTATCTGCCCGGCGAGTTCGACGACTACATCGCGAACCCCAAGGAGAACGACTACCGGTCGCTGCACACGGCGGTGGTCGGGCCCGAGGGCAAGACGGTCGAAGTCCAGATCCGCTCGCATGAAATGCACCGCCAGGCCGAGCTCGGTGTGGCCGCGCACTGGCGTTACAAGGAAGGCGGCGGGTCGCCGGCGGCTTTCGACCAGAAGATTCGTTTCCTGCGCCAGCTGCTCGAACCCGAAGAGACCGACGACGACTTGCTGGCGCGGCTGCGCGACGACATGTTCGAGGATCGTGTCTACGCACTCAGCCCGAAAGGCGATGTCGTCGAGTTACCGGCGGGTGCGACGCCCCTGGACTTCGCTTACCACGTGCATACGATGATCGGTCATCGTTGCCGCGGGGCGAAGGTCAACGGCCGCATCACGCCGCTCACCTACAAGGTGAAGAACGGCGACCAGGTCGAGATCATTACCGGCGGGCAGCCCCATCCGAGCCGCGACTGGCTGAGCCCGAAACTGGGCTATCTCGCCAGCGCGCGCAACCGCGCCAAGGTCCGCAACTGGTTCCGCCGCCAGGATCGCGATCAGCACTTGCGGCAGGGCCGCGAAATACTCGACCGCGAGCTGTCGCGCCTGCACGTCCGCGACGTCGCCACCGACGACATCGCGCGGTCGCTGAAATTCAAAAACGCCGACGCACTGAGCCTGGCCCTCGGCGCGGGCGACCTGACCCCGTCCACCGTGGCGACGGCGTTGCAGCAACTGCGCGGCGCGCAGCCGGGCGCAAAGGACAAGCTGCGCAAGGCGCCGCGGCCGAAGGAAAAAGACAGGGGGCCGCTCGCGATCAGCGGCATCGGCGACCTGCTCTGCAACTTCGCACGCTGTTGTCGTCCCGTGCCGCCGGAAGCGATCGTCGGCTACATCACGCAGGGGCGCGGCGTGAGCATCCACCGCCAGGACTGCGGCAATCTGCTCGGACTCAACCAGCGCCACCCGGAACGCCTCATATCGGTTGCCTGGGGCGACACGGAATCCGCGACCTACCCCGTCGAACTCCGCTTGCGCGCGTTCGACCGGACCGGCCTGATACGGGACATCAGCACGGTCCTCGCCGACGAGAAGGCCAACGTGCTGGACCTGACCAGCCACACCGACAAGAAATCGATGCAGACGGTCATGGACATCAGTATCGAGATCCCCGATCTGCCCACGCTGAGCACGGCGATCATGCGGCTCGAGAAGCTGCCGAACGTCACTTCGGTCGAGCGCAAGGCCTGACCGGAGTTTATTCCGCCCGGCTACCGCCCCTGGCGATGTCGGTCGCCAGCGCCATCATCGACGTGAGATCGGCGAGGTTGGCCGGCACGACGAAGGTGTTGCCCGATTTCGCGAGGTTGCCGAATTCGCCGATGTACTGCTCGGCGATGCGCAACTGCATCGCTTCGGCGCCGCCGCGCGCCGTCACCGCCTCTGCGACCATGCGCAGTCCCTCCGCCGTCGCCGTGGCGACGGCGAGGATGGCCTCTGCCTCGCCCTGCGCCTCGTTGATCTGGCGCATCTTGGCCGCTTCGGATTCCTTGATGACCCGCTGCTTCTCGCCTTCGGCCTGGTTGATCTTGGCGTCGCGATCGCCTTCCGAGTTCAGGATCACGGCGCGCTTCTCGCGCTCGGCGCGCATCTGCTTCTCCATCGCGGTCAGGACGTCATGCGGTGGATTGATGTTCTTGATCTCGTAGCGCAGCACCTTGACGCCCCAGGGGTCGGACGCCTTGTCGAGTTCGGAGACGACGTTGGCGTTGATCGTGCCGCGCTCCTCGAACGTTCGGTCGAGATCGATCTTGCCGATTTCCGAGCGCAGTGTCGTCTGTGCGAGCTGGGAGATCGCGAACAAATAGTTACCGATGCCGTACGACGCCCGCGCCGGGTCGAGTACCTGCATGTAGAGCACGCCGTCGACGCCGACCTGCACGTTGTCCTTGGTGATGCAGATCTGTTCAGCGATATCGACCGCCTGTTCTTTCAGGGTATGCCGATAGGCCACCCGTTCCAGGAACGGCACGAGAATGTGGAAGCCGGCGTCGAGCTTGCGGCTGTACTTGCCGAGTTTCTCGACGACGTATGCGCTCTGCTGGGGCACGATGATGGCCGTCCTGACCAGGATGAAAATGCCGAGAACGACAACGCCGGCGACGGCGAGCAGCGTCGAATAGGATGGCTCCATGGAAATGCTCCTTCGGTCTCTTCAGTCGGAACGGACGTCGAGCGTGAGTCCGTCGACACGCGTAACGGTCGCGCGCGTGCCGGCCGTTATCCTGGCGTTGCCTACGTTGCGCACGGTCCAGTCGCTGCCCCGGTACTCGGTGCGACCGTCCGCGCCCGGTTCGAGGTCGTTGAGGATTCGGACCGACTCGCCGACGATGGAGTCGCGATAGTCCTCGCCGCCGGCGCGAAGCTTTTGGTACAGCGTGCGCCGGAAGGTGAAAAAGCAAAACAGCGACAACAGCACGAACGCGAGCCACTGTCCCCATTGCGGCAGTGCCACGCCGAACAGGGCGGCGAAGCCGACGAGTGCCGCCGAGATGCCGAGGAAGACGAGGTAGAACTGGGCATCGACGGCAAAGAGTTCGACGCACAGCAGCACCGCTCCCAGGATCATCCAGCTCCACCAGGTCATGGTCCGCCTCCACGGAAAACCCGACGCACTATAGCGCACTGTGCGCGACTCGGCGACGCCTGATCGGGTACCATGCACCGGGGCTGACGACTACAAGAACGGGGAAAACCGCATGCAGGAATTCGTCGACCAGATCAATTCGGTCATCTGGAGCCCCGTGCTCGTCTATCTGTGTCTCGGCGCGGGACTGTTCTACTCGCTCAACACACGCTTCCTGCAGGTCCGGCTGTTCGGGGAGATGTTGCGCCTGCTGTTCTCGAGCAAGGAATCGAAACGGGGGATCTCGTCGTTCCAGGCACTGTCCGTATCGCTGTCGGGCCGCGTCGGGACGGGCAACATCGCCGGCGTCGCCGCGGCGATCGGCTTCGGCGGGCCGGGTGCCGTGTTCTGGATGTGGGCCGTCGCCTTCCTCGGCGCGTCGACGGCGTACGTCGAATCCACACTGGGCCAGATATACAAGGAAGTGGACGAGGGCCAGTACCGGGGCGGTCCGGCTTACTATTTCGAGAAGGCGATGGGCCAGAAATGGTACGCATGGCTGTTCGCGATCACGACGATCGTCGCGGTCGGTGTGTTGTTGCCGACGGTGCAGTCGAACGCCATCGGCAACGCGGCCCAGCTCGCGTTCGGCACCGAGGGTATGCTCGAGACCGCGCTGGGTGCGATCAGCGCGACCAAGCTCGCGACCGCCACGTTCGTCGTCCTGTTGCTGGGCGTGATCATCTTCGGCGGCGTCAAGCGCATCGCGCATTTCACGCAGGTCATCGTACCGTTCATGGCCATCGGCTATGTCCTGCTCGCGGTCGTGATCGTCGCCTTCCACGTCGCCGATCTCCCGCATATCGTCGCGCTCATCTTCAAGGACGCGTTCACACCCATGGCCGGGGTGGGCGCGGCCATCGGCTGGGGCGTCAAGCGCGGCGTGTATTCCAACGAGGCCGGCCAGGGCACGGGCCCGCATGCGGCCGCGGCGTCCGAGGTGCAACACCCGGCGCAGCAGGGTCTCGTGCAGGCATTTTCCGTCTACATCGATACGCTGTTCGTCTGTTCGGCGACGGCTTTCATGATCCTGATCACGCAGCAGTATTACGTGACCGGCCTGGACGCCACGGTGAGCGGGGGGATCCTGACGAACGCCGTGGAGGCGAACAGCCCCGCATTCACACAGTATGCCCTGCAGAGTGCGGTCGGCCCGTCCGGCAAGGTCTTCGTCGCGATCGCGCTGTTCTTCTTCGCATTCACCACCTTGCTGGCCTATTACTACATCGCGGAGACCAACATCGCATATATCCGGCGCTCGTTCCGCTTCCCCCACGAAATCACGATATTCAAATTCGTGCTGCTGGCCTCGGTGTTCTACGGGACCGTGCGCACCGCCGATCTCGCCTGGGGACTCGGCGATGTCGGCGTCGGCGTGATGGCCTGGCTCAATATCGTCGGCATCCTGATCCTGTTCTTCATGGGCCGGCCGGCGCTCAGGGCGCTGAAGGACTACGAGGACCAGCGTAATGCGGGCGTGACGGAATACCGTTTCGATCCGGAAAAGCTCGGCATCCGCAACGCGGATTTCTGGAAGCGCTGAGACCGTTTGCCGGGCTGACTAGGATTTGTTGGGGTAGTTCAGCGCGCGCTTGTCGGCGGCGAGCGCCGCTTCGTGCATCGCCTCGGCCAGGCTCGGGTGCGCGTGAATGGTACGTTGCAGGTCTTCGGTGCTGGCGTCGAATTCCATGGCCAGCACGGCTTCGGCGATCAGCTCGCCTGCCATCGGTCCGACAATGTGCACGCCCAGCAGCTCGTCGTCGTCCTCCGCCGAGATGACCTTGACGAAGCCGCTGGTCTGTTCGAGCGCCTTCGCCCGGCCGTTCGCGGAGAACGGGAAGCTGCCGGTCTTGTAGGCGCGCCCGCTGTCCTTCACCTGCTCCTCGGTCTTGCCGACCCAGGCGATCTCGGGAGCGGTGTAGATCACGGACGGTACGACATCGTAGTTGACCTCGGCCAATTCGCCGGCGATGAGGTCCGCCGCCATCACGCCCTCCTCCGAGCCCTTGTGCGCGAGCATCGGGCCACGCACGCAATCCCCGATCGCGAACACGCCCTTGACGCGGGTGCGGCAGGACTCGTCGACGACGATGAATCCGCGCTCGTCGAGCTGGATCCCGGAGTCTTCTGCGAGCAGGCCTTCCGTAAACGGCTTCCGGCCGACCGCGACGACGAGCTTGTCGACTTCGAGCGACTGTTTGCCGGACTTGTCTTCGTACTCGACCGTTACGCCCTTCTTGCCCGCCTTTGCCGAGGTGAGTTTCGCCCCGAGGCGAATGTCCAGGCCGAGTTGCTTGAATTCCTTCGCGGCCAGTTTCGCGACCTCGCGATCGGCCATGTAGAGGAAATCGTCCAGCGCCTCGATGATGGTCACTTCGGCGCCGAGCCGGGCCCAGACACTGCCGAGCTCGAGACCGATCGCGCCGGCGCCGACGACGCCGAGTCGTTTGGGCACATCCTCGAACTCGAGGGCACCCCAGGAATCGACGACGCGTTCGCCGTCGAACTTCGCCATCGGCAATTCGACCGGCGCAGACCCCGACGCCAGGATGACCTGCGCTGCGCCGATCACCTCGACATCGCCGTCCACCGGCGTAAATTCGACCTTCTTGTCGGCCAGCAGCTTGCCGTGTCCCACCAGCCCGTCGACCTTGTTGGCCTTGAACAGCCCGGCGACCCCGTTGGTCAACTGGCGCACGATGGCCGCACGGCGTTTCTGCATCGTGGCGATGTCCATGCTGACCTTGCCGGTCTCGATACCGTGTTTCGCAAACTCGCCGTGCGCGCGGTGATAGAGCTCAGTGGATTCGAGCAGCGCCTTCGACGGGATACAACCGGCATTCAGACAGGTGCCGCCGAACGCGTTCTTGCCGTCCTTGTTCTTCCACTCGTCGATGCAGGCAACCTTGAGACCGTTCTGTGCTGCCCGAATCGCGGCGATGTAGCCGGCGGGACCGGCACCGATTACCACGACATCGTAATTCCTGCTCATCGTCTGCGACTCCTCATACCTGCAGCAACAGCCGGCCCGGGTCCTCGAGTACCTGCTTGATCGCGACGAGGAACTGTACCGCTTCCTTGCCGTCGATAATGCGGTGATCGTAGGTCAGCGCCAGGTACATCATCGGCCGTGCGACAACTTCGCCGTCGACGACCATGGGCCTCTGTTGGATTGCGTGCATACCCAGGATGGCACTCTGCGGCTGGTTCAGGATCGGCGTCGACATCATCGAGCCGAAGATCCCGCCGTTGGTGATCGTGAACGTGCCGCCCGTCAACTCGTCCATTCCGATCGTGCCGTCCTGCGCCTTGCCCGCCAGCGCCGCGAGTTCACGCTCGAATTCCGCGTAGCTCATCTGATCCGCATCGCGCAGCACCGGCACCATCAGGCCGCGGTCCGTCGACACGGCAATACCGATGTCGAAATAGTTGTGATACACGATGTCCGTGTCTTCGATCGACGCGTTGACGAGCGGGAAACGCTTCAGGGCTTCGATCGAGGCTTTGGCGAAGAAGGACATGTAGCCGAGCCGCACGCCGTGCCGCTTCTCGAAGGCGTCTTTGTAACGGCTGCGCAGCGCCATGACTTCCGTCATGTCGACCTCGTTGAAGGTCGTCAGCATCGCCGCCGTCTGCTGTGCGTCGACGAGGCGCTCCGCGATACGTGCGCGCAGGCGGGTCATCGGCACACGCTGGTCGGTGCGCTCGGGGCCGACCGGCTCGCCGGCCTCCGCTTCCGTGTCCTCCGCCGTATCGCCGGAGGTGATGTTGTCGCCCTCCTCCGACTTCAGGAAATTGAGTACGTCGGCCTTGGTGATGCGGCCGTCCCTGCCGCTGCCTGCGACCATCGTCTCGTCGAGATCGTACTCGTCCAGCAAGCGGCGTACCGCGGGGCTGGTCTTGACCGGCCGGCTGCGCTCCTTCTGCGCAGATTCCTTCTGCGCGCTCGCGGCGGGTTTGTTCTCCTGCCCGGCCTGCCCCGTCGAGTCGTCGGTACCCTCGGCAGCGCCGGCAACTTCGGCCTCCGGTGCACTCTCCCCCTCTTCCAGCAGTGCGAGCACGTCGCCCTCGTTGACGGTCGTCCCCTGCTCCACCCGTATCTCCTTCAGCACGCCGGAAGACGGCGCAGGGACCTCCAGGACGACCTTGTCTGTCTCGAGATCGACGAGATTCTCGTCGCGGGCGACGTTTTCGCCGGCCTTCTTGTGCCAGGCGACGAGCGTCGCGTCACTGACCGATTCGGGCAGTTGGGGAACTTTGATCTCGATGCTCATTGATCTTTTCGCTTTGACTTCCTGGGTTTCGACGACTTGCTGGCCTTGCTCTCGACCCCGAGCGCGGCCTCGACGAGCTGTTGCTGCTGCTGCCGATGCACCTTGAAGATGCCGGAGGCCGGCGCCGCCGCGCCCGCTCGTCCAGCGTAGTAGAGGTGCCGATGGTCTGCCAGTGTCTCCTGCAGACGGTGACGGATCTGATACCAGGCACCCTGGTTCTGCGGTTCCTCCTGGCACCACACGATCTCGTCCACGTGCGAATATTGATCGAGTACTTCCGAATAGGCCGCGCTCGGGAACGGGTACAGCTGTTCGAGCCGGATCAGGGCGACGTCCTCGATGCCGTGGACCTGGCGGGCTTCGAGCAGATCGAAATAGACCTTGCCACTGCAGAACACGACGCGCCGGGCCGAATCGGCGGGCATGTTCTCGATCTCCGGGATGACGAGGCGAAACTCGCCGGCCGACAGCTCGTCGATCGGAGAGACCGACATCTTGTGCCGGAGCAGGCTCTTCGGGGTCATCACGATGAGCGGCTTGCGATACGGCCGCAGCGTCTGGCGCCGCAGCAAATGGAACATCTGCGAAGGCGTTGACGGTACGCAGACCTGCATATTGTGCTCGGCGCACAGCTGCAGGAAGCGCTCCAGCCGCGCGGACGAATGTTCGGGGCCCTGGCCTTCGTAGCCGTGCGGCAGGAACAGCGTGATGCCGCAGAGCCGGCCCCACTTGGCTTCGCCGGAACTGATGAACTGGTCGATCACGACCTGCGCCCCGTTCGAGAAATCGCCGAACTGTGCTTCCCAGATCACGAGGGTCCTGGGTTCCGTCGTCGCGTAGCCGTACTCGAAGCCGAGCACCGCCTCTTCCGACAACAGCGAGTCGATGACTCGGAAGGCGTTGGGACGGTCGACGATGTGCTGTAGCGGCGTGTATTCGCGGTTGTTCACCTGGTTGTGCAGCACTGCGTGACGATGGAAGAACGTGCCGCGACCGCTGTCCTGGCCGACGAGGCGGCAGTCGTAGCCATCGTCGATCAGCGAAGCGTAGGCCACGATCTCGGCGAAGCCCCAGTCCATGTCGACCTCGCCCGCGGCCATCTTTGCCCGCTCATCCATGATGCGCTGCACGCGCCCGTGGAGTTTCATGTCGGGCGGAACGGTGGCCACCGTCTCGCACAGGCGCTCGACAGTCTTCGGGCTGATGCTGGTGTCGACGACTTCGTCCCACTCGTGATCGAGATACGGCGTCCAGTCGGCGGTGAATTCGTTGCCGATCATGCCCAGCGACGACTTCGGCACCGGCTCGCCGCGGTCCAGACGGTCCCGATAGGCGTTCTGCAATTCCTGCACGCCGGATTCGGTGATCAGGCCTTCCCCGGCGAGTCGACTCGCATACAGTTCGCGGGTCGTCTCCTTGTTCTTGATCCTGCCGTACATGATCGGTTGCGTCGCGGCGGGTTCGTCGGCCTCGTTGTGGCCATGACGCCGGTAGCAGACGAGGTCGATGACGACGTCCTTGCGAAATTTCTGCCGATACCCCAGCGCAAGCCGCGTCACGAAGATGGCGGCGTCCGGATCGTCGCCGTTGACGTGAAATATCGGCGCTTCGATCATCTTCGCGACGTCGGAACAATAGTCCGTCGATCGCGCGTCGGACTTGCGGCTGGTCGTAAAGCCGATCTGGTTGTTGATGACGATGTGTACGGTGCCGCCGGTGCGGAAACCGTTCGTCTGCGACATCTGGAAGGTCTCGGTGACCACGCCCTGCCCCGAGAAGGCCGCGTCGCCGTGGATCAGGACCGGCAATACCTCCTGGCGTTCCGTGTCGCCGCGCCGCTGCTGGCGCGCACGGACCGAACCCTCGACGACCGGATCCACGATCTCGAGATGCGACGGATTGAACGCGAGTGCGATGTGCACATTGCCGCCGGGAGTCCGCATGTCTGCGGAGAAGCCCTTGTGGTACTTGACGTCACCCGATCCCTTCAGCCTTTGGAGATCGTAGTCGCCTTCGAATTCCTCGAACAGTTCCTCGGGCGACTTGCCGAGGATGTTCACCAGGACGTTGATACGGCCGCGGTGCGCCATGCCGATAACGAATTCGCGGATGCCGGTCGCACCGCCGCGCTGGATCAGGTCGTCCAGCATCGGGATCAGGCTCTCGCCGCCTTCGAGGGAGAAGCGCTTCTGGCCGACGTAGCGCGTGTGCAGGTAGCGCTCGATACCCTCGGCGCTCGTGAGTTGTTCGAGTATCCAGCGGCGCTCGTCATCCGGCAGCGTTTCGTTGAGCATGCCTTGCTCGAAGCGCTTGCGCAGCCACAGGCGCTCGCGGGCGCGCGAGATGTGCGCGAATTCGGCGCCGACTTTACCGCAATAGATCGTCTTCAGCAGCGCCAGGATATCGCGCAGCTTCATGCGGTCGTCGCCGGTGCCGGCCAGTCCGCCGGTATGGAATTCCGTGTCCATGTCGGCTTCGGAGATGCCGAAGTAATCGAGTTTCAGGACGCCGGGCACGCGCCTGTCCATCAGCCCGAGCGGGTCGATGTCGGCAATCTGGTGGCCGCGCAGGCTGTAGACCTGGATCAGGCGCGAGACGGCCGCCTGTTTCTCGCCGGTCGCGGCGCGACCGGCCCGGGGGCCGGCCCGCAAGCTCGCGGTGCGCCGGCCGCCGTTGCGGCCGGCCGCGAGGAGCTCGGCGCGGATTTCGGAATGCGCGATTTCGGTATCGGCATCGCCCAGCGTGTCGAAGTAGTCCCGCCAGGCCCCGGCGACGGACGCGGGATCGTCCAGGTATTTCTCGTACAGGCCCTCCACCGCCGCGGCGTTGCCGCCGAAGAGCGGGGACGATGCGTACTGTTCCTTCAGGGAATGACTCATGAGGAGGCAGGTTTTCGCCGCCGCGGGCGTTGGCCGGGGCGCGGGCGTCGGTTCAGGCTTGCGAAAAGGGGCGCTAGTGTAGCCCAGGCCGTTGATATTGGAAACGGAATCGGCCCTAGCTCATCCCCAGCAACTGCACGAATTCGTAACAGACGAGACAGGCATAGGCACTGAAGAATACGGTGAGGAAAATACCTGCCCGCATGCGGTTGAGGAAGCGTGCTTTGGCCAGAAACACGAGGATGAGGATGCTGGTGCCGGTCATGAGCATCTTGCTCGCGGCAAACGCGGCCGTCCCGCGGCCCAGCAAGGCAGCCATCATCGGATTCGCCTCCAGCATCCCGTGATCGATCAATTGCAGGGTCAGGAACGCGTCCAGCCCGCTCATGATCATGGTGCCGACGGCCAGGAAGAACAGCCAGGGGTGATGCCAGTCGAGGAAGACGACGTCGCCGTCGCCGCCGCGCCGCACATTGTGGCGTCGTGAGCGGAAGTAACCGAACAGGACCGTCTTCCAGCTGAATTTTCGCCGGTCGACTGCGGTACGCTTGTCGGCGATTGATCGTCTCACCTCCATGGTCCCCCCGCTCCCTGTCCTACGGTCAATCCGGGCCGGGAATCTCGGCCCCGAGCAAATAGGCTATCAGATTGTTACGGTCGCTTGCATCCGATATTCCGGGGATCGCCATGCGTTTGCCAGGCAGGAATCGTGCCGGATCGGCAAGCCAGCCGTCCCCGGCCCGCGGCAGCCAGGGCCGGCGAATTCCGTCGAATTGCCGAGATAGGCCGCTGTATCGAGCGGCGCCGCCCGGATAGGATCGGCTTGCCCATCCGCCTCGGGAGCGAGCATGCCGCGCCGCTGGACGACGATCGTCGCTATCCTTCTCGTCGAAGCGTTCGTGCTCGTCCTGCGGGCGATGTGGGAGCTGCGACTGCGACAAGGCGGATACGACATCGCGGTCGCCGGGGACGTCAGTTACCTCGTCGTTCCGCCGCTCCTGGCGCTGATGCTGGCGCCTGCCTTGCGCCAGCAGCGCGCCCTGCTTGCACGCCTGTTCGATCCGCGTGGCGTGGCTTGCGCGGCGGCGACCGGTTTCGCGGTCGGTGTCCTGTCGCGGCTCGCCTGGTGGTGCGCGGTCGTCGTGCTCGGCGCAGTCGGCGGCCCGGGCACGACGGCAGCCGCCGAGTTCGCAATGTCCTGGGGCTGCCCGGCGCCCGCGCCCCTGCTGCTCGCGTTGCTCGTCTGGACCTGCCTGATCCCGCTCGTCGAGGAGACGCTCGGGCGCGGCCTGATACAGAGTCTGCTCCTGCACCACGGCCGCCGTTTCGCCATCGCGGGCTCTGCGGTCGCCTTCGCTGTCTATCACCCGCCGCAGGCGATGCTGACAGCGCTGCTGATGGGCCTGGTCCTCGCCGCCCTGCGGGCAAACTCGGGCAGCCTGTGGCCGCCGCTGGTCGCGCACGCGGCCTACGACGGCCTCAGCATCGTGGACTGGCGCTGCCTGCACGTGCAATGGCAACCGGGCACGGGCGGCTCGGCGTGGCTCAGGCTGGCCGCGCCGGCGCTGCTCGCCCTCGTGGTGCTGGGCGTTGCCATCGTGTCGCTCGTGGCGGGTGTCAGGCCCGGGCCGCACAAGGCGGCCCGGGCTGACGTTGGCTCACAGGGCGTTGGCCACCCGTTCGATGATGTATGACGTCGCCGAGACGAGGCCCTCGTAGATGGCGATGAGGTCGTTGCCCAGCGAATTGGGATCCGTGATTCCACCGAGATTGTTGCCTTCCGCGCAATCGCCCGATCCGCCCGCGACCTGTCCGATCTCTTCCATTGTCAATGCCCGCATGATTCGACCTCCTTGTCGATGATTTGTGATTTGCGCTTTGGCACGCAAAACCCAACCTAAGCGCCACGGACGCGTCCTGCCAGCCGTGAATTGCGGCAATCCGCCGACTTAGTCAACCTGCCGCACGTGAGCTTCTGCGCAGCAGCACGTCCTTGCGCACGACGATCAATGCGATGGCGACCGTGCACAGGAACGGAATCGGCACCCACATCAGCGTGTGCCAGCCGTAGTAGTGCATGATGGTCCCGGCCAGGAGTGACGAGACGGCAGCGGTTCCGAACACGAGGAACTCGTTGACGGCCTGTGCGTGAAACCGCTCTGCAATCGAATATGTGTAGGTGAGCATCGTCGTCGCACCGACGTAGAGCAGGTTCCAGCCGACGCCGAGCAGCACCAGCGCCCACCAGTAATGCAGATAGGCATGGCCCTGCATCCCGATCACGGACGTGGCGAGGAGGCTGCACGCGCCCAGCAACATCATCCTGACGACGCCGAGCCACCGGATCAGAAAACCGGAAACCAGGGACGGCGTGTACATGCCGAGCACGTGAGCGCGGATGACGCTGGTCGTCTGATCCAGTGAAAAATCGTCGTTGACGTGCATGCTGAGCGGTGTCGCCGTCATGATCAGCGACATCAGGCCGTAGCCGGCCGTGCCGCCAAGCACTGCGACCAGGAAGACCGGCTGCCGCACGATGTCCGGCAGCCGGCGTTGCCGCTTTGGCTCGCGCTCCGCACTCGCCGGCGTCACGCCGGCATAAAACTGGAACAGGACGGCCTGCACGATGTACAGGGCAATCAACGCGAACATCGTGCCGGCATACGGTACTTCGGCGACCCAGTGTTCGCCCCGTCCCGCAAGGATCTTGCCCGCAAAGGCGCCGCCTATGGAACCCAGCAGAACGAACGAGATTGCGAGCGGGATGTGGCGCGTGTCGACGGACTCGGCCGCCGCGTAGCGGTACTGCTGTGTGAATGCCATGTTGATGCCGAACAGGGCCGCGGCCGCGAGGAACAGCAGGAAGCTGCCGGCGGCGAGCGCCCGCGTCATCGTGAATGCCGCCACGGCCGCGGACAGGGACGCCATCGCAAAGCCGCGCCGGCGACCGAAACGACGCATCAGCAGACTGGCCGGCACCGTCGTCGTCGCCGTGGCGAGCACCATCACGGTGACGGGCAACGTCGCCCAGGCCAGATCGCTGGCAAGCTCCGCGCCGATGATACCGGCGAGGGAGATGAACACGAACGAACCCGTTGCCGATATCAGCTGGGTCGTCACCAGGATAAGCAGGTTGCGCGCGTGCACCGGCGTATAATGCGGAAGATGTCCGGGCACGTCATCATCTCCGACGCGATCGGGATCCCGCTCGACGAGATCGAGTTGTCCGCAATCCGTGCGCAGGGAGCCGGCGGCCAACACGTCAATACCGCCTCGACGGCCATCCACCTGCGCTTCGATGCGCGTCACAGTCCGTCACTACCCGACGACGTGCGCGAGCGCTTGCTGGCGCTCGGCGATCACCGCATCAGTTCCGATGGCGTCGTCGTCATCAAGGCCCAGGAGTTCCGGGTTCAGGAACGCAACCGTCAAGCCGCTCTCGAGCGCCTGGCCGAACTGGTGCGGTCGGTTCTCGACGTGCCGCCGCCGCGCAAGCCCACCCGGCCGACGCGGGCGGCCGAGCAAAAACGCCTTGCGGAAAAGCACCGCCGCGGCAAGCTGAAGCGGAAGCGCGGGCCTGTCGGGGAGGAGTGACGGCGCCGGCTATCCCGCTGGACGACAAGTTGTTATTTAGGTAACATGGTAACAACTTTCCCTTGCGGAGTTGCCATGCCGCCCAAAGTCGTCACCCGGACCCAGACCGGCGTCCGGCTGGAATCCTCCCTGCTCAAGGTGCTGAAGGCACTCGCGGAGTACACCGACCTGTCGCTCGGCGACCTCCTCGAAGGCATCGTCCTGCACGCCTTCGAAGGCAAGGCGCCGTTCTCGGATCAGACCCTTGACGTCATCGGGCAATTGAAGGCGGTGTACGGTTGCGCGCTGACCGCGGCGGACAGCCACAAGCTCACGGAGGACGGACAATGAAAGCCGACCGGTTTGCACAGCTGTCGATCGAGAATTTCGAAACCGGCAACGTCGACGTCGACGCTTTCGATCACGAGGCTCACGTCTATATCGCGTGGCTCTACCTGAAGACGTTTCCGCGCGCACAGGCTGCCGACCGGTTCTGCGCCGCCTTGCGGCGACTCACCGAGCGTGCCGGCGCTCCCGCCAAGTATCACGAGACGATCTCGCGATTCTTCCTCGGGCTGATTGCGCGGCGCCGCGATACGAGCGGGGCGGCGGACTGGCCGGCCTTCCACCGCGAGAACGACGACCTGTGCAAGGGAGCGGCCGGGTTGCTGCAGCGTCACTACAGCCCCGAACTGCTGTCCAGCGTGCGCGCCAGGACCTCGTTCGTGATGCCGGATCTTCGCGTCGAGTAGACGGCGCTCAGAACAGGCCTTCGATCTCGCCCTGGTCGTTGACGCGGATGTTGTTGGCGGCCGGTTCCCGCGGCAACCCCGGCATGGTCAGTATCTCGCCGCAGATGATCACGATGAACTCGGCCCCTGCCGCCAGACGCACCTCGCGAATCGGCACGTGGTGACCGGTCGGCGCGCCGAGCAGGTTCGGGTCCGTCGAGAAGCTGTATTGCGTCTTGGCCATGCACACCGGATAGTGCCCGTAGCCTTCCTTCTCGAACTGCGCGAGCTGTTGCCGCACCTTCTTGTCGGCGATGATGTCGTCGGCGCCGTAGATCGTAGTAGCGATGCGTTTGGCCTTGTCCCAGAGTGGCAGATCGTCCGCGTACAGCGTGCGGAACTGGGCCGCCCCGCTGTCGGCGAGCTCGGCCACCTTCCTGGCCAGCGCCTCCGCGCCGGCGCCGCCGTCGGCCCAGTGCGTGCATTCGACGGCGCTGACGCCGAAGTTCTCGCAGTACTTTGTCACCGCGGCGATTTCGGCCGCCGTGTCGGCCGTGAAGTGGTTTATCGCGACGACCGCGGGCACGCCGAAAGTCGACAGGTTGCGCAGGTGCTTGCCCAGGTTCTTCAGGCCGGCTTCCAGGGCCTTGACATTTTCCTTCCCGAGTTGGTCTTTGGCGACGCCGCCGTGCATCTTGAGCGCCTTGATCGTCGCGACCAGTACGACGGCGTCGGGCTTGAGGCCCGCCTTGCGGCACTTGATGTCGAAGAATTTCTCCGCGCCCAGATCGGCCCCGAAACCGGCCTCCGTGACGACGTAGTCGGCCAGCTTCAGCGCGGTCGTCGTCGCCATCACCGAATTGCAGCCGTGCGCGATGTTGGCGAAGGGGCCGCCGTGCATGAACGCCGGATTGTTCTCCATGGTCTGCACGAGGTTCGGCTGCAGCGCGTCCTTCAGCAGCGCCGTCATCGCACCCTGGGCATTCAGCTGGCGGACCGTGACCGGCTCGTTCTTGCGCGTATAGCCGAACACGATGTTGCCGAGGCGGTTCTCGAGGTCCTTGAGGTCCGTCGCCAGGCAAAAGATCGCCATGATCTCCGACGCCACGGTGATATCGAAGCCCGCTTCGCGCACTACGCCGTTGTGGTAACCGCCGAGGCCGGACGTGATCGACCGGAGCGCCCGGTCGTTCATGTCGACGACGCGGCGCCAGGTCACCCGGCGCGGGTCGACGTTGAGCTGGTTCTCCCAGTGCATATGGTTGTCGATCAGCGCAGCCAGCAGGTTGTGCGCGGCCCCAATCGCATGGAAATCGCCGGTGAAATGGAGGTTGATGTCGGTCATCGGCACGACCTGCGCGTAGCCGCCACCGGCCGCACCGCCCTTCATGCCGAAACAGGGCCCCAGGCTCGGCTCGCGCAGGCAGATCGCCGCCTGCTTGCCGATCCGGTTGAGCCCGTCGCCGAGCCCGACCGTCGTCGTGGTCTTGCCTTCGCCTGCGGGCGTCGGAGACACCGCGGTGACCAGCACCAGCTTGCCGTTGCCCCGCTTGCCGTTGGCCTTGATGAAATCGGCACTGATCTTGGCCTTGTCGTGGCCGTACGGGATCAGGGATTCCTGCGGAATTCCGAGCTTCGCGCCGATCTCGGCAATAGGCAGCCGCCTGGCTGCGCGGGCAATCTCGATGTCGGATTTGGGGCTCACGGTCTGTCCTTGTTTGGTTCGTTGGCAGGGGGCGCATTCTATAGCAACGGGCCTGCAGAGCGGCTGGCAATGGCTTGCCGGGCCATGAAATCGCCGATTCCCGTACTGCGTCACGCACCTGTCGAGGCGATCGACATATACTGGAAACCTGTCGAAAAAAGGCGAAAATATCGACATGTTTCGACAAGGTGTCGATCGAATCGACACGTTAGGCAGATATGTCGATATTTTGTTATTTTATCGACATGTTCAGCAGACCTGTCGACGGCATCGACACGTCGGGTGGACAGGTCGATAAGAACGCCGCCGATCGACACGTCAGGGCGACGTGTCGATACGGTCGACAGTTGCCGAGGAGCTGACAAGTGGCTGAATTTGATCCGAAAACTCCCTACAACGCGCTGCCGGAGCTGCCGCCGCCGGCGGACCAGATCGAGACCAGGGAGATCCTGAAGCGCTGCATCGATGCCCGCGTCGCCCTGGCCGAACTCAAGCAGGCCGCCGAACTGATCCCCAATTCCGCCGTGCTGGTCAACGCCCTGCCGCTGCTCGAGGCGCGGGCCAGCTCGGAAATCGAGAATATCGTCACGACGACGGACAAGCTGTTCGAGTACGTGGATATCAACGAAGACAAGGCGGACCCGGCCACCAAGGAGGCACTGCGCTACCGGACGGCCCTGTTCGAGGGCACCAAGATGGTCCGTCGCAAGATGTTGACCGTCGATATCGCGATCCAGATTTGCAGTACTATCAAAGGGGTAGAGCTTGATATTCGAGCGGAATCTGGAACGACGCTGAAGAGCCGCATTTCCGGCGAGGTGATCTACACGCCGCCGGAGGGCCAGAAGCTGCTGCAATCCAAGCTGGAAAACTGGGCCGCGTTCATGCACGAACACACCGGGATCGACCCGCTCGTACGCATGGCGGTGCAGCACTACCAGTTCGAGGCCATCCATCCGTTCGTCGACGGCAACGGCCGCACGGGGCGTGTCCTCAACATACTGTTTCTCGTCGACCTCGGCCTGCTCGACTCGCCGATCCTGTATCTCAGCCGTTACATCATCCAGAACAAAGCCGCCTATTACCGGCTGCTGCAGAAGGTGACGAAGGAGCAGGACTGGGGTTCATGGATCCGCTTCGTGCTGGAGGGCGTCGAGGAGACCTGCAACTGGACCACGGAAAAGATCAAGGCCATCCGCGAGCTGATGGAGCACACGGCGCAGTACATCCAGGCGCAACTGCCGAAGACCTACTCCTGGGAGTTCGTCGAAGTATTGTTCAAGCAACCCTATTGCCGCATCGGCAACTTGGTCGATGCCGGCATCGCGAAGCGGCAGACCGCCTCCGTGTACCTGAAACAGCTCTGCGACATCGGCGTATTGAAGGAGTTTCGCTCGGGGCGCGAGACCCTCTTCGTGCACCCGAAATACATCGAATTGCTGACCGGCGAAGAAAACATCTGGGTCTACTACGCCGGCGTCGACACGGAACTCGAACAGAGCGCCGGCGCCGATTAGCCCGGCGGGCGACGGCCGGGGATCAGGGCACGACCTCGACGACCGGATCGCGCCCGGGCCGCGCGGCCAGGGCCGGATCGCGGATTTTCAGGTGCTCGATCCTGCGCGAGGCATCGAGGGTCGCGAGGAACGGATGCCATGCATCCGTCGCGTCACGCCGATAATGACCCGACACCTGCCAGCCCGCCCCGTGTCGGTAGACGTAGGCCTTGCCCACTTTGCGGTTGGCCGCCAGCGGGTCGACGAATTCCAGCTCGCCGGCGTCCACGATCTGCGCGACCTGACTGCGCGCGGACACGACCACCGATTCCTCGAGGCGCCGCTCGGCGCGCGGCACCGGATCGGTGATCCAGCGGTAGGCGAACGTTGCCACCAGCAGCCCGATCACGGCCCCGAACAGATATGCTCCCGGCCGGTTCTTCATTGTGTCAGGCAATGCCTAGGATCTTGTGTGACTGCAGGCTCAGGTGCCATTGCGGATGACGCAGGCAGTAATCGATCGAGGCGCGCGTGTTGTCGGCGAGCCGATCGTCGTCGAGCGGTTGCAGGAAGAAATGATCGAACGCGAATTCCGCGAAGCGCTCGGGCCGGGCCTCGGGCTCGGCCTGCGGATAGACGAGTTTCAGTTCGTTGCCGCTGCGCAGCAGCAGCCGGCTTGCCGCCTTCGGGCTGACGCAGACCCAGTCGAGCCCGGGCGGCGCTTCGAGCGTGCCGTTGGTCTCCACCGCGACTTCGAAGCCGGCGCCCTTGAGGGCGGTGACCGCGGCGGCGTCCAGCTGTAGCAGGGGCTCGCCGCCGGTGCACACGACGTAAGGTCTCGCCTGCGGCAGGGCATCGCCCGGCCAGTGCCGCGACACGGCCTCGGCAAGGTCCGCCGGACTCGCGTACCGGCCACCGCCCGGACCATCGGTCCCGACGAACTCGGTATCGCAGAAACGGCAGACGGCGCCAGCCCGGTCGCGTTCCCTGCCCGTCCAGAGATTGCAGCCTGCGAAGCGCAGGAACACGGCCGGCCGGCCGCTGCGGGCGCCCTCGCCCTGCAACGTGTAATAGATCTCCTTCACTGCGTAGCTCATGCCGCGAGCAGCGGGTCGGCGATGCCGGCCTCGGCGAAACCCTTCGCCCGCAGCCGGCAGGCGGGACACACGCCGCAGGGCGGCCGCGTACCTTCGTAACAGGTGTGCGTCAGCGCCATTGCGGGCAATGCGCCGAGATCGCGGGCCAGTTCCACGGTCTCGCGCTTGCTCCGGTGCATCAGGGGCGTGTGGATGCGGATCTCCGTCTCCATTCCGAGGCGCAGCGCCTCCTCGATCGCCCGTATCGTCGGTGCGCGGCAATCGGGATAGCCGCTGTAGTCGGTCTGTGCGACGCCGGCAACAAGATGCCCGATGCCGCGAGGATATGCGTAGGCGGCGGCGAACGTGAGGAAGATCAGGTTGCGGCCCGGGACGAAGGTGTTCGGCAGCCCCGTCGTCGGCTCGGGCTCGCCACGCACGGCAACCTCGCGGTCCGTCAACGCGTTGCCGGAGAGCGCCGCGAAGGTGTCGATCGGCAGACAGGTGTGGCCGATGTGCGCGTCAGCGGCGATCTCCACGGCGCATTCCAGTTCGATACGATGACGCTGACCATAGTCGAAGGAGATGCTGGAGACCGCCCCGTCGCCGAAGCGATCGATGGCCCAGTACAGGCAGGTCGTGGAGTCCTGACCGCCCGACAACAGCACCAGCGCTTTGTCCGCACGCCTGTTCACGTCGAATCCGTCTGTTCCTGCCGGCGTCTGGCCCGCTCGTGCATCGCCTTCTCGAAGTCGTTCCAGTCGGGGCCGGTGTGCGTCACCAGGTAGTCCTTTGTCAGGTCGGTCGATACGCTCCAGAGCCGCTCGGCCATGGCTTCGTCCTGCATGTGCGTGTCACCGACGATGGTCACGGCATTGCAGTCCTCGAAATACTTGCCGCTCGTCGCGCCGAGCAGCGGGCTGGTCGCCAAGAAACAGCTCGTCGCTGCCCCCTGCGGGATGGTCTTGCCGTAACCCAGTGCCGTCAGGACTCTGAATCCGCGCTGCTTGAAGCGGCTCATGTGCCGGTCAATCTCGGTGTTGATCACGCCGGGATGCAGGGCATTCGCCGTGATCCGCGTGCCCCTGAGGAGCTTGCCGAGTTCCAGGGCGAACAGGGCATTGGCGAGTTTGGACTGTCCGTAGGCATGCCAGTCGTCGTAAGTTTTGGAGGCGTCGAGATTGTCGAACTCGATCCCTGCGGCCGGCGCTCTCGTGTAGGCAGCGCGACTGCTGACCACCACGACGCGGCCCTGATACGAAAGATACAGGCGGCCGAGCAAGCGGTTCACCAGCACGAAATGGCCCAGGTGATTGACCGCGAAGTGCTTCTCGATGCCGTCGACGAGTTCCGGCTTGCCGCTCGCGCCGAGGTAGCCCGCATTGCAGATCAGCATGTCGAGTGCGAGGTTGATCGAGCGCACGGTATTTGCACAGGCCACTACGGAGTCGAGATCGGCGAGGTCCAGCCGCACAGGCGACGTCGTGCCGTTGACGCGCTTGCAGGCTTCCGTGGCCCGCTCCAGGGACCGGCTCGTTCCGACGACGTAGGCGCCGCGCAGCGCGAGCACGCGCATGGTTTCGAAGCCGATGCCGGACGTACAGCCGGTGACCATCGCCAGCTTGCCGTGCAGGTCCATGCCTGCCGTCACCTCTTCCGCCGTCGATTTCGCGTCGTAGGGACTGCGGGGCACGCCCGGCGTCGGCACCTTCTCGATGTCCGAACAGGCCGCGAGCGGCGCCGCTCCCGTGGCGGCGGCGAATTTCAGGAACGTCCGCCGATCAGTCATCGAAGAGTGCGTTGAGCGCCGCGCGGGCCGCATCCTCCTCGGCCTTGCGGTCCGGGTCGAACGCGGCATCGCTGGGCCCGAACCAGTCGCAGAAGTTCAGGCGTTCCTTGTCGTAGACTTCCTCGGCGCCATCCTCGCGGCACTGCCTGGGTACGCGGGGGTCGAAATGACGGCACATCTTGCAGACGTGCACATCCATGCCACATTCCGGGCACTGGTCCTGCCTCGACAAGGGCAGCGACAGCTCCGCGAGCGAGGCACCGCAGCGGAAGCAGCGGACATTGTGGGGCATTGGGGCGTCCACGCGTTGTGAAAACCGCAGTATAGCCCGAGGGTCCGCCGGATTTGACGGGGGCCGATCAGTTCAGCTGGCCGGGAACGAACTCCTCCATGACCGCCTGCTTCAGGATGTCCGGCGGCAACAGGCCCTGATCGAGGATGAAGTCGTGAAACGCCCGCGCGTCGAACTTGTCCTGCAGCTTCACCTCGGCCTGGCCTCGCAGCGCCTGCAACTTGCCGTAGCCGTAGTAGTACGCCGTCGCCTGGCCGGGGATCCGGTAGGTGTAGCGTTCGATCTCGTTCTGGGCCATGCCCTCATCGATGCCAACGTCCTCGACGAGCACGCGTTTGGCTTCTTCCGGCGTGATCTCGCCCAGGTTCAGCATCGGATCGAGGAACATGCGGGCCGCACGCAGCAGCCGGGCCTGCAGGGCGATCAGCTGCGCATCGAGCGGCAGGTACGGCTTGACCATCGCCTCCGCGTACAGCCCCCAGCCCTCGACGTTGGCACTGTTGAAGGCGAAGATCGCGCGCGCGATCGAGACGCCCGACTCGATGATGCTGGAGAATTGCATCTCGTGACCGGGGCGCGCTTCGTGCGCGGTCAGCGTCCAGGCGCCCGCCGCGTACGTGGTGTCGTTCTGCGGCCAGCTCCCGTCGTCATTCTGTTGTATGAGCGGGATGACGAAATACGGGTATTCGCCCGTGTTGCCGATCAGGCGCGGGACCTCGAGGTGCGCCGCCGGCTGTGCGGCGGTCTCGGCCGCGGTCGCGATTCGGATACCGGCCTTCCGCTCGGGCAGGCTGATGAGGTCCTGGCGCACGAGGATCTGTTCGATGTCCGCGAGCACCGACCGGTAGTGGTCGACCAGCTTGTCGCCGTCGATCGCCCCGTCCTTCTTCAGGCGCGCGATGACCTCGCGGTAGTCGGAGGTATCGTAGCCCTTCTGCCTGGCGACCAGCGGAGCGAGCGATTGCATCTCGTTGCGGATGTCCTCATAGCCGCGGGTCCCCTGCTCGATCAGCGCTTGCGGCGAGGCGTCGACACCCCAGTTTTTCAGGGCATCCTCGTAAATGACGGCCGGCTGCCGGAAATCGTCACGCGCACGCGGCAGTATCTCCGCCCGGACCCAGTCGTCGTAGTCCCGCATCTGACGCGCCAGCGTCTCGTAGGCGTCCTGCCAGCCCTCGAGATCCGTGCCGGCGAGCATGTCCTTGATGCCGCTGATAAAGGTCTCCGACCGCTGCAGATCCTGCTCGACCTCGCCCCGGTAGGGGCCCACCAGTCCCTTGTCGCCGAAACGCTCCTTCATTCGCGCCTCGGCGAGCTTCGCGATCGGCTCGTAACCGTCGACGAGGCCGGCGTACTTCTTCAGGCGGACGACCGCCGCCGGATATCGCGCGCGCGGAATCTGCGGATCGATCAGCGCCCGGATGCCGGTGAAAACGGTCTGGTTCATGTTGTAGTACGGCAGCAGGTACTCGTGCTGGAGTTGCTCACTGTGCAGCGTGTCCTTGCTCGCCTTGATCAGGATGCCGAGGTCCTGGCGGACTTTCGCGTCCTGCTCGGACTCCAGGTCCGTCTCGAGTTCGGCGACGACGTCCCCGATCAGTTCCTGGCCGCGCTCGTAGACGCCCGGGCCGAGGTCGGTGATCTCCTCGTCGAGGCCGTCGACGCCCATGCTGCCGGCACTCTCCGGGCTCAGCTTCGCGAGCGTGGCGAGCACGACCTGCGAATAGCGGTTGCTCTTCACGACCCAATCCGGCTCGGCCGCCGGGCTCGATCCGGCGGCCAGGCAGGCCGCCAGCAGGAACAGGTACTTCGACATGGATGCTCTCCCCCGGTCGCCATTCGACACGCGATACCCCGCTGATGCCCGGTCCACGGATTTGGACGCAGGATGCGGACAAATCGCTGCGCGATGGCGCGTGCGTTGATAATAAACAGTATTAAATTATTATCGTAACCTTTTGTTATTAAGCTATATTTTAAGAACCTTTGCGCCGCGGATATGGCCGGCTCGCAAATCCAGCAAGGCCCGGTTGGCTTCCTCGAGCGGGTAGCTCTCCGTCGCCACGCGGATCGGAATGCGCGCCGCAATCGGCAGGAACTCCGCGATGTCGCGGCGGGTGACGTTGGCGACGCTCTTGATCTCCTTTTCCATCCACAGGTGGCGTGCATAGTCGAGGCCTGCCAGCAGAGCGCGGTCCGGTGCCTCCTTGCGGATCGCATTGATGACCAGCCGTCCGCCCGGTGCGAGCGATGCGAGCGCGGCGAGTACCGGCTTCCAGGCCGGCGTCGTGTCGATGATCGCCCGCGGCGCGTCCGGCGGCACGGCTGTCGTATCGCCCGCCCAGTCCGCGCCCAGCTCCAGTGCGAACTCTCGTTCTGCCGGGCTGCGCGCAAACACGAACACCGGGCTCGCCGGATACAGCGCTTTGGCAAGCTGCAGCACCAGATGCCCGGAACCGCCGAAACCCGTCAGGCCGAGGATGTCGCCGTCACCGACGCCGGTCAGCCGAAGGGCGCGGTAACCCACGCCCCCCGCGCACAGCAACGGCGCCGCCTCGACATCCGAATACGTCTCCGGAATCGGGTACGCGTATTGCTCCGGTACCGTCATGTATTCGGCATAACCGCCGTTGGCGTCCCGGCCCGTGGCGCGGAATGCCGGGCTGATGTTTTCGGCGCTCGTGCCGTCGGACGAATGGATCCAGCCGACACCGACCCGGTCGCCCGCCGAATGCACACGACAATCTGTCGCGCTCGCGGCGACGCGACCTACGACCTCGTGACCCGGTATCACCGGCAGGATTTTCGGCGCCGTGCGGCCCTCGATCTCGTCGAGTTCCGTGTGACACACACCGCAGGCCCTGACTTCGATGAGGATCTCGCCCGCCGCCGGCTCGGGCGTCGGCACGTCGGCGAGCACCAGCGGCTCGGGGTTGTCGTCGAGGCTCGTTGTCGCGTGCAGGAGCATGGCACGCATGGTCGGACTCCGTCGCAGTCTCCGCGGCCAGTATATGCCGCGATTGTTGCGTGCAGGCAATGCGACTACACTCGATCAAGGTTTGATTCTCATCCACGGGGGCACTCGCATGAAACGGCTTCATGGGTTGACACTCTTGATCGGCATGCTTCTGCTTGCCGCATTGTTGCCGGCCGGCGCTCAGGACAATGCCGAGCCGCAGGACAATACCGACGATGCGGCGGACGTCTGGGCGGCCATCGAAGGTCAGTGGGCGGCGGAACAGAACGGCGACAACGACTGGCTGGACCAGTCACTCACGGACGACTTCTCGGGCTGGCCGAACGAGTCGCCGGCACCGCGATCCAAATCGTCGATGAAGATGTGGGACCGCTTCAGCGACGATCAGGGCAGCACGATCCAGCACGAGTTATACCCGCTCGCCATCGTCGTGCACGGGGACGTGGCCGTCGCACATTACCTGTACACGAGTGCCTACCAGAGCAAGGCCGACAAGAAGGTCGAGGTCCGCAACGGCCGTTATACGGACGTCCTGGTACGGACCGAGGATGGCTGGAAATTCGTCGCCTGGCACGGAGGCGCCGACGACTAGGGCCTGGCGGCCGGGAATATCTTCCATAAAACCCGATTTCGCCCGCCGATTAAGCCCACGTTCAGTTTGCCTGGCGTAGTCTTGCAGCCAGAGTCGGGAAATCCGCCGATTGCAGGCGGAAACGGAGGACTCCGATGAGCACGCGAACGTCGAAACGGAAAACCTGCTGGCTGTGGCTGACCCTGGCCGCACTGCCCGTGGCGGTCCCTGCCCAGGTCCCGGTGGACGAGAACGGCAATCCGGTGGCGCAGGCGCGGGTCGAGGCGGTAGCCGGCTCCGCGGCGCAGGACACGGCGCTGCTCGACCAGGCCGAATTGCAGAAGCTCGTCGGCCCCATCGCACTGTACCCGGACGATCTGCTCGCCATTGTGCTGCCGGCATCGACCTACCCCCTGCAGATCGTCGAGGCCGCCCGCTTCCTCGACGCCCTCGAGAAAGACTCGTCGTTGAAGCCCGACGACAACTGGGACGACTCGGTCGTCGCGCTGACCAACTACCCCGAAGTCGTGCGGATGATGAATGAGGACCTGGACTGGACCTGGAAACTCGGTGAGGCGGTCGTCGCACAGCAGACCGACGTCATCAAGGCGATAGAGTCCTTCCGCGATCAGGCCTATGCGGCCGGCAACCTGAAGAGCGACGACTTCCAGAAGGTGACCGAGGACGGTTCCGGAGCGATCGAGATCGCGCCGACACAGGACGACGTCATCTACGTGCCCTACTACGAACCCGAGCGCGTCGTCGTGTACCAGCCCAGGCCGGTGTACTACTACTACCCGCGCCCGTACCCCGTGTACTACTACCCGTATCCCGCCGGCTACGCCTTCCCGTGCGACTACTTCTGGGGCGTCACCACGGCGTTCACGATCGGCTGGTATGCGCATGACCTCAACGTGTTCCATTACAGCTACTACGGGCACCCCTATTACGGCCACGCATACTGGAACGGCTGGTGGTACCGGCGCCCGAACATCAACGTCTACAACAATTACTACGTGCACAACCACCATGGCTACCCGCGGGACCACTACGACCGCAGCGAGCATGGCGATCGCTGGCAACCGCACGGCCATACACGGCTGCGGCCGTCGGACCAGAGGATCGAGCGCACGCGTTACTATCCGAGCCCGAATTCGGTCGGCAACGGCGGCGCCGTTGCAGTGGCGCGGCATTCGCAATCCGGCCATGCGGCCCGTACCGCCGGCAACGGTTTCCGAATTCCGGCCGAGACCCGGCGCAGCTCGACGGCGACCCAGCCAATCCATTTCCGTCCGCGCACCGGCAGCGCCGAAGGCGCAGGCGTGAGTGCGCGTGCCCGGACGGCGGTCCCCGCTGCGCCGGCGCGTGAGCCGGTGGCGCAACGGCGCAGGCCGGCGGCCGCCAACCCGATCTACGGCGGCTCGCGGCAGACGCCTCAGATTCGACAGTCGTTCGTCGCGCCGTCGACGAACAACCGTTCGACGTACGTTCCGCAGACGCATTCCCGATCGTCATTCGTGCCGTCGACGAACAACCGGCCGGCGCACGTTCCGCAGACACACACCCGATCGTCGTTTGCGCCGTCGACGTCCGGGCGGTCAGCGGCCCGTTCGATCCCGTCCCGGCAACCGCAAGTCCGCCGGGCGCCGCGACCGTCGCAGGCAGGCTCGGGTGCACACCGGCAGTCGGCACCGTCGCGACCGTCGCAGTCGTCGCATTCGGGAACTTCCCGGAGCAAATCGCATATCGGCGGATCGCGCAGGTCCAACCACCGGTAATCTGCCCGGCGCCGGGACGCGTCAGCCGGCGTCGTCTCCCGGGTCCGTGTCGTCAGTCGGTTTGCCGGCATATCTCTCCGACGAGAGCTCCCACGCGATGTAGACGATGCATGCCCCGGTGAAGAGCCCCAGGAAGACGAGGATCCATGGCAGCGCGTCGCGCATGGGCCCGATGGTAACACCGCGGGAACGGGCTATTCCTCCGCGGGACGGTCTCCCCGCGGCAACCTGCCGGACTTGCGCAGCGCCTCGCGCAGCACGAACTCGATCTGCGCGTTGAGACTGCGCAGATCGTCGTTCGCCCAGCGCTGCATCGCGGTCAGCGTCTTCTCGTCGATGCGCAGCGCGAATGCCTTGCGTGCTGCCATGCTTTGACGTCCCGGCTGCATTCAGCCATAGAGGGTTCCGGCATTGATGACCGGCATCGTCGCTTCCTCGCCGCAGAGCACGACGAGCAGGTTGCTGACCATGGCGGCTTTGCGCTCTTCGTCGAGCTCGACGACGTTTTTCCTGGAGAGTTCCTCCAACGCCATCTCGACCATGCTGACGGCACCCGCGACGATCTGTGTACGCGCCGCAATCACGGCCGATGCCTGCTGCCGGCGCAGCATCGCGTTGGCGATCTCCGACGCATAGGCGAGATGGCTGATGCGGGCCTCGACGACGGTGACGCCCGCCTGTTCCAGCCGGTCCTGGATCTCGTCGCGCAAGGCATCGGCGATTTCGACCGGATTGCTGCGCAACGCCAGGCCCTCGCCCTCGTGGGGTTCGTAGGGATAGGTCGTCGTCAGATTCCGCAGCGCCGATTCGCTCTGGATCTTGACGAATTCCTCGTAATCGTCGACCACGAATAACGCCTCGGCGGTGTCGAAGACCTTCCACACCACGACCGCGGCGATCTCGATGGGGCTGCCGTTGGAATCGTTGACCTTCAGCCGCCCGCTCTCGAAGTTGCGGACCCGGGTCGAGACGGCCGTCTTCGAATAGAACGGGTTGGCCCACTTCAGCCCGGGTTCGTGCACCGTACCGACGTACTTGCCGAACAGCTGCAGAACCTTGGCTTCGTTCGGGTGCACCATGAAGAAGCCGGCCCAGCAGATCGCCACCAGCACCGTGGCCAGCGCCGCCGCGATGATGCCGCCGATCGATATCGCCACCGCGGCGCGGTAGATCGCATACGCAAGGCCCAGCTGGGCCACCGCCAGCACCACGAGCATCAGATAACCCGACGGCGCCTTCCTGACCTGTTCCCGGATCATCGCCTTCTCCTTGCCACCAGAACTGATATGATTATGATATCAGTTTGATAGCAAGTCAAGGAACCCGCCGCAGCGGAGGCGCTCGCGTCAGACTTTCAGGCGCCCGAGCACGATGGCCAGCAGGGTGAACGCGATGAGCGCCACGGCTGCGACACCGAAGAACATGCAGATGATGAAGATCGTCTGTTCAGACATCGCGGGCCTCCGCCTGGGATCCGGTTCTTGGATTCTACCCCCGAGCCGTCGCCGGTCTCGACCCGTTCGCTGCGCCGGCCGGGATTCAGGATTTGGGGTCCTGCTCGCGCAGGTAGCGCCGGCGCAGCACGGCATGGCGTTTCGGCGGGTATTCCTCGACGATGGCCTTGCGCAGTTCGTTGCGTGCGACCAGCAACTGGTCGTCCGCGTTGTTGCGGGCGAGCCGGGCATCCTCCACGGCTTCGGATGCCTCCTCGAGCCGCCTCGGCCTCACCGAGGCGGCGCGGGTCTGCAGCTTTTGCAGTCGGGACGTTGCCTTCGCAAGCGCCCTCGCGGCGGCTTTGGCCTTGCGTTCCCCGGCCTGCAGTCTCGCGAGAGCGGCGCCGAACCGCGCCTGCGCCGACTGCCGGTACAGGTGGTATGCGACGAACAGGCACACTACCGCGGCGAGCGATGCCGCCAGCAGGAGGGCCCAGTTCCGGACTGCAAAATCCCCGTCCATGCCAGCGACAGTAGCGCGGTCGCAAGCCCCTGTCTGCGCGCTATTCCTCCGTTTCGGCCGGCGGGAACGGCGCCCCGAACGGGAACGGCTTTTGCTCGGTGTTGAACGTCAGATAGCGGGCGATCTGATACGTATAGGCCGCGAGCCGCTGACCCACCTGCTTGAGTTCCTCATTGACCTTGCCCGTGAACAGCAGCCACAGGAATCCCAGCGCGACGACCACGCTGCCGACGAGGATCGCCAGCCAGATCAGCACGCAATAGACGATCATGTATCCCAGCCGCAACCAGGTCGATGGCGATTTGAGGTTGTCCTCCATCGTCGGACGCTTGTCGCCACCCTCGGTTTCCACCTGATCGACCGTCGGATTGTTGTCGGTCATCTGCCTCCTCCTCGGCCCGGCGCAAAATTCCGGGCGCGGGCCACAATGGCATTGTTACAATCTTGGACATGATGAGCCATAGGAAATTTCCGTATTGCGTGCCGGGACGGAGCACGGGCGTCCTGGCGCTCCTGGTCTGTTTCATGGCGGGCTGCGGCGGTCCGGCCGCCGATGCCGGCACGGCGGCCGACCCCGCGATTGAGGCCCGGCAGATCGCTGCCACGAGCATCATCGTGGATACCCACATCGACGTGCCCTACAAGCTCCGCAAGCAACCGACCGACGTCTCGGTGCCGGCGGACGGCTTCGATTTCGATTACCCGCGCGCGATCGCAGGCGGTCTCAATGCGCCCTTCATGTCCATCTATACCGAGGCCGAGCTCGAGGCCGAAGGTCGGTCCAGGGCGGTCGCCGACGAGCTGATCGATCTGGTCGAAGGCATGGTCGCCTCCGCCCCGGACAAGTTCGCGATCGCGCGCTCGCCGGAGGACGTGCGGCACCAATTCGGCGACGGCCTCGTCTCTTTGGCCATGGGCATGGAGAACGGCTCGCCCATCGAGGACGATCTCGCCAACCTGCAACACTTCTACGACCGGGGAATTCGCTACATCACGCTGGCGCACAGCAAGTCGAACCTCATCTCCGACTCGTCATACGACGACAACAAGCGCTGGCACGGCCTGAGCGATTTCGGTGTCAAGGTCGTCAGGGAGATGAACCGGCTGGGCATCATGGTCGACGTCAGCCACATCTCCGATGAGGCGTTCTGGGACGTCATGGACGTCTCGGCGGTGCCGGTAATCGCTTCGCACTCCTCCTCGCGGCATTTCACGCCCGGATTCGAGCGCAACATGAGCGACGACATGATCCGGGCTCTCGCCGACAAGGGCGGCGTGATCCAGCTCAATTTCGGCTCGGGTTTCCTGACCGCGAAGGCGAACGACTACGACAAGACCTTCTGGCCGACCACGGATGCCTACGAGAAGAGCCACCCCGACATGGCCCCGGGCGAGCTGGAAAAGGCAGCCCTGCGCGAGTTCGAGGCCGGACACGGCCCCTACCCGCACGCCGACATCGACGACGTACTGGACCAGGTCGACTACGTCGTCGGGCTGGTCGGCATCGAACACGTGGGCCTCGGTTCGGACTTCGACGGCGTGGGCGATACGCTGCCGGTCGGTCTCAAGGACGTGTCCTGTTACCCGAACCTGATCGAAGGCCTCCTGCGCCGCGGCTACGCCGAAGCGGACATACGCAAGATCCTCGGCGAGAACCTGCTGCGTGTCTGGGGGACCGTGGAGAGCTACGCGGCCGCTCAGGCCGCGAGCACGTCCAGCAGCACGTAGCGCAGGAGAACCTCGTAGCTGCTGCGCCCGAGCTTCATGCCGTCGGGTATCTCGAGGGTGTGGATCGGCGTGTCGTCCGGATCGCAAATCTCCTGGTAGATGCGATCGTCTTCCGTGTACACGCGATACTTGACTTCCCGCTGCTCGTCGAACTTGAGCAATACCTGGCTGGGGGTCCAGTCCTGGATCGTCTTTTGCGCCATGATGCCCTCCTTGTTACGTCGCCGCCCTGCGTCGCGCATGCGGTGGCCCGGTGGTTACGCGAAGGGGTTGCAAGCGCTGTGCCAGATTCGCTGCCGAGGACGGCGGTATCCGGAGTCGTTATTTTTCAGACGCTTACGAGAATCGTATCCGGCTGGCGGCGCATTGGGCGTACGCAGCGCGTCACAATCTGCCCCGCGTTTCAGGGGATTTGCGACAGGCGTTGAACATAAGTCCAGGCTACCCGAGCGGCCAGAAGACCGCGATCGCCGGCACCGAGACCGCGATGATCAGGATTTCGAGCGGCAATCCCATGCGCCAGTAATCGCGGAAGCGGTAACCGCCCGGTCCCATGATCAGCGTATTGTTCTTGTGGCCGATGGGCGTGAGGAATGCGCAGGACGCAGCCACGGCGACGCCCATCAGGAACGGATCGGCGTTCACGTCGAGCCTCAAGCTGATTTCGACCGCGATCGGGGCCGCGATGACGGCCGTCGCGGTGTTGTTCATCACGTCGGACAGGGTCATCGTCACGACCACGAGCAGCAGCAGCACGACGATGGGCGGCGAGCCGGCCGCCAGGCGGATCATCGCGCCGGCGATGAGCGCCGTCCCCCCCGTGTCCTGTAACGCGGCGCCGATCGGGATCATCGAGCCCAGCAACACGATCACCGGCCATTCGACGGACTCGTATACCTCGCGTGCCGAGACGATGCCAAACAGGATGAATGCGGCCACGACGCAGCCGAGTGCGATCGGCAGATAGACCAGCCCCAGGCTCGCCGCAACGATCGCGGCGACGAACAGGCCCACGGCCAGCCACATCTTGTTGCGCTGGATAACGCGCTGGCCCCGGTCAGCGAGCGGCAGCAAGCCGAGCCGGGCCGTGATATCCGAGAGGCGTTCGTCCGACCCCAGCAGCAGGAGGACGTCGCCGGGCCGGATCTCCAGCTTGCGGACGTTCTCTCGGAAGCGCTGGCCCTGGCGGGATACGCCGATCAGCGCGACGCGATAGCGATACAGCAGCCGCAGCGACATGGCCGAACGCCCGACGAGGCGCGAGGATTCCGGGACGACCAGCTCGCTCAGCGTCAGTTCGTCGCTGTCCAGCCGGCCTTCCCCGCGACCGACGTAGTCCAGGCCCAGGGTCCCGAGCGCTTCCTCCAGGCTATCGGGGCTGGCCTCGATGACGAGCGTGTCGCCCGCCCGGATCTCGGCCGTCCGCGCGAGACCCGGCAGGCGTTTCCCGGAACGGACCAGGCCCAGGATCTCGATGCCACTCTGTTCCGCGAGTTCATCGAGGTCGCGCACGCGCCGGCCGATAATGCTTGCGCCGTCGGGCACGCGCGCCTCGGCGATGTAGTCCGCCAGGTCGAACGAATCCTGCGCCACGCCCGCGCCGATGATGTCCTTCGGCAGCAGGCGCCAGCCGATCAGGGCAACGTAGGCCACGCCGACGGCCGCGCAGACGAGGCCGACGGGCGCGAAGTCCAGCATCCGGTAGGGCGTGCCGAGCGCATCGCCACGGAACTGGCTGACGATGATGTTGGGTGGAGTGCCGATCAGCGTGATCATGCCGCCCAGGATCGACGCGAACGAGAGGGGCATCAACGACAGTGAGGGGCTGCGACCGCTCTTCTTCGCGGCCTGCAAATCGAGCGGCATCAGCAGGGCGAGCGCCGCAACGTTGTTCATGACCGCGGACAATGCGGCGGCCAGCCCGGCCATGATGCCCACGTGGGCTGCCAGACGACGGCCGGCATCGACGAAGTATCGGGCCAGCACTTCGATGACGCCGGAATTGGACAGCCCGCGGCTGACGATCAGGACCAGGGCGATAATGATCGTGGCCGGGTGCCCGAAGCCCGAGAATGCGTGGTCCCTCGGCACGAGGCCGGTCAGCAGCGCGACCAGGAGTGCCACGAAGGCCACCAGGTCGTAGCGCCAGCGCCCCCAGATCAGGAATACGAAGACGAAGGCCAGCAGTCCGAAGAGCAGGATCTGATCGGTCGTCACGATGACGTCCCCGGTCCGGATCGAGTGGGCGACCATAGCAGAACACGGCCGGCCCGCAACCGGCGGGACCGGCACCTGCCCTCCCTCGAAATCCCGGCAATCATCCCCATACTGGCACTGGTTTGGGCGGGCCGGCGCTGCTATCATCCGCGCCCGAACGCCCGTCCGGCCCGGTAAATGGCGCAAGAATGCACCCCGGGCATGCGCCCGGGAAAGGCACGGCGGCAACGCGTGCCTCCGCTCAAGCTACCTCCGGATCGTCCTCGCAGCCTACGAGCTGGCGGGGCACGGCGTACGGCAGCTTGTAACGACAGAGATTCGAGACATGACAGACCTCAGCAAGTACCGGAATATCGGGATATTCGCGCACGTCGACGCGGGCAAGACCACGACGACGGAGCGGATCCTCAAGCTCACCGGAAGGATCCACCGCACCGGCGAAGTCCACGATGGCGAAGCCACGACGGACTTCATGGAGCAGGAGCAGGAGCGCGGGATCACGATCCAGTCGGCCGCGACGAGCTGCGTCTGGGACGGCCACCGCCTCAACATTATCGACACGCCCGGGCACGTGGATTTCACGATCGAAGTCTATCGTTCGCTGAAAGTACTGGACGGCGGCATCGGCGTGTTCTGCGGTTCCGGCGGGGTCGAGCCGCAGTCGGAGACCAACTGGCGCTACGCGAACGATTCCGAAGTGGCGCGGGTCATCTTCGTCAACAAGCTCGACCGCATCGGCGCGGACTTCTATCGGGTCGTGCAGCAGGTCAAGGACGTGCTGGCCGCGAACCCGCTGGTCATGGTGCTGCCGGTCGGCGTCGAGGAAAACTTCCGGGGCATCGTCGATCTGCTCACGCAGAAGGCGTGGATCTGGTCGGCGTCGGGCAATCCCGAGGACTACGAAATCACCGACGTGCCGGAAGACATGCAGGACCTCGTGGCCGAATGGCGCGAGAAGCTCGTCGAGACGGCCGTCGAGCAGGATGACGCGATTCTCGAGCAGTACCTCGAGGGCAACGAGCCGTCGATCGAGGACCTGAAGCGGTGCATCCGCAAGGGCACGATCAACCTCGACTTCTTCCCGACCTATTGTGGTTCAGCATTTAAAAACAAAGGGATACAGAACGTTCTTAATGCTGTGGTTGAGTATCTGCCGGACCCGACCCAGGTCCAGCCGCAGCCGGAGATCGATCTCGAGGGCAACGAAACCGGCGGCGTCGCGATTGTCGATCCGGACAAACCGTTGCGTGCCCTGGCGTTCAAGATCATGGACGACCGTTACGGCGCCCTCACCTTCACCCGCATCTACTCGGGCCGTATCAAGAAGGGTGACAGCGTGCTGAATACCTTCACCGGCAAGACCGAACGCATCGGCCGTATCGTCGAGATGCACGCGAACTCGCGCGAGGAGCGGAACTCGGCACAGGCCGGCGACATCGTCGCCCTGCTGGGCATGAAGAACACGCGCACCGGACACACGCTGGCGGACGTCAATCACCCGGCGACGCTGGAACCGATGGTGTTCCCGGACCCGGTGATCTCGGTCGCGATCAAGCCGAAGGACAAGGCCGGCACCGAGAAGATGGGCGTCGCCCTGAACAAGATGGTGCAGGAGGACCCGTCGTTCCAGGTCGCCACCGACGAGGATTCGGGCGAGACCCTGATCAAGGGCATGGGCGAGCTACACCTGGACATCAAGGTGGACATCCTGAAGCGGAGTCACGGCGTCGAGGTCGAGATGGGCAAGCCGCAGGTCGCCTATCGTGAGACGATCACGAAGACGATCGAGGACAGCTACACGCACAAGAAGCAGTCCGGCGGTTCCGGCCAGTACGGCCGCATCGAGTATCGGATCGAGCCGGCCGAGAAGAACGCCGGTTACCAGTTCGAATCACTGGTCACCGGCGGCAACGTCCCCCGGGAGTACTGGGGGGCGATCGAGAAGGCGTTCCGCGACAGCATGGCAGCAGGCACGCTGGCCGGTTATCCCCTGCTGGACGTCAAGTTCTCGCTGCTGGACGGCGCCTTCCACGCCGTCGACTCGTCGGCGCTCGCCTTCGAGATCGCGACTCGTGCTGCGTACCGGCAATCGATCCCGAAGGCCGGCCCGCAGCTGCTCGAGCCAATCATGAAAGTCGATGTGTTCACGCCGGAGGACAACGTCGGCGACGTCATCGGCGACCTGAATCGTCGTCGCGGCATGATCAAGTCACAGGAGAGCGTCCCGACGGGCGTGCGTGTCAAGGCCGACGCGCCGCTGGCGGACATGTTCGGCTACATCGGGCACCTGCGCACGCTGACCTCGGGACGCGGGCAGTTCTCGATGGAGTTCTCGCACTACGCGCCCTGTCCGGCCAACGTGGCCGAGGCCGTCATCGCCGAGGCGCAGGCCCGCAAGGCCAGCTGAGCCCCTCCCGAAGCTTCTCAGCCTGCCGGAACGGCGACGCGCCGGCTCCGGCGCAGAGCGTCCGCGCTGAAAAGTATTACCGCGGTCCAGATGCAGCCGAAGCAGATCAGGTGCGGGAATGTCAGCACCTCGCCGTACGAGAGGCCGACGCAGAACTGCAGCGTGGGCGCGATGAACTGCATGAAACCTATGGACGTCAGGGTCAGGCGTCTGGCTGCGAGCGCGAAACACAATAACGGCACCACGGTCAACGGGCCCGCGGCGACGAGCAACGTGTCGAGTGCGACACCGCCGGCTCCGAATGCGGCTCTGCCGGTGACCTCGAGCCATACCAGCACAACGATGGCGAACGGCGCCAGGATGAGCGTCTCGACGAACAGGCCGGGCATGCCGCCGATTACGACCTTTTTGCGGATGACGCCGTAGATCGTGAACGCGAACGCCAGCGTCAGCGCGATCGCGGGCAGCTTGCCGCCGCTGATGGTCAACACGGAAACGCCGATTGCGGCGAGGATCACGGCGCCGATCTGGAGCGGCCGCAGCCGCTCGCCCAGGAACGCCACGCCGACCAGGACGTAGACTAGCGGATTGATGTAATAGCCGAGGCTCGCCTGGAATACCTGGTTCTTCTGCACGGCCACGATGTAGACGAACCAGTTCACGGCGATGAAGAAGGCAGACGTCGCCAGCCAGAACAGCATCCCCCGATGCATCAGCGCGCGCCGGACCTCGGGCCATTGCTTGCGCAGGTGGATGATCAAGGCGCCGAAAGGAATGGCCCAGACGACCCGGTGCAGCAGCACCTCGAGTGGTGCCACGGTCGCGACGATCTTGAAGTACACCGGCAGCACGCCCCAGATGCTGTAGGCGATCAGGCCGGCGACGACGCCGTCACGGGTATCCTTCGTGTGCGGGTCGGTCATGCCGGGCGGCCAATCGCCGCTGCCTCAGAGCGTTTCCGAGACGTCGCTTGCGGCGTCGCGCCCCATCAACCAGCTCACGGCCCCACGCGTCGCCGCGAAGCCGTCGAGTTGCAGCATGTACAGCGCCGGCACCAGGAACAGCGTGATCGCGGTCGCGAACAGGATGCCGAAGCCGAGCGAGATGGCCATCGGAATGACGTACTGCGCCTGCACGCTGCGCTCGAGCAGTATCGGCAGCAGGCCGGCGGCCGTCGTCAGCGACGTGAGCATGATCGCGCGGAATCGCTCGGTGCCGGACTGGACGACGGCCTGATGCACGGACATGCCCTCGAGGCGCGCTTTGTTGATGAAATCGACCATGACGAGGCTGTCATTGACGACGACGCCGGCCAGCGCGATCAGCCCGAACAGCGAGAACATGCTGATGGCCATGCCCATGATCACGTGGCCTATGACCGCGCCGATGAACCCGAACGGGATCACCGACATGATGATCAGCGGCTGCGAATACGAGTGCAGCGGTATGGCGATCAGGGCGTAGATCAGGAACAGCGCAGCGATCGCAGCGATCGCCATGTTGCGTTGCAGAGTCTGCTGTTCTTCGCTGGAACCCTCGAGACCGTACTTGACACCCGAGTAGCGCGCCAGCAGCCCCGGGATGAACTCCTCGTTGATTGAACTGATGACCTTGCCCGGTTCGACGACGTCGGGATCGAGATTCGCCGATACCGTGACCGTCCGCTCACGGTCCTTGCGCTGGATGACCGTATAGGTGCGATCGAAGGACACATCGGCGACAGATCCGAACGGTACCTCGGTCCCGTCTGGGGTACGTATGCGCATGTTCTCGAGGTCGGCAATCGAGCGGCGCTCCTCCGGCGGGTAGCGGACCATGACCTTCAGCTCGTCCTTGCCCCGTTGAATACGCTGCGCTTCCTCGCCGTAGAATGCCTGCCGGACCTGGCGACCGAGCGTCGCCATCGTGAGCCCGAGCGCCTCGGCCTGGGGCTTGATCTTCAGGCGGATCTCGCGGCTGCCCGTGTTCGAGGAGTTGCGGATGTCGTAAACGCCCTCGTATTCGCCGAGCTTTTTCTCCAGTTCCGCGGCGGCGGACTCGAGCGCGTCGTAGTCGTCGCCACTGAGCCGGAAGCTGAGCGGCGGGCCGCCGCCGAAATTGTTGCCGTCGGAGAACGTGAGATCCTTGACGCCGGGAATCTCGCCGACCCTCTTGCGCCACATCGCGGAGATGTCTTTTACGTTCATTTCCCGGTCTTCGACCATCGGCAGCTCTACGAAGGCCTCGGCGCCGGTGTCGCCGGTCGTATAGATCACCATGTGATTGATTAACGGTTCGCCGTCCGGATGTGCGGCGTTGTACTCCTCGTTCATGTCCAGCATGGCCGACTCGATTCGATCGACGGCGGCGTCGCGTACCTCGGGAGCCGTGCCACTCTCCATCTCCATGGACGCCTGCACGAAGTCGCCCGGGACTTCGGGGAACATCACGAACCGGACCAACCCACCGGAGAAAAGCCCGAACGTTAGTATCAGGCCACCCGTGAACGCCGCAGCCGTCAGGCCCCGGTTGCGGATGGCCTTCTCGAGCAAGGGCCGGTAACCGTTATTGATCAACCGGTGCAGGCCGTGCTGCACGTGGCGCTGGAATTTCTGGAACAACCTCGGGATGCGTTCCCATGCGCCAATCGGACGTTGCGGATGGAACAGGTCGTCCTCGTCGACCGGCTTGATATTGGCGTGCACGAGGTGCGCCGGCAGGATCAGCTTGGACTCCATGAGCGAGAAGGCGAGGCACAGGATGACGACGACCGACATCGCGGCGAAGAACGGCCCGGCGAATCCGCCGATGAACAGCATCGGCGCGAAGGCGGCGATCGTTGTCAGCACGCCGAACGTCGCAGGCAGCGCCACGCGCTTGGCGCCCTTGACGACGTTGTCTATCGTGTGCCCGTCCTTGCGTATCTGCGTGTAGATGCTCTCGCCGATGATGATCGCATCGTCCACGACGATGCCGAGCACGATGATGAAGCCGAACAGGCTGATCATGTTGATCGTCACCGGCCAGGGGCCGTGGGGCATCAGCCAGAGCGTGCCGAGAAACGACAGCGGGATCCCCATGATGACCCAGCCCGCGACTTTCATGCGCAGGAACATCGATAGCATGATGAACACGAGCACGGCGCCCATGATCATGTTCTTCAGCATCATCGTGAGCCGGCCCTTCAGGTAATGCGATCGATCGATCCACAGATCCATCTTCACGCCATCGGGCAATTCTTTGGCCTTGCGCGCGGCGTATGCCTTCACCGCTGCGGCAGTCTTCAATTCGTTCTGCTGGCCGGTCGCGAGGACGTTCAGCGTGGCATCCGGCGTGCCGTCGAAGCGGCCGTAGCCGGCGTCCTCGACGAAGCCGTCCTTGATCGTGGCGATGTCGCCCAGCGTCAGCCGGGTGCCGTCGGGATAGGTGCGCAGTACCAGCTGGGCGAATTCGTGTCCCGCGTACACCTGGCCTTCGGTGCGCAGCCGGATATCGCCGCCTTCGGTGCGGATCGTGCCGCCCGGCATGTCCACGGACGAGTCGCGGATCGCCTGCGAGATCTCGGACATCGTCAGTCCGTATTTGCGCAGCACCTGCTCCGAGACCTCGACGCTTATCTCGTAGGCCGGCTCGCCGTAGAACATCACCTTGCTGATCTCGGGCATGGCGAGGAGTTCGTTCTGTACCTCCTGGGCCCAGATCTTGCGGCCGCGCTGATCCAGATTGCCGTGGATCGTCACCAGGATCACCGGGATGTTCGGCTCGACCTTGTAAATGACGGGTTTCTCCGTCAGCGCGGGGAACGTCGAGATGGCGTCGATGCGGGTCTTGACCTCGGCCAGGATGTCGTCGACGTCGAAGTTGCGGGATACCTCGACCGTGACGGAGCCCATGCCCTCGGCGGACGTGGAATTGATCTCCTTGATCCCCTGGATGTCCTGGATGGCTTCTTCGACCTTGATGACGACGCCCTCTTCGACCTCCTGCGGCGCCGCACCGAGGTAGGGCACACGCACCTGCACAAGGTTGAGGTCGAAGTCCGGGGTGGTCTGTTTGCGGATCGTGACCGCAGAGATCAGCCCGGCAACGATGATCAGCCACATCAACAGGTTGGCCGCGACGTGGTTACTCGCCCACCAGGCGATGAGGCCCTTCTCCGACGTGGTCGTCCGCCCGCGCACCGCTAGTCTCCGCCGCCGGCCTCGGAAATGAGCTTTTCGCCGTCTTTGCCCGTCTCTCTCTGGGCGTCCCGGACATCGTCGTCGGAGGTGCGCACCATCATGCCGTTGGAAGGCGCCTCGATGGCAGTGAGCGAGATGCGTTCACCGTCGCTGGCCCCGCTGCGCAGGTAGGCATATTGTGCGTTGGTGCGAAGGATGTCCACGGAACGGATCTCCAGCCGGTTGTCGTCGCCGACGAAAATGAGTTCGTCGGCGCCGCGGATCGCGCCGCGCGGCACACGAATCACGTCGACCGTGTCTTGCGCTATGATGCTCGCCGACACGAAGGTGCCGATCGGCAACGGGGTCCCATCGGAGTGCAGCCGGTACGGGTCGTCTATCCGCGCGACGGCGTAGGTTACCCTGCTGCGCTCATCGACGACGCCTTCGGACCGGACCACTCGCGCGTCCCACTCGACCCGCTGAGCCTTCTGCACTGCAGACAAGCGAACCTCCGGCCCCGCCGCGGATCCGGAACGGGCGATATCGGCGGCGTCGGGCAGGGCCACGAACGCGAGGTCCTGGTCGGTCAGCGCCAGCCGCACTTCGGCGACATCGGTGGCGAAGGTCACGCCGAGCGGCGTGCCGGGATTGACGAACTGACCGAGATCGGCGTCCTTGCTGAGCACCATGCCTTCGTAGGGGAGTCTGATATAAGTGCGTTCCAGATTGCGGCGTGCCCGCACCAGCTCGGCTTTCGCCGTCGCCAGTGCCGCCGCGGCCGACGCGTACTCCGATTCCGCCCGGTAACCTTTGGTCCGCAGCTTGTCGGCGCCGTCGAACTCGATCTGGCGTTGCCGTACCAGCGCGTCCGCCTGCTCTACTGCAACCGTGTAATTGGTCGGATCGATGCGCATCAGCACCTCGTCCTTGTCGAATACGCCTCCCGGGATGAATTTCGGAGAGATGCTGACGATGGAGCCGGAAACCTCGGCGCTGAGCGTGGTCTTCGTGCGAGGCTTGACGGTGCCCTGGCTCTGAATCCTGAACCGCTCGGGCTGTTTCTGGAGGGTCATCGTCTCGACGAGCAGGTCGAGGTTCTCGACCTCCTTCTTCTCCGGCGGCGACCGCAGGGTCGCCAGGGCGACGACCAGGGCGGCTGGCACCAGAATAAGGGCCGGAATAAAAATCCAGCGTCGATATGCGGGTTTCATAGGAATGGATCCGGCGTAATGGGTAAAGCCCGCATATTCTGGTGGTTTTCGCGCCGGATTGCATGTGAATGTTGCGCGAACGATCGGCCGCCGCGGGTCCGGCAGACGTCGTCTTTTTGTGACCTGACTCCATGAAATCGGCCGGAATTATGCCCACACTGCCGTTCAGACCCAGCGATTGCGCGGGACTCAGGGGATTCCTGCCGGCGACGACTTATGTACGAGACCCATTTCGGCCTGAAAAAGCGACCATTCCGGGCTCATGCACGCGGAAACGACGTATTCATTGGTCCGCAGTCCGCAGCGACCATCAGCGGAATCAAGAAGGCGCTTGCGGCGCCGGACGGGATCGTCGCCGTCATCGGACCGATCGGCAGCGGCAAGACGACCCTTGCCTACCGGGCGCTGGAGGGCGTCAGTGCCCGGCGGACGGTCATAACGGTCGGCAGGATCACGCTGGATCATGACGAAGTCCTCGAACTCCTGCTCGAGGGACTCGGCGTCCAGGATCTGCCGCCGGGCACGGTACAGCGATTCACCCTGTTCCGCAGAAAGCTCGAGAAACTGGCGAAGGACGGCACGCGGGTACTCGTCGTCGTCGAGGATGCGGCGCGTATCGGTATCTCGGCCTTGTCCGAACTCGAGGCCCTCACGGCCGCCGACACGGGCGCCTCGGAGGGGGCCGGCGTCGTACTGATGGGAGCCTCCGACATCGCGAGCCTGCTGGCCGCACCGGAACTCGGGCGCCTGCAGCAGCGGCTGCGGCTGCGGCAGGCCGTTGAGCCGCTCAAGCCCGCGGAAATGCTGGCCTATTTCAAACATTGCTTCCGGCTTGCCGGGGCCGAGTTCGACGCCTTGTTCGCGGCAGGCAGTGCCGAACTCCTGCATTCCCTGAGCGACGGTATTCCCCGCGTGGCCAACCACCTGATCGAGTCCACGCTGACGGCCGCGGCGGAAAAGAAGACAGAACAGGTCACGCTCAAGCTGATTCAACGCGTGGCCCATGACGAGTACGGCCTGGATACCGAGCTCGCCACCGCTCCGGACGTGCCGCGGGCTGCCGGCGTCGCCCCCGAGGCGAAGCCTGCCCCGGCCCCCCAGCCGCCTGCGCCCGCCACCTCCGAAGCGGACACGCCCGCGGCGGCAGAGACCGCCGAAGCAACCCGCGAGGAGGACGAAATCGTCATCCCCGAACTCATCCAGGACACCCTGCCCGAACTGGAGATTCTGGCTCCGCAGTCTGCTGCTGACTCCCCGGCTCGCGGCAGAACCCGCAAGCCCGACGCGACGCATGCCAAGCCGGCCACCGCAGAGGTTACCGCCACGCCGGAAGCGCCGAGCCCGGAACCGCAGGCCGGGCCGGGCACGCCGCAGCAGGAATCCCCTGCCGCGAAGGAGCGGCCTGCGGGCCTCGCGGCCGACGAAATCCCCGCCTGGGATCGCGACCCGACCCTGGCGGAATTGCGGCCCGACCTCGAGGCGCTGGAGCATGCCATGGCCCTGGCACACGGAGGTGCGGCCGAGGATCCCGGGCCGGAACCCGAGTCCGAGGTTCCCGCGCCCGCGGCACCCAAGGACGGGGCGCCCGCAGCCCCGGTGCCCGAGATCACGCTCGACAAGCAGATCCAGGCGAAGATCGACGAAGCGGCCGAGGCAATCAAGAAGACCGAGGCGCGCAAGGCCGCGAAAGCGGCGGCGGATGCCGAATCCGAGGGTTCGCTCGACCTGGCCACGTCCGAGCACCCCGCCCTGGAACTGCCGCCGAAATCCGTCGCCAGGCCGGCCGAGAACCAGGACGGCCCCGCTGAGCAAGCTGCGGAGCCGGAGATCCCGCGGCTGGAAGTGTCGAGACCGACGCCCGACGAGCCTGAACCCGAAAAGCCCGCACAGGCCCGTGACGACGTCGTAACGGAAAAGGCACCGGTGCAGGAGGAACCCAACGAGGAATTCCGGCAGATTGCAGCCAATCTGGCCCGCGCAAAGACCATCGACGACGTCGACGACAAGATGGCGGAAACACTGTTCGGTGAGCAGTTCAGTGCCATCGCAGCGCAGGTGGCCGCCAAGGCCGCCGCCCATCTCTCTGCCAACGACGACAACGGCGCTGGCGCCGCGGCGTCCGCACGCAAGCGCAGCGGCGGCGCTGCCGGTCGAGGCAACGGCAAGACGCCGCTGCTTCCGGAAGCGCCGGGCCTCGACGAGTCTGCCTCGCGTCGCCTCGCCACCGTCCGCGCCTTGAACGGCGGCACGGCGGCGAGCCCGGTACCCGGCGGCGTGGCCCCATCGCGCAAGACCGAGCCGGCAGAACGCGCCGGGCCGCCTGCCGCCATCGAGCAACCCCGGTCCATCGAGGAGCAGATCAACACCTCGATGACCGAGACGCTCAAGGCCCTGAAGGTTCGCAAGAGCGTCGACGACGAAGACGACCCGGACGACGACGACAAGGATGGGAAAGCCGGCTTCTTCGGCCGCTTCCGCAAGTCCTGATCCTGACAGCCGAAACGACGCGAGACTCGCGCCGGCGTCCACAGCGGCGCACGGTTCCCGGATAAGTACTCACCGCAATCCGATTCTGCGACTGCGTTGATGCGGTTACACTTTCGGCACGGGATTGAAGCTGAAACCGGGGAGCGGATCATGGCTGAGTCTGTCCTTGCCGTCATCGAGCTGGACAATTTTCCTGAGGCGGTCGCGGCGCGCGCCGCGTGGCTTGCCGTTCGGTTCGGCCTGGAACTCGAACTCATGTTCAGCGACCCCAGCCTCGGTGTCCTGCGTGACAGCTTCATCGTCTCCAACCAGGCGCAGCTCATCGCCGACGACATCGCCGCAGCGCAACAGCACATCCTGGACGAACTCGGCGGCACGGTGGCCGCGTCGGGCCTCACCATCAGGACCTTCGTCAGTCACGATCGGCCGGCGGCGGACGCGATCGTTGCACGAGCCATCGAACGCGAGCCGCGTTTTGTCGTGAAAGGCACGCAATATCACAGCCCTGCCGAGAGAGCGACGTTCGCCTACACTGATTGGCGCCTGATCCGCAAGTTGACGGTCCCGCTGTGGCTGGTGAAGCCCCGCGATTTCCAGGACGAGCCCGTCATCGTCGCGGCGGTCGATCCGACACACAGGCACGACAGGGAGGGTGTGCTCGATCAGCGCATCGTCGACGTGGGCAAGTCGCTGGCGTCCAGCTGCGGCGGCCGCCTGCTGCTGTTACACACCTACGAGCGTCTGGTGGAGATCGGCCGGCATGCCGCGCTGAGCTTCAAACCCGTCAAACTGCCCATCGAGGAACTCGAGAGCGAAATCCGTGACATGCACCGCGAACGACTCGATGTACTCGCTTCGGCCAACGACATCCCCGCCGACGATGTTCATCAACTCCCCGGCCGCACGCACGAGATCCTGCCGGCGTTCGCCCGCGCGCATCGCGCGGATGTCGTCATCATGGGCGCGCTGGCGAGGACGGGCCTGAAACATCGCGTGGTCGGCAGCACCGCGGAACGCGTGCTCGATCTCCTCCCCTGCGATATCCTGATCGTGCACTCCGGGGCGCACTGAACGGTCAGTCGCCCTCGTCGAATAGTTCGTCGAAGAAATTCCGCATCGCCGTCCAGGACCGGCGTTCTGCCGCCGGGTCATAGACCGTCCCCCGCTCGCGATCGTTCGCCTTCGGATTGGTGAAGGCGTGCATCGTGTTGCCATAGGCATGCAGTTGCCAGTCTGCGCCCATCGCCGTCACCTCCGAGGCGAATGCGAGCACCGCCTCCGGCGCCGCCATGGGATCGTCCCAGCCATGCAGGGCAAGGATCCTGGCCTTGATTCGCTTGCCGCTCGTGTTGCCCGGCGAGCCGAGCAGCCCATGAAAGCTGACGACTCCGGCCATGTTTTCACCCGAGCGAGCGAGATCCAGGACGCATAGTCCGCCGAAGCAGAAGCCGATGGCCGCGACCCGGCTCCGGTCGACGACCTCCTGTTCGCGCAGCATGCCCAGCGCACGTACCATCCGGTGCTGCAGCCTTGCACGGTCGTCCATGAAGGGGCGGATCAGGCGCGCGCACTCTTCCGGGCCGCTGCCGCGCACGCCCTTGCCATACAGGTCGAGCGCGAAGCCCGCGTAGCCGAGCGCGGCCAGGTCGCGAGCCTTGGCATCCTCGAAATCTCCGCGCCCCGCCCACGTGTGCGCAACCAGGATGCCGGGCCGCGTTCCCTCGACCGCGTCATCCCAGGCCAGGCAGGCCTCCAGGGTGTCGTCTTCGTCCTGGTATTCGATCGGTCTCGTCTTGATCGTCATCGCTTACAAAGTATGTCGCGCCGTGCCGTTGCCAAGCATTCGCAATCCGGATCGGGGCGTCGTCGTGCGCTAATCGTGTCGCGTGACGACGTAGACCTCGTAACGACCGGTCGGGCCGATGTACCACGACGCAAGCGTGCTGACGATACTGACGATCAATGCACCGAGGATGGCCGAGCCGAGGCCGGCCACGGCGAATTCTTCGAGGAGGGCCGCGACCAGGCCGAACATGGCCGCGTTCAGCACCAGCAGGAACAGGCCGAGGGTGAGGATCGTGATTGGCAGCGTCAGGACGAACAGGATCGGCCGGACGAACGCATTGACCAGGCCGAGCAGTATGGCGGCGAGGATGAAGGTGCCCGCACCGTCGATATGCACTCCCGGGATCAGCGCCGAGGCGACGAACAGGCCCAGCATCGTGATCAGCGTGCGAATAATGATGCCGTGCATCGCCCCATTATGGGGGCTGGCTACCGAGTTTGCTAGAATCGCGGCCGGCGCGCCCCGGTAGCTCAGCAGGATAGAGCACCAGATTCCTAATCTGGGGGTCAGAGGTTCGAATCCTCTCCGGGGCGCCAGTTCATCCCGTTACGGTCACCGTGATCCGGCGCCGGTGCGGTGCCTGCCGATGCTCCCAGAGGTACACGCCCTGCCAGGTACCGAGATCGCAGCGGCCTTCGCGCACCGGCAGATTCAGGTCGCCGTGCGTCAGCACGCTGCGAACGTGCGCGGGCATGTCATCGGGTCCTTCGGCGATATGTCGGAACAGCGGGTCGCCGTCGGGTGCCAGCCGGCTCATGAACGCCTCGAGGTCGCGGCGAACCTCGGGATCGGCATTCTCACAGAACATCAGCGATGCGCTCGTGTGGTGAATAAAGACATTGCACAAACCGGCGGCAATGCCCGAGTCGCGGACGGCGGCCTGGATCCGGTCGGTCAATTCGTAGCTGCCGCGACCGTCGGTCGCGAGCTGGATCTGCACCTGGTGGATCATTGCACTGCGGTGGGGTGATAGGGTTCCCCGTACCGCAGACGGATCGTCTTCGTCTTGCCGAACCACGGGATCGAGACCAGGTAGAGATTGTCGTACTCGTCCTCCGCAATCGGCGGAACCTTCTTGCTCGCGCCGAGATTCGCGATCAGGTCGTGCAGCGTATTGGCGTGGCCGACCACGAGGATGATCTTGCCCTTGTGTTTCTCCAGGATCTCGTCGAGCACATTTTCGGTGTCATCGGCATCGTAGGTATTGATCGGCAGATTCAGGGCTTCCGCGACGGGCTGCGCCGTCTCCTGCGAGCGGCGATAGGGCGTTGCATAGATTGCGTTGATGCCGGCCACGACGTCCGCATCCACCAGCTGTCTCGCGAGTTCGGCCGCCCGCCGCCTGCCCGCCGGACTCAGATCGGGATCGTCCGGCGGCGTCAGCGCCTTTTCCGCATGCCGTACGAAGATGATGGTCGTGGTAGCCTGCGATTCGAAGAACCACGCCAGTCCGATTGCGATCGCCGTGTAAACGACGAGGATCTGCAAGCGGCGGCGCCAGCGGCGGCGGCGGCGATCCGGATCATGGTTCGAGCGCATGACCTGAGACTTTACGGCGTTTGCGAGAGTTTGACTATTCTTGCCGGCGGTCGTCGCGACGGACCACGCGGTACTCGCCTTCGATGACGTCCGGCCGCCGGGCCTCGCCGCGGCGCCCGGTGTCGGATCTCGTCCTGCGCCCGAGACGGCGATTCAGCCACCAGACCCGGAGCCCGATGATCGTCGCCGCCACCAGGATCACCACGCCGAGCAGGGCGAACGCAAACACGCTGAGAAGGACCGATATCCCGATGAAAATCACCCCCGCCACGATGACGAGGAGATTGGCAAGCGGATTGCCGGCCTGGAAGCTGCCCTTTGCGTGTGTCTGGCGCACGTTACGTCGTTCCCTAAATCAATTTATATCAATAAGTTACAAAATATAACTAAACTAAATTGTTATGTTTTGCCGTAAACCGTCGTCCATTGAGACCCGCCACCAGTGTATCCGTTCGATATCGCGTCGCAAGCTTGTATCCGGGCACTGCAGCATCGACAATTCGCGGCGCGCATCCGGCCCTGCTGGCCGCTGGCCGGGACCGTACGCAAGCACCGGAGAGGTGGCAGAGCGGTTGAATGCACTGGTCTTGAAAACCAGCAAGGGTTAGTAGCCCTTCGTGGGTTCGAATCCCACCCTCTCCGCCA